>SDBT01012385.1_pt1 | contig 13696 bp, 13 predicted proteins | sample 2277101 | NCBI WGS metagenome assembly SDBT01 (sample SAMN10404973, study PRJNA504765) | marine sediment metagenome | isolation source: marine sediment core GS10_PC15, 103 cmbsf | place: Arctic Ocean: Southern Knipovich Ridge | collected 2010
TTCCTATTTTAATTCAAAAAAAAGAGATGCTAGCTTATTCTACTAACCAGCGCTTCTATGATATTGGAACTTTTGAGCAATTAAAACAATTTAACAATCAAATAATATGATTATTTCTCAAACACCATTAAGAATGAGTTTTGTCGGCGGTGGAACTGACTTTGAAGATTTTTACAAGCGTTATCCTGGTCGAGTTTTGAGTACTACAATCAATAAATACTATTACATAGTATTAAATCCAAGATTTGATGGATTAATTGAGGTTAGGTATTCAAAAATTGAAACAGTTGCAAGTCCAGATCAAATAAAACATCCTTTGGTAAAAGAAGCTTTAAAAGAGGCGGGCATTGAACAGGGAATTGATATTGTTTCTCTTTCTGATCTTCCAGCTCGAAAAACTGGAACTGGGCTAGGCTCTTCAAGTAGTTTTACAGCAGGATTGCTAAATTGTCTTTATGCTTTTTTAGGGGAATACATCCCCCCAGAAATTTTAGCCGAGAAGACCTGCCATATTGAAATTGATAAAGCAAAATCTCCAATTGGAAAACAAGATCAATATGCCGCAGCTTTTGGTGGTTTAAATCAAATCACCTTTAACTGTAATGGGAAGATTGAAGTAGAACCAATTTATTTAACTCCTAAATTAAAAGAAGATTTTCAAAACCACTTGCTTCTATTTTTTACCGGCATAGAAAGATTGGCAAATTCTATTTTGGCTGAACAAAAACAAAATATTGATAAAAAATTTGAATTTTTAAAAAAAATGTCGAATATGGTGCCGATTTTTAGATCAGCCTTAGAGAATGGGGACTTCAAAAAAATGGGTGAGTTATTGCATCAAGGATGGTTACTGAAAAAGGAATTAGCTTCGACTATTTCCAATCCTAAAATTGATGGAATGTATAATCTTGCTTTAAAGGCTGGTGCTTGGGGTGGAAAAATCTTGGGAGCAGGTGGAGGTGGTTTTCTTTTGGTAATGGGTTCTCCAGAAAAACATTCAAAGATTAAGGAAGTTTTAAATAAATACCAATTAATACCATTTCGTTTTTCAGAGGCTGGCAGCAAAATTGTTTTTAAGAATTAATTTATGGAGGAATACATCAAAATTTTTTTTCAGGAATTAAAAAGTAAAATAGACGAAATTTCTTGGAAAGAAATTGCTCGAGCCATTAAAATTCTTCAATCGACTTATGAAAATGGTGGTCGGGTTTATTTAATTGGTAATGGTGGCTCAGCAGCTATTGCTTCTCATTTCGCCAATGATTTAAATAAAACTATCCTTGGTCATAAAGGCGATAAAAAAGCGAAAAGATTCCAGGCCATCTCTTTATCTGATAATATTTCTGTTTTAACTGCCTGGGCAAATGATGTTGGATTTGAGGCAGTTTTTTCTGAACAATTGAAAAATTTTGCTCAAGAGAAAGATACTCTGGTGGCAATAAGTTCTAGCGGTAGATCTCCTAACATTATTAAAGCCGTTAAGTCAGCTAAAATTCTTCATTTGTCAGTAATTGGGTTAATTGGTTTTGACGGGGGAAAGCTTTTGCCTCTATCTGATGCTAAAATTTGTATACCTTCTTCTAAATATGCTATTGTTGAAAGCGCTCACGATGCAATTTGCCATTTAATTACTACTTATTTTGAAGAGAGTATTAAAGATGAAAGTTAATAAAAATAAAGCTGTTTTTTTAGATAGGGACGGGGTGCTCAATAAAAAAGCACCAAAGCATAATTATGTGAAAAAATGGAAAGAGTTTAGATTTTTACCCAATGTAGCTGAAGCCATTAGGATTCTTAATAAAAGATTTTTAGTAATTATTGTTTCTAACCAAAGAGGGATAGCAAGAGGAATGATGAGTAAAGAAGATGTAGAGTTTATTAATGAAAAGATGAGTAGAGAGCTTGAGAAAAAGAATGCCTGCATAGATGGTATTTATTTTTGTCCCCATAATATTGAAGATAATTGTAACTGTCGAAAACCAAAACCAGGAATGCTTTTAAGAGCAGCAAATGATTTTAAAATAAACTTAACAGAATCGTATATGATAGGAGATGATTTTGCTGATGTGGAAGCAGGAAAAAGAGCAGGATGTAAGACGATCCTTATCAGTAGTTCTCAAATGAATATTTCTCGTCGATTGAAGGAAGGAAAGGTATACCCTGATTATATTGTTTATGACCTCTTGGAGGCAACGAAAATAATTGAGGAGATACCTAAGAAGAAATTATAAGCAGTTATTTTATATCCAAGATTATGAAATATAAAATTCGCGTTTATTATCAAAAATTTAAGAAAGGGTATGAGAAAAAATATTAAAAAACTTTCTCCAAAAAGAGGATTAAATATTCTAATTATACATGCTCCCTGGAACGATAGAGGTGATGAAGCTGCGATAAGAGCAATGATAGATTCTCTTATATTAAACCTGAGAGTAGAAAAAATAACGATGATGATAATGTATAAAACTTTTTCTCAATTCCCTTATAACAATATAAAAATAATAGAACATCCCTTCTCGATGTCGATTTATATACCAAAAATAAGTTATATTTTAGTTCATCTAAATGCTCTTGTTATCTTATTTTCCTTCGGAAAACTATCATTTACTAAAGCAGGTAGAGAGTTTATAAAAGCAGTTGACCAAGCTGATGTTGTTATCCATGCTCCTGGAGGTCCGGATATAGGTGACCTTTACGGGGAGAGATTATTATGTGATTTTTCCTCTTTGTTCGAGCTGTTAATTTCTAAAGTATTAAAAAAGAAACCGGTGTTTTTCTACGCTCCATCAATGGGACCATTCTCAGGAAAATTTATGAATTTTGTTCGAAGGCCTATACTTAGAAAAATTGATGCTTTAATAGTTAGGGAACAAATTTCTGCTGAATATTTAAAAAAACAATTGGGTATAAAAGCTTATGTAACTGGTGATTCAGCTCTTCAAAATGACATATCTGATAGTTATATTAAGAAATACAATAATATTTCTGAAATACTTAAGTTATTAAAAGATGAAAAGATAGTTGGGATGACAATATCAGATCTAAAATGGCATCCTATATACGGGAGAAATAATAAATTGGCAGAGAAAATAAAGGATTCATTTATAGGTGTAGGGCAGTATTTGATGAGAAGGGGGTATATGATTCTCTTAATACCTATATTGTTTGGCGAGTTACAGGGGAGGCAAGACACGGGATTAATACAGAAGGTCTTTACATCTTTAACTGAGAGAGAAAAAGAAGGTAGAGAGAGAATATTTATCCTTCCTCTGAATATTGATGCTTATGCACAACAAATAATAATTTCTAAATTATTTTGTACAATAAATGTGAGGTACCATGGTGATGTATTCAGTGTGAAGGGAGGGGTTCCATTTATTCCCATTTCCTACGAGCATAAGATTGACGGATTTGTCAAAAGAGTGGGATTTTCAGATTTACTGATAAATGCCGGAGATGTAACCACAGACCGCATTATCAATAAATTTATGTACCTAGAAAAAAATTACAGCATGCTTAAGAAGCGTCTTCAGAAGGAGATTCCTTTATTAAAGAGAGAGTCTCGAAAAACAACTCGAATTATAGTAAGTAAATTACGTGATCAGGGTTTAGTATAATTAAAAACCTAAAAGGGGCAGAACTAAAATCTAAAAATGAAATATAAAAAGGAGATAATCCAAAAATTTAACCGAAACATTGCAAGATTAGTATCTACGCCGAGAAATTTGCTTTTTAAGAAACTAAATATTTCCCTTAAACCTAAGTGGGTGGTTTTGATGATTACCGATAGATGTAATTCCCGTTGTAATCATTGTAATATTTGGCGTAAAAAACCGACTGAAAATCCTTTGACACCGGAAGAAATAGAAAATGTTTTCAGAGATAAACTTTTTAGAGATGTAAAATATATCATAGGTACAGGCGGTGAAGCTACGGTTAGAGATGATTTAGAGAAAATATATTTGGGATTGCATAAGGCCTTGCCTAAAGCAAGGTTGCAATTAAGCACCAATGCTTTATTACCAGAAAGAACGATTAAGCTTGTTAATACAGCGATGCAGAATGATATTAATCTTGATGTAGGAGTTTCTCTTGATGGTATAGGAGAAGCACACGATAGGATTAGGGGAGTGAAAGGGAATTTTGAGAAGGCAGATTGGTTATTGCATAAATTAGTTGATATGAGAAAAAAATATAAGGATAAGTTAGGTGTGGTTGCCGGAATAGTGATTTCTGACCTTACTATCGATTCGCTTCAAGGAGTGAGAGATTATACAAAAAAATTGAATATAGATTTAGTGGAGGCTTGGTATAATATTTCTTCTTTTTATGGAAATTATACTGAAGAAGATAAAACAAAAATAAAAGAGAAAATAATTGAAGCAGTAAAAACCCAGCCCCCTTCGCCCCTACAAGAGAGATGGCTTTTATATTTGAATGGGAAGTCTATTAAATTTTCTTGTTTTGCTCTAAATACATTTTTTGTTTTAAAGTGCAACGGCGATGTTGTTCCCTGTTTGAACCTCTGGGATTTAAAAGTCGGAAACGTAAGAGAAAATTCTCCTGCTTCAATTTGGTATGGTGATAAGGCAAAGGAAGTTAGAAAATCAATTAAAAATTGCCAAGGATGTTTGAATTCTTGGGGCGCTGGCTGGAGTTTTAATTCTAGTTATTACCCGTTTTTGCTGTATTATTTAAAACATCCTAGAATCTTGATACAGAAACTGACTAAGAAATAGAATTAAAAATGTAATGTTTAAAAATTTTCTTAAAAATATATATCTTAAAATATTTGGAAGGTATCAGCTATTATCATTGCTTTCCAGAGAGATTGAAAATAGGTGGAGGATGCTAGATGTAGGTTGTGGTCAATCTTCGCTTCTCCAATTTATTCCTAAAGAGAAAGATTCTTGGTGGGTTGGTTTAGATTATTTTGAACCATATATCATAGAAAGTCGAAAAAAGAAAATACACGATGATTATGTTTTATCTGATGCTAGATTTCTTCCCTTTGAAGATAATTCTTTCGATTGTGCAATAGCCATTGAAGTTATAGAGCATTTAAATAAACCTGATGGGTTAAAAATGATTAAAGAAATAGAGAGAGTGGCAAAAAAAAAGATTATTTTGACAACGCCGAACGGCTTCTTTAACGCGCTTTCTGGGCCAAATGCTTTAAATCCTCAAGAAAAACATATTTCTGGTTGGACAGTGAAGGATTTTAAAAATTTAGGATTCAGGATCTACAGATTTGGGAGTTTAAAATTTTTTTGGCAAGCTGCTCCAGGAAAAATTATAATGAAATTTAGGCCACAGAAGTTATTTATTTTGTTTGCTGGAGTCCTTAAACCTCTTGTTTATTATTGTCCTTCATTAGCTTTTCAACTTTTCTGTATTAAAGACCTTGAAGATAAAAATTAACTTATGAAAATAACGTTTGTATTACCAGGGATTGGATTGTCAGGCGGTGTAAAAGCAGTATTTGAATTTGCTAATCACTTATACGCCAGAGGACACGATGTTTCTATAATTTATCCATGGATCCTAATGAGGGGAGGAGCGAGATGGTATAATTTAAGAAAATTAGCTAGTCAGGCAAAACATAGTTTTATAAATTTTATAAAGAGAAATTATGTTGATTGGTTCGATTTAAAGGTGAATTTAATTAAAGTCCCTCTTTTAACAGAGAGGTATATTCCTGATGCCGATATTGTAGTGGCTACTTGGTGGGAAACAGCATATTACGTAAGCAAATATAGTAGAGACAAAGGACAAAAGTTTTATCTAGCTCAACATTATGAAATTTGGGGAGGTCCAAAGAAAAAAGTTGATAATAGCTATAAACTCGGTTTACGAATCATTGTAAATTCAACTTGGTTGAAGAACATACTTGAAGATGAGGTGGGTGTAAAAGTTGAATCTTTGATATTTCATTCTCCGGATCGGGAACAATTTTACCCCCAAAATAATAAAAGAACAGATGATAGAATAAAAATTTTGATACCTTATCGAAGAGAAGAATGGAAAGGTACTGAAGACGGAATTAAGGCTTTTGAAATTGTAAAGGGAAAAATTTCTAATATCCAACTTATTCTATTTGGTCCAGAACAGGGGGAAAATATACCTGTCTATGCTAAGTATTACCTAAAACCATCTAATACCGAGCTCAGGAAGATTTATAATTCTTGCGACATATTTCTTTTTCCAAGTCGATTTGAGGGATTTGGGATGCCACCAATGGAGGCGATGGCTTGTAGATTAGCGGTTGTTACAACCAACGTTGGAGCTGTGCCAGATTATACAATCCCGGGCAAGGCTGCTTTGGTTTCACCTCCTCGAGATATTAAGAAAATGGCTCAAAATGTGATAAAATTGATAGAAAATAAAGATCTAAGGGAAGAGATCGCTCAAAATGGTTGTGACTACATTAAACGATTTACCTGGGATAAAGCCACAGAGCAATTAGAGGAAGTATTTAAAAAATATATTAAATATGAATCAAGTTAAGGTTATAGCAATCGTAGTGGCTTACTTCCCGGATAGTCAAATTATTACTGAGACTATACAAAGTATTTATAAACAAGTAAGCCAGGTATTAATTATAGATAATACTCCAAATGGTAGCGATATACTTCAAAATCTTCAATTATTAAAAGAGAAGAATAATATTAAGGTTATTACGCTTAGCCAAAATACTGGCATAGCTCACGCTCAAAATGTTGGTATTAAAAAAGCGTTAGAGAATAAAGCTGATTTTGTTATGTTAAGCGATCAAGATACTTTTTATCCAAATGATTATGTGGATAAAATGATCGAAGCTTATTATAAAACATCTGACAAATTAAGAATAGCCGCCATTACTCCCGCTGTTTCAACAATAAATATGGGGGGCAAGATGCAAAAGTTTATTTGGTTTAATGGTATTTTTAATAAAGCTTTAAACTTCAAGCATGGTTGTCACGAAATTACTGAAGTAATGGCTTCAGGAATGATTATTCCATCAGAAGTGTTCGATGATATTGGTTTTATGAACGAAGAATTATTTATAGATTGGGTTGATTTAGAGTGGGGATGGGGAGTTAGAGCTAAAGGCTATAAATTAATTGGCTGTAGTGATGTTGTTATCAGACACCACGCCGGTGAAGAGGTGATAAAGATCGGATGGCATTTATCCACTATTAGGTCTCCCATTAGATATTATTATATAGTCCGAAACGCAATTCATTTAGCTTTAAGAAATAAACATATAACATTTGGGAGAAGAATAAACCTTTTTATTAAATCTGCAAAAAATATTGTTGGATATACTATTTTGGGTAAGCCCCACTGGAAATACTTTGCATATTCTCTAAAAGGTTTTTATCATGGAATTACAAAACAGTTAGGTCCTTATAAGTAATAATTCTGTAATTACTCTAATATAAATATTCTAAATTATGTCTTATAATTTTTATACTTTTTTTGATAAAAATTATTTGTACAAAGGGATAGCCCTATATCGTTCTTTACAAAACACATGTAGTGATTTTGTTTTGTTTGTTTTATGTGGTGATGAAATTACCTATAATCTTTTATCTAAAATGAATTTGAGTAATGTTAAATTAATTACTTTACAAGAACTTGAAAAAGAAGATACTGATTTGTTATCAATTAAAAATACTCGTACTCATGCAGAATATTTATGGACAACTAAAGCTTCTCTAGTATTATTTCTATTTAAAAAATATCCTAATTTAGAAACGATGACTTATTTGGATGCTGACTTATTTTTTTATAATAATCCCAAGCCTTTTTTTGACGAGTTTAATGGTAATTCTATATTAATAACAAAAAGCGATCTTTCTCCTGAATATAAAAGATTATTATCGCAAGCACCTTATAATACACAATTTATTATTTTTAAAAATCACCCGGAAAGTATTAAAGTTTTAGAATGGTGGCGTAAAAAGCTTATTGAACGCTGTTACGGAAGGCCTAGCAGTTTGTTATTTTGGAGGAATTATAAAAATCAAAATATGCAGGGGGCAGATCAAATATATTTAAAAGATTGGCCGACCAGATTTAAGGGGATTCATGTTTTACAAAATAATAAATTATGTTTAGGCCCCTGGAATGCTAATAAATATTATATTTCCTTGAAAGATGATGTGATTTATATAAAAGATACAAGGCTAGTATTTTATCACTATCATAGTTTTAGTATTCATAATGAGACTTCATTTACTTTAACGGATGGAGCATATAGAATAAATAAATCAATAAAAGAATTAGTATATCGTCCCTATATTGAAGAAATTAAATCAATAATTCAAGATGTTAAGCAATTTGATCCTGATTTTCATCATGGCATTATAAGGAGAACTATCAAAAAGAGAGTAAGATTTTTTGTTAAAAGAATATTTTATGATTTTTATCGTTTCGTAAATTTATTTTCAAAAAAAATGATAAAAGAATCGATCTAAACCAGTGGTTTTAGCAAAAGAAAAAATATTCCGCAAACAGGCTCTGTGTTATAATTGAATATATTAAAATTATAAAACATAAAAATAAATTCAAAAATACAAAAATAATATTATGAGAATACTTGTAGGTAAAAAATGGAAGAATGGGTTTTTGGATTACAATCGGAATAGAAAAGAGTACAGAATTCAAGTTTTAGCTTGGAAAAATTTGGAAAAGATAGAAGGCGCATATTATATTAGGCCCAAAAGTCTAAAAATGGCTTTGAGATATTTGCCAGTAGTTGGTCCTTATGGATTATTTACAAAAGCTTGGTCTCGATGGCGCGAACAAAAACGTAATGACAAATATGTTTCATGTGGTATAGGAAAAATCACTGAAACAGGGAATAATTCAGAATTTAAAGTTAATGATGTGGTGGCTTTTATTGCACCATTTCATCCTCCTTTAGTGGAACGCTTGACTCTACCTAAAGAGTTTATTTTTAATATTGACAAAACAATTTTGCCTAAACTACCATCTAAAGAAATTTTACTTTATCCTTTAGAACAAAAAAATAAATCAAATCGATGGTGGGAAGAAATTATTAGTTGGAGCATTTATTCAGGAAGGGATATTTTAGAAGAATTAAGAAAAAAATTAGAGGAAGATTTAATTAAAGAAATTAAAAGTACTAACTGGAATAATTGCGAAAAGTTTGATATCGAAACTCCGACAAAAATAAGAGAAATAAAGGGTGAGGTGAAAAAACTGGATTCCCAGAGAAAGACAGGAGTTCTTTTTGGTTTTGGCAATTATGCCAAAACGAATATTGTTACTTTCATGAAACCTTTTGTTAATATTACAACTATTCACGAGATAGACTCAACACAAATTTGGGAAAGAAGTGCACAAAAATGGGATTCAAGCCCTTTCCCTCGGGATAATGAAAAATATGACGTTTATTTTGTAGCTAGCTATAATCACACTCATGCCCCAATAGCACTTTATGCCTTAAAGCAAGGGGCATATGCGGTTGTTGAAAAACCAGTAGCAATGGATCATAAGGAATTAGAAGAAATTGAAAAAACATTAAGAGAGGTTGGGCCTAAGATTTTTATTGGTTTTCATAAAAGATATTCAGTTTTTAATGAATGGGCTTTTGAAGATTTAAATGTAAAATATGGAGATCCAATCTCTTATCATTCTATTGTTTATGAAATAAGCCAGCCTAAGTATTTTTGGTATACGTGGCCTGTTTCACGAAGTACTTTTCTTGCCAACGGTTGTCATCAGATTGATCATTTCTTATGTCTTAATAATTTTAGTAAACCTAAAGATTTTGATATTAAATTATTACAAGATAATGCCATTGAAGTATGGATAGAATTAGAAAATGGAGCAGTTTTTACTACAACCTTTAGTGAAAAAGGTAGTACTCGAGTAGGACCAAGAGATCATGTTGAATTAAAAGTTCCTGGTAGAAATGTAAGAATAACTGATAATATTTTGTATCTTTCAGAAGACGAATCAAGAATTATCAGAAAAAAGAGAATGTTTAAGACAAACAGTTATCGAAATATGTATTTGAAGATTGGTGCTAAGATTGCTAATAACGAAGATGGGGATTCAATTGAATCAATTTTAGTTTCTACAAAATTAATGTTGGATTTAGAAGAAAAATTACAGAAAATGAAAGGATGGGGAAGCGACAGGTATGTAAAAGCTAAAGAAAATTTTTGGGGCTACTTTAAGTAGCTAACGACATCTTCTTTATGAAGAAAAATATATTAATTATTACGGATTCTTATCCGCCAGAAATTCGTTCGGCAGCGCAATTGATGAAAGATTTGGTTGATGGTCTACACGGCAGAGGATATAATATTTGGGTTGCGACTTCTTATCCAAAATATAACTTAGTAACCTCAGAAAATATTATTTGGCATAAAGTTACAGATGAAAATGGGGTAAAGGTTCTACGCATTGATACTCTGCCACATCATAAAGTTAATTTTATTATTAGAGGAATAGCTCAACTTTTGATGCCTTATATTTTTTTCCGTGAGATTAAAAAGAATATTAAAGAAAAAATTGATATTGTAATTGTTCATAGCCCGCCTTTACCATTGGCAGTTACTGCTTATAAGATAAAGAAATTCTATAACGCAAAATATATTCTCAATCTTCATGATATATTCCCGCAAAATGCGATTGATCTGGGAATTTTAAAAAATAAGTTCCTCATTAAATTTTTTGAGCGGATGGAAAAGAAAACATATCAAAATTCTGATTTAATTGTTGTCCCATCAGATTCACATAAAAAATTTATTGAAGAAAAAAGAAATATTCCGAAGCAAAAAGTGCAAGTAATATACCACTGGATAGATATTCATCCATTTTTGCAATTAAGAAAAACAAACAGATTTAGAAAATTATATAACTTAGAAAAAGAATTTATATTTTTATTTGGAGGAGTACTTGGGCCATCGCAAGGGCTTGATTTGTTAATTAAAATAGCAAACAGGGTAAAAGGAAATAAAGATATAGTTTTTCTTTTAGTTGGCGATGGTTCAGAAAAAGAAGGATTAGTAAAAATGGCAGAAGAATTAAAACTCAAAAATATTATTTTTAAACCGTTTGTTTCTTTAAAAGAATACCCAGAATTGGTTAAAGATTGCGATGTTGGTATAGTTTGCCTTGCAGATAAAAATACAACCCCAGCTGTCCCCGCAAAGATTTTGAGTTATATGACAGCCGCAATTCCAGTTCTTGCTTTTTTGCATAAAGAAAGCGATGGTTTAAAAATAGTGCAGGAAGCTAAGTGCGGTTATGTTGTTAGGGGTAACGACTTCAAGAAAGCAGTAGAAATCGTTGAAAAAATTTACAAGGAGAAAGATAAATTAAAAGAATTAGGTAATAATGGTTTTAAATATGCCTTAAATAATTTTACAATTGATGTTTGTTTAAATAAATTAGAAAAATTATTTTAGGTTTTAATCATTTATTTTTAAGAAACAGGATTGGGTTTTTATGATGTTTTTGTGCCAAGAAGAGCTGAAATTAGGGATATTTTTGAGAGAGTAAGAGGTTTTTTAAGAAAAGATATCAAAAATAATGTATAATATGAGGTAAAGAAATGAATACGTTATATTATATCTTTTTAAGTTTTCGATTGAAGGAGTGGATTGGAAATCTTTTTGTTTTTATTCCTTTAATTCTTGCTGGATTAATATTCGATTTGGGGTTTTTTCTTAAAACAGTAGAGGCATTCTTCTTATTTAGTTTATCAGCTGGTGCAGTTTCTATTTTGAATGATGTTTTGGATATAGAAAAAGATAAAAAACATCCAGAAAAATCTAAAAGGCCTATTGCTTCAGGTAAATTAAATTCCGGCATTGCTTTATCTGTTTGCTTGATTTTAATAGTTTTAAGTCTATGGCTTGCTTTGAAAATTAATTTAAGATTTACGGTTTTACTTTCTTTATTCATTGTCTTAGATATTGTTTATAGCTTATGGTTAGAAAAAGTACGTTTTGTTAATTCTGTTTTTGTGGCTTTAACTTATGCGATAAGAGTTTATGCAGGTGGAGCCATTATTAATACATCTTTGAATATTTGGTATTTTATTTTTAGTTTTCTATTTGGTTTATTTCATTTCTTTTATAAAAAGAAAAAAGAACATCAATAATGAATTTTAAAAACAGTAGAAACCTTTTTGTAAAGTTTTTTGCAACATGTTTTGGTCTTGGTTATAGCCCAATTTTCCCTGGAGCAATAGGAGTAGCTTTTGCGGCTGTAATTGCGTATTTAGTTCATCCATTACCTCTTTTCAATAAAATCTTAATTACTTTAATCCTTATTGTTTTAGCTATTCCTTTAAGTACGAAAGCAGAAAAACTTTTTCAAAAGACAGATTGTAAGAAGATTATCATTGATGAAGTAATTGGTGTATTAATAGCTACAATTTGGTTTACAAATCTATCTGTAATTATGTTTATTTCAATTTTGTTTATTTATGGTTTATTTGACGCCATAAAGATATATCCTGCTAATGTAAGTGAAAGGCTTTATGGTGGATGGGGGATTGTAATTGATGATATTATTGCAGGTATTTATACGGCATTAACAGTTTTTTTGATATTAAAATTTGTTTAATATTTAAAGATTAAGTTCCTAGGCTTTAAAATAAACTCGATTTTTTGATAACCCTACCTTCAAAATTATCGAGTTTAAACAAAATTATGGCAAGAATTACTTTAAAACGGATTAAAAAAGCCTTTTTTCATCCAAAAGTGGCTTTTTTGTATTTTAGGGAGTTTATAGAAGGCGAATTTTTAAGATTTATATCAAAGAGAAAAATTGATTTAAAAAAAGAAATATCTAAGAGGACGTATAAAAACTTAAGAAAGCATTTTATTAAAAGAAAAGAACCAAAGTCTTTTGATGTAAATCTTTTGGAGAAGTTGGCTAATCAAGATTTTGTTATAGATAATGCTGACAGGATTTGTAATAATGAATTTACTTTTTTAGGTATAAATCCTAAAGTTTTAAGGAATATTAAGTGGAATCAAGATATTAAATCAGGCCATATTTGGCCTAGTTTGTTTTATTTGGATTTAAGAGAAAGATTTATTCATTCCTATAATAAAGGATGGGATATAAAAATGGTATGGGAATTATCCCGTTTTCAATATGCAATTCCCTTAGCCTTGGCTTTTTATAAAACAGGAGAGGAAAAATATCTTAAAAAATGGCAAGAATTGATTGCAGATTGGATAGAAAAGAACCCTGTTTATTTTGGTCCTAATTGGATTAATGCTATGGAAGTGGCGATAAGAGCTTGTAATTGGATTTTTAGCTGGGAAATAATAGTAGCAAAATGTAAACAAAATAGAAGTAATAAATTAGAGAAGGGGTTTTTAGAGAAATTTCTAAGTTCTTTAATTGAGCATGGAAAGTTTATTTATAGGAACTTGGAATATACCCAAATTAGATCAAATCATTATTTGTCTGATATTGTTGGTTTGGTTTATTTGGGAATAATGTTTCCAGAATTTAAAGAGTCAAAAAAATGGTTGAAAAAAGGTTTAAAGGCATTAGAAGAAGAAATAAAGTTCCAGGTTTATAATGATGGTGTGGATTATGAGCTTTCAATCGCTTATCATCGTTATGCAACAGAGCTCTTTTTATGGGCAGGAAGGTTATGTAAAGGGAATAACATTAATTTATCTTTAGAATTCTTGGATAAGTTAGAGAA
>SDBT01012386.1_pt1 | contig 13696 bp, 11 predicted proteins | sample 2277101 | NCBI WGS metagenome assembly SDBT01 (sample SAMN10404973, study PRJNA504765) | marine sediment metagenome | isolation source: marine sediment core GS10_PC15, 103 cmbsf | place: Arctic Ocean: Southern Knipovich Ridge | collected 2010
CTATTCGGCTAGTGTACTAGACGTTCATTTTATCTGACTCTACTAAAGCGACGTTTGATTCTCATCTTTATTCATTTCATTCTTGCAGGTCTTGACATATTCCTTAAACGTTTCCCTATATTTTATATGATCGTCATCGTTAAATGCTAACGTCTCTATAAATCTCATCTGTTCTGTGGGAGTCATTGAAATTACAGAGTTTGATAGATTTTGAACAATATAAGATGACGCCATAAACTCTTTTATATTCATGCCAATTGCATCTTGAATTACCCCCTCCGCCGCATCATCCTCATATTCAATTCCTTTATAGGTTACCAATAATCTATTTGGTCTGGACGACCGTTGAATATCGAGATTTCTATATTGGAGATCTACCTGACAGGTATTTGTACCATGACTATAAGGCTTACGAAGTTTGCCGTATAGTGCGTATGATATGGCATTTAGAATTGTTGTTTTCCCCACTCCGCTCTCTCCGGATAGAAGAACAAGTCCAGAGTCGGGTATTTCGAAAGATTTATTTTTATGACAACGAAAGTTTTTAAACTTTATCTTCATATTATATTCAATATCGCTATTCTTAAGATAAACTCGCGTTATCCAAACCCATTTTTATTCGAGTATTTTTTTATGAATAACGACATTTTATTAAAAATTGCAGAGACTTCGTCATGGGCATTTAATCTTATGGCGAGGTCTATTCCTATTATAGGAATATATTCCCTTAAATCCACCGTTCAAAGAAGGATGAGGAGAGCGTGGACCATTAAAAAAGACCTTGGAGATGTTGTAACCTATAGATTACCAAATGGATGTAAATATCGAGATATAGAGGACGGACCTGCACATATAGAATATGCTCTTACTCTTGAGGGTAAATTAAAAAAGAAGGAGATTTGGTACACATTGGGATATGGAAACGGAATGGGAAAGCGACACAGATTAAATAATCCAGCATGTATTACATATCATTCATCTGAAGACCATTCTTCTGTCAAGGAACACCCACATTCTTCGGTGGAAGAACACTCACATTCTTCCACCGAAGAATGTGGCCACTCTTGTTCTTCCATCGAAGAACACCCACATTCTTCAATCGAAGAACACTCTTGTTCTTCCATCGAAGAACAAGAGTGGTGGAACTCTGAAAATGGGGTGGAGAAACGGTATAGATTTAACAAACCCGCACTTATAAAATATAAAAGAAATGGAAAGGTTTGGTTTGAGCAATGGTATCAATCATCTTTGGAGGAAAAATCTAAAACAATTGTGCACAGAGAGGATGGTGGAGTATGGGAATGGGCGTAATTCTTTAATTCTCTCCCAAGAATTAAAGAATTAAATAAACCTATATATAGGTATTGTTTGTCTGGTAACATATTTGGCATTACTGCCATTTTCTCTCTGATGTTTCAACTCCCCATAGACATCTGTCAACTTTTCATTTATAATATTTCTCATTCTTTCTACAACTTCTTTAATATTATTAATGTCCAACCTTATTACATTTATTTCCAGATTTATACTATCCAATCTCGACAATATCTGATGTTGAATAGATTTATGTGTTCCATCTCCAAACGAAAAACTGTCTATTTTATCCAGTTCCATTTTATCTGTTATTTTCATATTTTTAAGAGAAAATATAAAAATTAAGTATTTGTTGATTCGCTTGACAAACGAATATTATTTTCATTTTGAGAAATTAATTCTTCCAAGCCTTGCTCGGAAAATTCTTCCAAGCCTTGCTCGGCAAACTCCTCTGACTCTTCCTCCACCTCCTCCCCCTCTTCGCGTTTTCTCTTTCTAGAAAGGATTCCTCCCTTTAAAAGATCGTATACGAGTTTTCCATTGTCGTCCCATCTCTCCTCGTGTACTCTCTCTCCATCCTCATATTTTCTATGTACCCGTTTACCGCTCCACATCCACCATTCCGTAAAGTGATCCAGTTCCCCCTCATCATTGTAATGAGATATAATTCTTGTGATTCCATTCTTATACCACTCTTGATAAAGACCTTCTATTATTCCGTCACTAAGAAAGTATTTACATTTTTTATTTCCGTTACTCCACCATTCTGTGCAATCTCCCCATGTCTCATCCTTATAAATGGAGCATATAAATTTCCAATTTCCATTGAACCACCATTCTGTATATAAACCATCTTGTATGCCATCAGAACAATATATTTGAAGCTCTTTGTTTCCATTACTATAATATTCGCTCCACACACCATTCTCTTTTCCATTTCTATAAACGCATCCTATAACTATTTGTCCTTTGGGTTTCGAATAATATTCATTACAAAATCCATGTAATTTTCCATCCTGATAAAAGCAATGAATCTCCAGATCACCACCATTTAATTTAGGATACCATTTTCTATATGAGCCATTTAATATTCCATTCTCATAAAAGCAACGAATCTTTAAATGTCCTCCTTTTTCTTTAGAATACCATTCTTTATATTCACCATGATCAAAATAATTCTTTGTGAATCTGTGTATTTTTAGATGCCCTCCATTCTCCTGTCTGTACCATTGTTTAAATTCTCCGCACGGCTCTCCCTCTTTATGCTCGTAATCGACATGAGGACTTCCATCCTCATACCACGATTTCATTTTTCCATCTCTCAAACTATCAAGGAATGATTTACCAAAACTTTGTGCTGGTTCCTTTGTTAAAAAGTAAAAGGCATCTTTGATAACCTCCCCCACTGTAAATATTTTTTCAGATTCATCTTCCTGTATAATCTTTATTTTTTTGAGTTGTTTACCAGTAACAGTATTTTCAATAGATAATATTATTGCCTCAGAGAATTCATACTCTGCGTAATCCTTATTATATATTCCATCCCTATCTTCATTACAGATACCGGTAATTTCCAAGGTAATAATGGCAAGATCGCCTTTTAAAGAATCGGCCGTAGCATAACCTATATGTTTTCCTTCCATTTTTATATTATTATTTTAAATGTTTAAATATGTATAAAAGATTTATTTCCTTTTTGAGATAAAAGGAAACATCTAAGATTTTCTTTACAAACATTAAAAATGGAGGCTCTTGCCGAAAAGTTTTTAGAAAAGGTGGCAAAAAGTAAAGGGGTGGATAAGCCTACGGCCGCAAAGCTTATAAATAAATGTATATCTTTAGCTGCAGCAACCCTAAATTTAGATTACTCTATTATATATGCTGAGGTGTACTCGGAGGAGTATATGGCCTTTTGCTTACGAAAAATGAAATGTAGTGAACACACTATAAATGAATGTAGGAAATCGTGTTTTTGTGTAGAGTTTGACGACAAATGCATATCTCGGAGAATACCAAAATCAAATCTTATAAACAAAGATCCTGACAAATATGTAAAAGATTATATTAAAACCACAAAGGATTTGGAGAGTTTGGTAAAGATTGCATCGTTCTTATATTATAATTATGATGGTGGTGGATTAACGGATAACTCTTTTGACGCATTGGAATACGAATTAAAGAAACGCATGCGTTTACGTGGCAGAGTTTACGAAAAAATTGGAGCTCCGCCTGTGGAAAAGATTAGGACAAAACTTCCATATCCAATGGCATCATTAAATAAGGTAAAACCTGGAACTCGGGAATTGTATAGATTTTTAGAGGAATATGGGGGTATTGCGGGAGGCATGCCCCTCGCAATTGCGTGGTCTTTAAAGCTGGATGGGGTTAGCGGAATGGTTGTGTATAAAAAGGGCAAGATAGCTGGTATATATACCATGGGAGATGGTGTTATAGGAGGTAATGTAACATATCTCAAGGATTATATAAAAATTCCTAAAACAGTTTCTATTAAACAGGAATATGTTGTTCGAGGAGAATTTATAGTGTCAAAGGAGATTTGGAAAAATAAATATAAGGATTCATATTCTAATGCTAGAAGTTTTGTTAGTGGTAAGATTAACTCTGGCTACGCATCTCCGGCCCTTCCAGATATAGAATTTGTGGCGTATCAGATTATGAAGGGTAGTTTTAAAAAACTTCCCAAACCATCCCAAGCTTTTAAATTAATGGAATTGGAAGGGTTTACGGTTGTCGAAAATGGAATATGTGAAAGTCCAAACATATTTGATCTAATGTGTTTATACAGAAAAAAGCGTAAATCTGCAACCTACTATATAGACGGTCTTGTTCTTACCTCAGACTTGCCCCGGTTCTTTGTAGAGACGAGGGAGGCCATAAATCCTATAAATAGTGTTGCATTTAAAATGAGACTGGAGGAGCAGACTCGCCAAACAAAGATTATTAATGTGGATTGGAATATTTCCAGATATGGTAGATATGTTCCTGTTGCGATATACGAGGCGGTATATGTTGATGGGATAAGAATGCATAGGGCAACAGCTCATAATGCTGCTCATATACGAGATTGGAATATGGGAAGAGGGACAGAAATCACTGTTGTAAGAAGTGGGGATGTTATTCCAGCGATTACAGATGTAAATGTTGATAAAAGTATTAAACCAATATTTCCAACTCCATATGAAAAGGGCGGTTATGAGTGGCATTGGGAGAGATCGGATATTATTCTGGACGATATAGAGGACAATAGAGAGGTTCAGATTAAACGTGCTACCTATTTCTATGAAACTATTGGGGTGCCTAGACTAAGGGAGGGAACCGTAACGAAGTTTTGGGAAGCCGGATATAAAACTCCAGAATCGATAGCAAAAGCATCTATTCCAGATATGGTAAAAATAAGGGGGATTGGCGAAAAGACCGCAACTCTTTTCGATACAAAAATTAGAGAGGTTATGAGAACTGTTCCAATAGATAGATTTTTAGTGGCATCTACAACTTTAAAGGTGGGCATAGGGCGAAAGCTCGTAAAGCAATTGTTTAGGCATTGTCCAAATGTGTTTACAATGAATGAGGATGAGATAAAAAAAGAGCTTGTGAAGAAAAAGATCAAGGGATTTGGACCAAAGAGAATAGCAAATGTTGCGGAAAATATGCCAAAGTTTAGAAAATATCTTTATTCATTTGCAAAAAAGGAAATAAAGGAATCTTTAAAATATCATGAGGAGCGCAGAAAGGCCCTAAAAAGGCGTGGATATAATATTAAAATACAGAATAAAACGTTTGTATTGACAGGTTTTATAGGAAAGATAGATTACGAACTAGAGGACTATATTTATGAGAATCAGGGTGACTTTGGTTCTGCAGTAACCTCAAAAACAACTGCAGTTATCTCCGGTAATATAGCAAACATTACACCAAAGATGGAAAATGCTTATACTTTAGGTATTTCTGTCCTAAGCATTGAGGAATTTTCAAAAAGTTTTAATGTTCCACTAAAAAGATACGGAAATATCCATAGTTAAACAGAGTTGATTTTTTATACAAGATTTATCTTTAGTCATATCAAATAATGGCAGGACTTATTGGAGTATATTCTACTATACCTCGTGTTAGGAATCAGATAACGAACTTTATAATTTCTCCATCAGGAGGCTCAAATCCTATAGATGCCGGCCCTGTAACACTCCCAAACATAAGAGGGAACCTAATATTTAAAGTGACGTCTGGAGACAATGGTTTTACATCGGAATTAAGTGTACTTGGAGGTTTTGGAGAATTTCAATGCGATCCCACTCAAAATTTTGTGTTTCAGGTAGGTACCAATGTCAATTGTACCGTTAATACATTACAAAAAAATCGAATAGAGATTACCACCCCCGTCGGAGATGCCGGAGGAAGAAGATATATTCTTCAATTCTTTCCCTTTAGAGCATCGCCGGCAAATATAACCCAAACCAGCGTAAACTTTATAGGAAACTTTCCAGTGACGGTAAATATTACAAAACCTATATTTGCGTCTGGATAGTTTTCAAACGCAAATATACATCCGGATAGTCCGCAAATAAGACCGGTTAAATCGGAAAATATGAGACTTTAAATTTCTTTATCATTTAGATAAAGAAATTGTATTTATCATTTAGATAAAGAAATTGTATTTATAGTAAAAACACCATTGAGAATAATGACGCAAACTACTCAGAGAATAAAATATATACACGGACGGCGTACTATAATAGAAAATGTATTACCTAACGGGAAAAGACATGGAAGGTATAGAGAATGGTACCGTTTTAATCAGAGCGGAAATATAAAAATAGAATGTAATTACAAGAATGGTAAGGTGGGCGGTCTATATAAGCAATGGTATATGAATAGACGAAGAGAGGAGGAGAGTAATTGGAAAGATGGAAAGAAACACGGATCATACAAGGTGTGGTACCCTCTTTCAAAAGGTGGAGATAAATGGGAAGAAAGCAACTACAAGGATGGTAAATTGCATGGTATATGTAAGGAGTGGTTTCAATATGATACGAAATGTATGGAATCCAATTACAAGGACGGGGAGAGATTAGGAGTCCATTACATGGGTGGAATTGGGATGAAGATTATAATAATATAAAAATTGTTTTATAGACTAAATGTTTATAATTTGAAGAGATGGATTTAGAATTACCACTTGACATAGTTAAAGTGGATTTGCCACTTGACATATTACTAATAATAGCAGAAACATCACCGTGTGCGTGGAGAATAATGACGCAATCTATTCCAGATATAGGAATATACTCATTAAAAGAAAGTGTTCAGAGAAGATTAAAAGATAGATGGAAAGTAAAAAGAGAGCGAGATTTACACGATGGATGTAAATGCATTGAAATAGTCTTGCCCAGTGGAGCAAGACATGGAAAGTATGTGAAATGGTGGGGTACTGGGAGAAAAAAGGTAGAGTGTAATTTTAAAGATGGTAAATTGGACGGCAAATATACAGAATGGATGTGTGAGAGAGAATTGTATGATATGAGTATAAAGATGATATGCAATTTTAAGAGTGGAAGACTAACCGAAAAATATAATACATGGTATAGGAATGGAAACAAAGAAATAGAATGTAATTATAGTCTTTCTGGAAACGGAAAAAAGAATGGAGAATATAAAGAATGGTTTAGTGATGGAAACAAAGAGATAGAATGTAGTTATAGGGACGGGTTGAAACATGGAGTGTATAAAAAATGGAGATGGACCGGGGTTAAAAAAATAAGATGCAATTATAATCTTTTGGGGAAATTGGAGGGGACTCATGTAAAATGGTCTTCGGATGGGATAGCATGTAAAAAAAGTAATTACGTTGATGGAAAGAAGAATGGACCTTATTTTAAATTTAACTGTAATGGAAACAAGGTGGAAGAAAGTAATTATAGTTTCACGGGAACCGAAAAATTAGATGGAAAATATAAATTATGGTGGAACAATGGAAATAAACGGGAAGAAAGTAATTATAGTTCCACAACCGGAGAGTTGGATGGTGAGTATAAAAGTTGGCGTGAGAATGGAAATAAGCATATAGAAAGTAATTATGTTGATGGAAAGAAGAATGGACCTTATTTTAAATTCAACTGTAATGGAAACAAGGTGGAAGAAAGTAATTATAGTTCCACGGGAACAGAAAAATTAGATGGAAAATATAAATTATGGTGGAGCAATGGAAATAAACGGGAAGAAAGTAATTATAGTTCCACAACCGGAGAGTTGGATGGTGAGTACAAGAGTTGGCATGAGAATGGAAATAAGCATATAGAAATTTATTATGATTCTGGGAAATTAAATGGTTTTTTTACCGCATGGTTTTATAATGGAGATAAACGGGAAGAAAGTTATTATGATTCTGGGAAATTAAATGGTTTTTTTACTGCATGGTTTTATAATGGAGATAAACGGGAAGAAAGTTATTATAAGAATAACAGGAGAATTGGGGTATCTAGATCATGGTCTGATAATGGGAATCTTTGGAAAGTGAGTAATTACAGTTCCTCGGGAACCGGGAAACTTGATGGAAAATATCAGGAATGGTATAGCCCATTAGAGGGTGGAGGAAAATTCCTAAAGTGCCATTACAAGAACGGGTTGAAAGAAGGAAATTCTAGAAAATGGTACCCTCTTTCGAAAGGGGGTACCATAAAGGCGAATTGTAATTATAGAAATGGAAAAGAAGACGGCATGTATAGAGGATGGTATCCTCCTTCTCCTCTTGGACATGTCATTTTAAAAGAAGTGTGCACGTCCAAGAATGGATATGTAGATGGAGAACGTAAGACATGGTGGAAAAACGGAAATAAATGGGTAGAGGGTAATTATAATCCCTCAAATGGTGGTAAGAGAGATGGTTCATATAAAAGTTGGTATTCTAATGGTCAGAAACAGGAAGAAAGTAATTACAGTTCTTTAGGAGGTGGAAAACGCATTGGTTTATATAAAAGTTGGTATTCTAATGGTCAGAAACAGGAAGAAAGTAATTATAGTTCTTTAGGAAATGGGAAACGCATTGGTTTATATAAAATGTGGGGATATTATGGGGAGTTAATGGAAAAGTGAGATACTTTTGAGAATTGAGTTGGACATGGAAAACATTCCATATATTCCGTTTTTCTAGATTTAATCTAGAAAAACACATGACCTTAACATCCGGGACTTTTAGCGCATTTTCCACTCGAGCACGGATTGTTTAACATATCTATCCATCCCATATAGTCCACTCCAGATATAGAATTGGGGAAAAAATAGCCTACAATCTCATCCTCCACATCATCGTCTGGCGGATTTGCATCGTTTGGATTAGACGATACATATCTGTGTAGATTGATGGCTAGAAAACTTCCACTGTCATCTATAGGGATTAGAGGTGTAAATGGAAGGGATGAGGTGAGAACTCCTACAAGAGGAGAATTGTATAGACATGTTTGTGCTCCTTGAGAAATACTAGGAGAGATACATTTTCCAGCGCCATCTACACATGGAAGATTTGTGCTTCCGGCTATTACAGGACTATCTATCCATTGACTAAAGTCGCTGTAATTTCCGGTTGTTGTATTCACAAATCTAAATCTATACCACATTGGTAGCGATAGAGGAGGACCCGCCCCCTCTGATTTTGAAAACCTTAATAGATACGGTTTTAGATTTTCTGGAGATGGAATTGTTGAATCGTATGCCTTTTCGAGAAGATATTGACAATTCTCACTCCATACCTGATTGGTGTGTTTATGACAATCTACTCCCGGCATTGGTTTCGGCAATAAATAGACCCAATATCCAAATCCCATAAGGGTAATTATTAATATGAAAATAATTATCATCCACATTATGTTTAGTCCCTTCATATTACTATATTACTATCGTAAATCATATTATCTAAAAAGTAAATCATATCTCTATTTGCGATATATACCCGACATGCCTGTTTTTACTCCACTCTTCCATCCATAAAAAAGATAATCGTTTAAATCTTTAAATGAGGGATTCTTTGACCAATATGGAATCTCTTCGCTGTGACAGACATACCTTCCTCTATCCAACACCATATTTAAAAAGAGTTTTTGGGGAAACTCGTAAACTGTTTTGTACTTTTTCATAATGTCTTTTACACGGGAGTTTTCAGAAATTATGGATGATAGTTTTTGAACACTTCCTCCATTTTCTATAATATGTTTAATAACAGAATCTGTCCACATACCAATGTCCAAAAGGTCCTCCTTTAGAGATCTATCGACAACATATATAGGATTTTTCAAAGTATTATCTAAATACAGATAGGATGATGGAGGAAAAAGTCCCTTTTTAAACTCAATGGCTATTAGTAATGAGTTTCTAATACCATACTTTATCACATCCTCCTTTATCTTATCCCAATTGTAAAAGTTTTTGGACTTGAGGTCCATGTGTTCTTTAAGAAGATCAAATGATATAGATGGAATTCCATCATATTCGTTTTCAAACTCCTTTTCCAAATCTTCGGAATCCCACAAATCAAACTGCAATAGACCTTGACTTGTGGGAGATTTACCACTTCGGAAAGTATCGTATGGTCCCGATTTTTTGGACAATGATATACTTTCCGAAATAGCAGAATAATATATATGTTCTATTATATCTAAATTTAATTGCTTTGCCTCTTCACTGTCCCATTTAATATTGAAATGAGAGAACACATCATGTAAATCCATAATTCCTATCCCCAAAGGTCTACATGTTACATTGGCATATTTTGCCTCTGGCATATTCTCGGGATAGTAATTTCTGTCTATTACATTATTTAAAGTCTGAACAAGGCAAATTACGAGTCTCTTAAGTTTTTTAAAGTTAAATATAGGATAGCGATCCTCTATTAAAATTTCTGTAGAATCAAATGGTAAATGCGTAAATTCTAAACACGATTTAAGAGATATTGTTGCAATGTCACAACAAAATGTACTACCCTCGTCCGAATATCCTACAGTGTTAGTACGAAACCCTGTTGTCCTTATCGTTCCCAAATTTCTTTGATTAGATTTTCTATTATACGAATCCTTGTATACTATAAAAGGAGAATCGTATTTTATCTGCGTTTGAAGAATTTGATACCATAACTCTCTGGCTTTAATAATGCGAAAGTGTGTCATCTTTCTTATCTTTGCTCTATCCTCGGATTGACGATATGCCATTTCAAACTCCAATCCCCATTTTGAATCTAGTCCCGGAACTTTGCTTGGACAAAACAACGTCCACATTTCATCATTCTCTACTCTACGCATAAATTCATCGGATATGCATATAGCGTATTGCAGAATTCCTGTACCATTTACTTTTGAACACAGTTTTAAAAAGTCCCCAATATCTTTATGCCAATCACATAGATAGGCCGTACCACAACCTTTTCCGTTAATACCTTTATTCATTGTTTTCAGTACATTTATTGTCATATTACTCCAAGACACAACACCATTAGAATATCCGTACTGACGGATATCGGAATGTCTAAGGGACGTAAAGTCTATTCCTATCTCTCCGCTATTTGTTGTTATCATTGCACACTGTTTCCAAGATTTTGTAATAGATTCTATTGTATCGGAAATTGTTAAATTAAAGTATTTTAACATTTGTGGTCTGAACAAACCCGCATTAAAAAGTATAGGGGAATCAAGTGTATAATTTCTTAAACTAAGGTCATTGTATGTCTGTTTTATCATTTTCATATTTGGAAACCACAGATATACGGCTGTCCTAAGAAATGTATACTGAGGAGTATCCACTATAAGAGTATTTGATAATGTGGACGTAAGGCTATTGGACTTTTCTTGTATTATTCTGGCAAAGTGTAGTTTAAAAAACTCCTCCACCTCAAATATATCGAATTTCCAATCCCTCTCATGTCGAATTATAGCATTCAATTCATCGGCATGAGACATTACAAAATCGAAATATTTTTCATTTGCTATAGGTTTGAGTAATTTGGTAGCATCTACAAAGGTAGAACTTACCCGCTTTTTCAATTCATACATTCTAAGGCGTCCTAAAAAAAGAGGCCAATCTGGTTCTATAATTCCTTTTATTTCCACATTATCCAAAAGAGCCTCGTATAGATTATCTCCTCTAAGGGGAGATAATCCCGATCCTTCTCCTCTTTTGAGATAATCCTTCTCTCCCCTTCGGGGAGATAATCCCGATCCTTCTCCTCTTTTGAGAGAAGGATTATCTCCTTTGAAAGGGGATGTATTTTTAAGCTGCTCATATATCCATGGTACATTTAAACCATTGGTATTTTTTGTTAAATTTCTAATCACGTCGTAGACAGATGATGACATATTTTAATCTCGAGAAAAATAGAGTATTATAAAGATTATTCACCATTTTTTCTCGAGATTAAATATTATTTAATTCATCACCCATCGTAGACAGGTGATGAATTTTAAAGGCAAAAGATTTAAACCTATGTGGCAGCTGCCGCAGTGGTAGTAACCGCAGTGGTTGTTCTTTTTGCTCTAGTTTTTTCTGGAAGTTCAGAGATAAAGTTGTAGCCAAGTGGACGGAGGGAATCCTCAACATCTCTAATGTTAATGGTAACAACGTTACGATGTTTAATCATAAGGAGAGTTTTGTATACGATAATATTAACCAATGCATACATAAACTGTTTAACGACTTTAAACATTTCCTGCTTTTTGATCTTTACTCCGGCTCTGAATGCTAAATTTTCAATTTCATTCTTGCGAACCTCACCGATTTCGTAATTTTCCTGAATGGGAATTCGAGTTTCAGTCAATCTCCATGACATCATAACGTCATCTCTATTAACTCCATCTCGTTTGGCATGCACTGCAAGTCCGACGGCGTTTCTAAGAAGACCAATGACTCTCTCCTCAACAAATGCTTGAAATGAGAGTATTGTTCCATTTCCAAATCTCACCTCCTTCAATAGGTCATTGTTCGTACTGATATCGGCGGCTATTTTGCGGATAGCTCGTTGGAATGGAAGACGCCGAAGTCGGAGAGAGGTGTCTTTTTGCTCCTTTCTAATGTTCATGAGAGCACGCGTTCCGGGGCGAAGTTTCTTTGGTTTTGTTCCTCCCTCTTTTCCAGAATTCTTTGCATTCTTTCGTCGGCGAGCATCTTGAATTTTACGCTTCTCTTTACTAGGAATAAGTTTTTTATGAATAAAGGGAACAACCCCTCCTCCCATAAGAATAATTCCAAAATTGATAAAAAGATTGGTCAAATCCGAATCTCCGGCGATTGCAAGATATACATGACGTGTATTAATCGTCATCTTCTTGTGTTCTCTGGTAATTTCTCCAGCCAAATTAAGAATGGTTTTGGTGACCCATTCTAAGGATGCAGCCAATGCAATGGGACCAAATTTCCCGACAGAAAGATTTGAACCGCTCCGAAGAAATTTCTCGGCAAGGGACACCGAGAAGATTAGTCCTGCAACTATTTCTCTACGCTGAGACGGTTCATTTTCGGTCTTTGGTGCCGATCTTGATTTTTCGATTGCAGTATTCATGTATTCCACGCATTGTTTGGCAAGATCCACGGGAATCCAAAGGTTTACGGCTAACGCAACTTCGGAATCATTAATGGTCTTTTTTCCGGTGCGAAGGCATGCATTGTGAGCTGTCATTGCAAGGGTTGTCGACATAATATTGAGAAATTTGTCGAGTTGGTCTCTTGTCTTACCTGCAATGCATGTTCCCTCATGAACATCATTTTTGACTCTATTGATATAGGTCTTAAATGACCAAGCTGTTTTCTTTGGAGTCTTTGTATGAGGACTCTTTACACTAGTCGAGGAATTCTTATTCTTCACACTCATTGAGGAATTCTTATCAAAATTCGTTGAGGAATTCTTATCAAAATTCGTTGAGGAATTCTTATTCTTCACACTCGTCGAGAAATTCTTTGAATTTTTATTCTTTGAGGTCGACGTAGGAGGTGGAGATTTTTTAGACCTGGATGATGTGGTCTTTGTAGTCATTGAGGATTTTCTCGAAGACTTGATTGATTTGTTGTTTTTGGAAGTCTTTGTTGGCATTTTAAATATTATAATTTCAATTACAAATAAGGTAAATTATTTTTGTAATACTGATAATTGATCAGGTGTCTACTTATACAGTTTCATTTCTTTAATCCCTTTTTGAACCCGATATTTTACATTCCAAAAGTAGTATGGACAAGATACAACCCCCAACTATCAATCGATTATTTTACAATAGATTACTTTTAAAGTTGCATTCCAATGGAAATTCTGTAGGAAAGAGAGATACTGGGCCGGCGTGGGTAACCAGAGGATTGGAGAAGGTGGCCTCCACATATCAATCTATAGAGGATGATTTAA
>SDBT01012387.1_pt1 | contig 13694 bp, 30 predicted proteins | sample 2277101 | NCBI WGS metagenome assembly SDBT01 (sample SAMN10404973, study PRJNA504765) | marine sediment metagenome | isolation source: marine sediment core GS10_PC15, 103 cmbsf | place: Arctic Ocean: Southern Knipovich Ridge | collected 2010
AGACAGGCTACGCGCAAGTATGCTCATGCTACGCGCAACATAAAGAGACACACGTTTCGCCATGGAGCCCGGGGAGCCAAAATGTCTACACTACATACATCCCTTGCACCAGCATAACATAGGGACCCGCGTCAGCGGGAACGGTCACTGACCATTCAGCGGGATCAAGCAGCGGACCGTTCGACAACTATACGACAGGCCGTTAAGCGGAGGCCCCCGTCAGGGGGAACGGTCACTGACCATTCAACGGGATCAAGCAGCGGACCGTTCGACAACTATACGACAGGCCGTCCGACAACTATACGACAGGCCGTTAAGCGGAGGCCCCCGTCAGGGGGCAGTGACCGAATGTAAGGTTTCCTTGACATTTCTGGTGCCGACTGCCACTCTTCCAATCAACACGCTGCGATTTTCGTATGGAAAACATAGCCATGACCGTCCCACCTCGTCCTCAGTGGAACCATCCAGATGTCAAGACAGCCGCTGCGGCGGACATTGTAGAATTGGTTTGGGCGTGGTCCCGTCGCGTTGATATCTACCCCGATGATGATTCAGTCGATCAGAAGGAGTTTGCAGCTCTGATCACCGCCGCTGTTCTCTGCTCCGTTGACGCGTATGCGTGCGGGCGCTATCTGGCGGACTACCATGACTGGCCCTGCGACGGAGAACTGGTGCGCTATCTCGATGCTGCCTACCTCGCCATGCCCTTCCGGCTGACGCCGGTCATCACTCGCTGGGCAATGAAGCACAACATTCGTTTCAAGGCTGTTGAGGGACAGGTGATCGAATTCACCATTGAGGGTAAATCAAACATGGGGACTGTAACGGCGGTGATTGCTGCCGAAGCGATTGGGTTCGTTGATGTAAACCCGAAGAAATCCCGCATCATTCGCGTTCCCGCTGAATGTGTAACCAATATTAAAACGAAGCGGGCCACGAAAAAGAAGGATTGACATGACTACCCGCATCATAGCCGGTGTTGATCCCGGTAATTCTGGAGGCATAGCATTGCTTGATCCGGATCGTGCCTTGATCCATATCATAGACATGCCCGTATTCGAGTTTTACACAACAAAGAACAATGTCAAGATCGACCCGCAGGGGGTTTCCCGTGCGTTTGAGCTCGTTCCAATCTCTTGTGCGTATGTAGAAGACGTGCACAGTTCTCCTCAGATGGGTGTCGTATCTGCATTCAACTTCGGTGAGGGTAAGGGAATACTTCTCGGAGCTCTCGCAGCCCACGGCGTTCCGACAACGCCCGTCAAGCCCGCTGCATGGAAGAAGACCATGCGCTGCCCCGCCGACAAGAGGGCGACGGTCATGCGGGCCTCACAGCTCCTCCCAGCCGTGGCTCATCTCTTCAAGGGACCACGTGGCGGAGTGTTCGATGGTCGCGCCGAGAGCGCTCTGTTGGCATTGTATGGTGCGCTGGACCTTGGGTGGACCCCAAGCACGGCGATAAATATTTGGGAAATGGATGATGATGGACCTTCCGCCGGAGCTGCCAGATGATGACGATGAATGGGAATGGGTAGAGGACGACGATGGTGAAGAAGGGGAGGTAATGGAGGATGGTCCGAGCGGACCCCCTCTCCCCAAATACACACCAATATTCACCGGTGTCCTTGATGCTTCTGGGAGACCTATCATTAAGCATCCCGTAGTAATGCGTTGCGGTTTTCATGCGGAAGAGAACAAATATTATTGCCCAACCAAAGAAGCCGAAGACAACGCCGGTATAGTAGGTTGGATATATGAGACGATGACAAATGCCTGAACTTAGAAAAGCAAAATATGAGAAATTCGCACGGCTCATTGCCGCTGGTAATAGTCAGGCGAAGTCTTATGAGCTGGCTGGATACGCTCCCAATGATGGGGCAGCGTCTCGTCTTGCGCATCGCGATGACGTTTCTGCGCGTATTGAGGAGCTGAAGCTCGAACGGTTCGCCGTAGCGGCGAAGCATCAGTCACCTAACATGCCGTCAGACGTAACAACCTTGTTTGATCTTGGTCTTGACTTGCGTTGGGTGGCGATGCAGTATCAGATAATTTATGAGGAGGCCATGCACCTGAAACAGCTCGCCTCAGCGAACAAAGCGCTCGAGAACATTCAGAAGCTCGTCACCTCGGAGAACGACGTCGCTGCCAACGAGGGCAAACTCGACGACAAGCGGGGTGGTGATCGCATCGCGCTGCAGGACGTCACCGCCATGTTGAAGGAAGTGCGGCTGCTCTCGGAGAGTGGCAACGCCTCGCCCGAGCTCGAACCCGAGATGGTGCCAGCCGAAGAGGCAGAAGATATCACGCCGCTCGACATCGTTGAGACGTTGGTCGGAGATGTGAAAAAGTGACCGGCGCATCCATCATAACAAAACGTGAACGTATCACGTATCGCAAGGCGATATCTGACATCGACGAATTCGTTGATAGTGTGTCTGATGACATCGCTGGACGCGTGCCTCTCCCCTTCGAGGTGAAGGTTGCGCTGACGCGTATGTCCAACACGACTGACATCCACGGTCAGCACGCCATGCTGCAGAAATTGCAGGAAGACCTCAATGCTCAGTATGACGATCACCTGAAGTATGCGGCACAGTTCCGCCTCTCTCCCTTCTGTGAATACATCTGCCGGGAGGAGGTTCCGGCACCCCATCACGAGTTCATGATCGAACGGCTGGAAGCCATCTCGAATGGTGACCTGTTGCGCTTGCTGATCTCGATGCCCCCGGGCCACGCGAAAAATTTGTCAATAAAAACAATGACTTATCTTGAAAACGGTGGGACAAAAACCATCGGAGACTTGGTGGTTGGTGACAGAATCCTTGGCCCTAACGGGGCTGTTACCGTAACTGCAAAATCAGAGGTGTTTACTGACAAGAGATGTTTCACATCAAAAACTCAGGATGGGGCATCTGTAGTTTCCGGTGAAGGTCATTTGTGGACAGTTAGAAAGTGTCGTAAGCGGAAAGTGTATGCGACTGACACCACCTTGGCCCTGTTTGATCGCCAGTCGAAGATGACTGAAGATCGCCCACCCAAACTGCCTGACTATGCCGCAGTTGAGTATCCTGAAAAGGATTTGCCGATTGACCCGTATGTGCTGGGGCTGTGGCTTGGTGATGGAACGTCTGCGAGTGGTGGTTTCACTTCTCTCCCCGCCGATGCTGACGTATACAGAGAGCACGTAGCTGCTGCTGGGTATGAATTGAGTGCGGGCATAGTATATCGTGAGGATAGTAATGCCAAAAGATACACCATGTATGGGCTGCACACACATTTGAGAGAAAACAATCTTTTGGGCAACAAACATGTTCCAGAAGCCTATCTGTATGGTAGCGTAGACCAGCGCATGGAACTGCTTCGCGGCCTCATGGATACAGACGGCACCATCGGCAAGGGCGACGGCCAGTGTCTGTTCTGTAATACCAATCGTCAGATTGTTGACTCCGTCGCACAGATCGTGCGCAGCCTCGGAACCAAGGCGTCCATAATCGAAGGCCGTGCCATGCTCTACGGTGTGGATCATGGTTCCTACTGGCGCGTCGGGTTCTACCTGAAAAATGTGGTGAAACTCCCCCGCAAGCTGGCGCTGAATGTAGATACCAACACACGCAACGACCTTCGGACCATATCGTTTGAAGAGGTCTCCATTGTTCCTACGCAGTGCATCACCGTAGACAGTGATGACGGGCTTTTCTTCGTCGATGGCTACATAGTAACCCACAACTCGACGTATAGCTCTCACCGCTTTCCTGCATGGTATCTGGGGCGCAACCCAAACCACAAGTGGTTGCAGGCGGCACACACCATGGATTTTGCCCGCAACCGTCTTGGCAAGCCCGTGCGTGGTATCATTTCTTCGGAGCGGTATCGCGCGCTGTTCCCTGAAGTGTTCCTGTCACAGGATTCGTCTGCGGCTGACTTCTTCGAGTTCGCACATTTCTCGGGGTATTACAAAGCAGTGGGTGTTGGCACGGGTGTTGCTGGTTGGCGCGCTGATATTCAGGCTGTCGATGATCCGTTCAAGAGTCGTGAAGATGCAGAATCAAAGGTAATTCGGGACAAAGTATTCGACTGGTATTCGGCTGATTTCACCACTCGTATGGCACGCAAGACTATGCCACAGTTCATCGTTGCCACCCGGTGGCACCCTGATGATCTCTGCGGACGTATTGAGGAATTGACACGTAATAAACGTGGAATGCCTTTCGAAATTATCAACCTCCCTGCTGTTGCGCTCGACAATGATCCGATGGGACGCCCGCGCGGCGAGGCGTTGTGGCCAAGCCAGTTTGACCTTGAGATTCTGATGGAGCTCAAGTCGAAGCTCCCGGGACGTGATTGGAACAGCCTCTACATGGGCGACCCCGTCGATGAGGAAGGTGGCGTGCTCAATCGCGCGAATGTGCATCGCTACAAGAATGTGCCAAAGGACGAGGTGCGTGGCGACACCATTCTCAAAAGAGTGGTGCGTCGGATTGTGCTGTCTGTCGATTGCGCCGAGAAGAAAACTCAGCGTTCAGATTTCACGGCTGTAACAGTTTGGCTTGAGACGGTTGACAAGAAACATTATTTAGTGCATGCTGCTCACGCCCGTCTGGAGTTTCCGGAGATGGTCAGGTTCATTGATCACATTGCGGAGACTTGGGAGGTGTCGGCTATCCTCTGTGAGGATCATGGCGCTGGCACGCAGTATATCCAGATTCGCGAGAAGGTGCACGGCCCCGCCCCCGTGGTCGCTATCAAGACGTTGCAGAAGTCCAAGGAGTTTCGTTTCGATGGCGTCTCGCCGATGTTCGAAGCGAAGGAAGTTCTTCTTCCAGAGAAGGGGACAGATTGGGTGGCTGACGTCGAGGCAGAGTTGTATGCGTTCCCGCATGGACGGAACGACGATTACGTGGACAGCACGTCACAGTATCTTTCGTGGGCCCGGGATCAGGGCGTGCGTCGGGGTGTGAAGAAAATGAAAACAGGATTTGCATGAGCCTCGCCGACAGCAACGTTCCGACGAATATCGCCTCGTCCACTATCATGTGCCACGATCTTATAAGCATGATGATGGGTGATTGGATCGGTGGCGGACAGGATCGGGACGTGTATGTCTTTGGCCCTAAAAATGACCTTGTTATCAAGGTAGAGCCACGTTCTCACTCCTTTCAGAATGCAATGGAGTGGGAGGTCTGGTGCAGCGCTAAAGAGGACAGCGCGCTTGAGAAGTGGCTCGCACCCTGTGTCACCATAAGCCCGTGCGGGCGTTTCCTGCTGCAGTATCGCACCCAGCCGCTGCTTCACTACCCAGAAAAAATTCCGAGCTTCCTCGCTGACACCAAGCCAGAGAATTTCGGGTCCCATGACGGGCGTGTTGTCGCACACGATTATGGCACCACACTCAGCAAGCCCGGATCGTGCAGCATGCGTATGGTCAAGTCGAAGTGGTGGAACTGGCAGGACAACAAGCGCACCGAGCTCAAGACGTGATCAAGACCACGGGACGGGCTGACCAGCGCGAGACTTGAAGAACGCATCTGTGCGTGTCTCTGGGGTGCTCTCACCGTAGTAGCGGAGCCAAGCCCGATATAGGTCAGCCTGTTCGTCACCCATCTGAATCAGTGCCATACTATTTCGCGCGCGCCTTGAGCATCGCGTCAGCCAACTGGTATGAATATTCCGCCGTCATAACAGGGCCGCTGTGATCATCCCGCACCAGCAGCGCACTGAACGCCAGCCCGGCGAAGTGATCCCTGAGCGACAGCCCACGAGCAATAGGCTCACCTCCCAGCTTGACCGACGACGGATACACACGATCTTCTGTGATTTTGTTGCCCATCTACTGTTCCTCCCTCATTTTCGAACATGCCTCGAACCAAGCGTCGAGGCCCATTTTTTCAAGCAGTGGCATCGTCTCGCTGCGCACCTTGATGCTACACTCCGCCGACCCGTCACCCATGATGACAATCACTTCTGTCACCTCAACCGGTGCCATCTTTGTCAGATTGAATCCGACGTAGATCATACCGACCGCCATGGCGAGGCCCAGCAACTCACCAAGGCATAGGGAGATGACTTCGTTCCGGGTTATCTTGATTATGCGGAGAGGCATCAGCCTTCCTTCCTTGTCCGAATCAACACGGTATACCCATACTGCTTGCACAACCCGTGTGCACGCGTCACAGCGACGTGCTTGTGTGCGGCGTGGTCGGCATCACCAATCTGGTTGTCCTCACGATCCTTGAGCTGGATCGTCCAGAGCTTCTGGCCCGGGTCCCACCACACCTCGACGTAGCCGGGGACTTGCGCCGTCATGGACTGGATCATACTACCTGCGAGATACATTTTCATTCGGGCATCTCCTCTGCTGTTGAGTCCCACCATAAGGGACCCAAATGATTCTGTCAATCCCTAATCATCGTCATCCTGATGTGTGGGATCATCTGCGGGATCGTAAGTCAAATCAAACGAGTTAGGGTAGTAACTTGGGTCGATTAGCAAGGTATCAAGCCGCTTGGCAAAATCCATTGCATCATCATACGATTCGAACGTGCCAAAGATGACGTCGAAACTGACGGATACAACCCAATCACCTTCGAAATCGCATTCGACATTTATACGATCTGACATACCCTCAGTCATGGTAATCCCTCCCGGTTGATGTTCAGCCGCTGCACTGTCGTCTGGCAGGCACCATTGTAGAGGCTGTGCTGCTTCACCATGGCGTTGAAGGTGTATTCGATGCCCGTGGGCAGGTTGCTGCCCTGTGAGGCCCACCAGATGATGACGTTACCAGAAGCATCAACAAAACGCAAGAGGCTTTTTGTGCCGCCATCCCAGCCCGGGAAGTCCCGCACTGAAATCAGCTTGGCAGTGAAGTTTTCACGCTGGCCAATGGTGCCGACGTAGTCCGACGCGGTATTCGTTACAGACGCCCGGGATGCAATGCGATCCTTCTGACGCTGCAAACCGTCGATCATCCAGACAATGTAGCCGAAGTTACGCTCGCGGATGACGCCGTCATACTCGATGCAGGCGGCGACGTTCTGCTCGAACTCCGAGCGGGCTGCAACCGGCTTGCCAAGAAAATCAGTCTCCAGCCAGTCGTAGACCTCACCTGCCTTGGTGGTGTCAGCCTCAGTGGTCGGGGCACGATCCTCCGAGAACATCCGACCCAAGCCGAACAGGTTCTCGTAGACGCGGGACTTGGTCGAGCGACCACCCTCGTCACGCTCTTTGGCGGTGGAAACGAAGCCGAACACCCGCACCACAGCGGCGGCAACCTCAAGCACCCGATCAACAGGCACGTAGGTTTCGCCACGCGGCATTTTGTCGAAGTCATCGCGCTCGACCTCGCCGATGGTGGCGTAACGGGCGAAGCACTGAATCAGTGAGGCAGCGTTCTTCGAGCGGAAGAAGTCGGCGGCGCATGTTTTGCCAATCTGGATGACGTTGCCCGTCGCGATCTCCTGAAGGAGCAGAACGTCAACCCGGCGACGATTCTTGTGGCAGTGGTCGCAGCGGTCGGTATCGATCTGCGAGAAAGCGCGCAGGTTGATCGAGGTGTCCGTGCCCGGCATGCGCCGGATGATCGGATGCTCGCCACGGCACTCGACAGTGGCGAGGAACTTGAAGCCGTCAATGACAGGGGCGACACCAGCGACGTGGACGTCAACCATGTCGATCTCCCACCGACCGGGGACAGACGAGGGGCGAGCGCCCAGCACGTCGCGGCTGGATGGGATGGTGCGTAAGGTGCCGAAGCTCAGGGTGACCTCTTCCATGCCGAGCTTCACGGCGCGCTTGTTCAGCTTCGCGGTTCGCTCTTTCGCCACGTGCAGTAGGCAGGCCGGGATGGTGAAGGTGTTGTCGGTCATCGTTTCGATCTCCTCTGCCGCGTTGAACTACCCCCTATATACACACCTTGAAGCGATTCGGCAAGACCGTTGCCACTTGTTTTTTGCGAAAAAATTTTGTATGCTAGAGAGGTCCAGCGGCTTTTTGGTCATCGCCGTCTGGATATCTCCTCCTTCCAACTTGGGGCCCCCTCACGGGGGCCTCCTTTTTATGTCGCCTTCGCTACACAGAAGTGTGGCCAAACGTGTGCCGGAAACTCATAGGCCCTCACCCCGATATTTTCCATGCCCATCAACGCGCCCAGCTTTCCCATCGCCACATACGTGTGGTTTCCGTCAATGATCTGGTCGCTCCCGGGTTTGACGTCCCGGCACAGTATACACGGAACATCTTTAGGCGCTCCCCGAGACATGACCGCCATCATGGCTTTTTCGGTTATCTTGTTATTTTTTGTGATCTCCTCAACTCTATGGGGGGTTATTACCAACGTAGCCGGGACCAAAAACTTCTCTGCCCACACTCGCATCGCTGGGATACAGAATAAAAGGGTAGGGCGGTCGCCCTCCGCCGCCAGTTCGTATGCTCCCCAATTTTTGTCTTCCCCACGTGCTTCGGCGCTGGCTATGAAGTTGTCGAGCCATCCGTCTTCCGGCGCTGCGATTACGTTGAACATTTGTGGTTTTCCTCCATCTAGCGCAGGCTCTGCCTGCGTTCATACATATTCACTGGTGGGCGGCGATCCGGATAGTAGGTCTGGTCCCGCCGCTCGTCGGGAGCTGAAAGTTCCCGACACAGCTCTTCGTAGAGCCACGCCTCGAACAGCGCCACGTTGTCACGGGTAATCCTTTCGGCGATGTGCCGCGCGCAGTCTTCAGCACCCATCTCACGCATTGACATCATCGAGACGCTGTAGGTCGTCTTGAATCCGCCGACACGGATGTGGAGGGCCTGCGTGACCAAGTCATCTTCGAGGGTCACTTTCATAGCATCGTGAACGCGTGCAGTGGGGATCGACATGTATTTTTCCATGTCTTCGTTGTCGAGCCGCAGGTAGAGGCGATCTTCCTCGGATTCATCGAGCCGTTTTTCCAGTGAGCCAATTAACTCGACGGCATTGATGTAGTCCCGCGCCGTGCGCCGGTAGGCCACCAGCACGGTCAGCTCCTTCACGAGAACCCTCCACACGATGGTGAAGGGAAGGAGGAGGCCGAGCCACAACTGTCCCAAGGCCAAACCCAGCGCTGGCTGGGGCACGTCATGGCGGTTATTCATCCGGGGATACCAGTCCGACGATGCGCAGGATGCCGAGATAGATGCCCCCGAGAAACAGGCCCAGCGACGGCTGACGAACGTCGTGTCTTGCACGGATAGGGGAACCCAAACGCTCGTGTGCGGCCCAGACCGCGTCAGGAACGTCCATCATCCCACCGTAGCGGTCGTCGTGCCGGGCGCTCATGAGGTGAGCCCCAGCATCGCCATGTATCCCACCGGAGTGGTCTGCATGAAGTGGTAGGCGAGTGCCGCCAGTGCAATTAGTTCGTGCATGTCGTGTCTCCTCTTCTGGTTAAATGTGCTTGTAATCCTGTCTGCTACTCGCACAATAGTCGATCCACTTCTGGCTCGTCCTGACCGGGGATGGTCCCAGCGGCCCAAACTTCTCCAACTGCCCGACGCAAACAAGATCATCCCACTTTATGTTGTGGTTGTCGGGGTCCTGTGTGATAACGGTCACCTCCGTTTCGGTGCCGTCCAGCAGCCGATAGGTGATGGTGCCACGATCCTCGGCACACTTGGCGGAGTAGTATCCGAAATAGTGTTTGACGTCATCGGTCATACTGCATCTCCCATGTTGTGAATCAAGATTGGTTCGATGTTCACTCTCTCGTTGCCCTTACGGGCCGACCAGAAATTTTCTTCGCCGATCCACATTTCCCCCGCGATGTTGTGCTTGCGGAAGCAGTAATCCTTCGCTGCGGCTACGTCAGGACACACACAGAGAATGAATGTATCGACGCCCCAGCGGTCTGTCAAGGTGACTATCAGCATCTTATAGCCAATACCGACAACAGGACGACCAACGCAAGCACCACCACTATCCAGATGTGGAAGCCTATGAGCGGATCAACGACCATCACTCCGACCCCACCTGACCGACCGTGCACACGTAGGGGCTCTTCCACGAGCCGATCTCCATGTGGATGTAGAAGGCGCAGTGGAAGTAGTCGGACGAAATGTCGGACTTGTCCCAATATTTCTTGGCGATGATGGCGTGGGCGTGCTCGAAGATGATCGCCGTCGCTGCCGGGTGGTGATTCCTGATCCAGAACTGGTTGATCTGGAATTTCGTCTGCGGATAGGCGGGATCGCGGTCAGCCATCGGCTTCCGGGTCCAATCGTCCGAGATGTAGGCGTGAAGCGGCACCGGGCCCTCCATGAAGTGCACCCGCACGCCGTGGTGTCCGCTGTCGAGGCACACCTTGAGCTTCCAGCCCGGGAACGCCGCCTTGAGGTCGGAGCGGATGACGGCAACTTCCTTTGCGGTGATGTATGCCATGTGTTCAGCCCTCCCCCTTGTCGCCCGGCATAATTGTTATAGCGTTCCCCGCAGGCATTGTCACCCACAACTCCGGGGTGCCACGATCTGCGGTATCAACCAGTCGAACTTTGACAAGCTCTCCGTCTGTGGAAAGATGATACTTCGCGCCGCCAGTTTCAATGTAAACGCCGCCGAACGGAATTGTAATAGTTTCCATTTTCAAACTCCCTTCGTGGTTGGGTTGCGCAGCGCGATGGCGATCCGGCTACCGCGCTCCGTGAGCGGGAACATGATGACGCCGTTATACAGGGACGTTCCCCCATAAGTGACCTCCCGTGTTGCCAGCGGATCGAGGCCGACCAGTCCCTTCACGAACAGGTCCATCCCAATGTCGTGAAACTCGTCACGGGTCAGTTTTCCCCGTAGGGCCAGCTTCTCGCGGTTGGTCAGGGTCGGCGTGGTCATTGTTCGATCCTCCTATAGGTTACGCTCAAGATCGGCCTTTGCCGCCTCGACGTGCTGCTCAATTCTCTTGAACCAGCAAAGCGCCGTCACTCTGTATTCGTCATTGCTGGACGCCCGGTGCATGTTTGCCAGAGCGTAGACACTCAACAGGGCGTCTATGGCCAGCTTGGCGTGGGTCGCTGCCGATTCTTTCATGCCGTCCATCTATCAGCCCTCCTGTTCGTGTCCGTTGCAACCCTTATAGCGCAGCGAAGTGATTCGCGCAAGAGTTATTTTTCTTTTATGAGAATCCCGATTCGTCAGAACGAGCTTTGGCCTCAGCCGCCAAATTGTCGAGGTAGGCGCGGGTTTCACGCTCCTTCTCTTCATCATCTACCGGGACGACGGGGCCACCCTTCTGTGCGAACAACTTACCATCAGTCTGCCGGTTCTTCGGGACATGCGGGATGCCCATCATTATGTCCAATGACGCTTTCAGGGCGGCTTTATGATAGGCCATGAACGATGGGTTCATTTCAGTTCATCTCCTTTCCGTCGTGGGGTATTCTCTTAGATGAGAACACCACGGTTGTCGTAAACCGCTATCAATGAAGGGGACTTGGAAGGTTCACCTGACCGCTTGTGCCTGATTTCGGTCTTCATTCGTATGACAGCGTGGCTCTGGGTGTCATAGATACCCAGAAAGCGTGTCTTGGTTCCACGCCACCATTTGAGAGGTATGTGAGCGTTGAGCTCCACGTTGCCATTTCCAGTGCGGATCATGGAGTAGGCTATCTTCATGGACATCATCGATCCCCCTATAGGTTACGTTCAAGATCGGCTTTTGCCGCCGCGACATGCTGCTCGATTTTCTTAAACCATCCGAGCGCGGTTTTCCTGTATGTGTCATCCCCGCTGCCACGGTGCATGTTCGCAAGGGCGTAGACGCTCAACAGCGCCTCTATGGCCAGCTTGGCGTGGGTGGATGCCAGTTCATTCATGCCGTCCATCTTCACTCTCCCGTTCCTGTTGCACAGTGTCGTATGCAGCGGTGGCTTGCTCCAGCGTCGTCTCTATGCCCTCCCGTGCTTGCGTGGCCTGTATGACGCCGATCATCATGCGCCGCCGCTCAGCGGGGTTGGTAAGTATCGCCCGGATGTTCACACGCTTCACTTTTTCTTCCTCCCTTTCTTCACAGGCAAACAACTTCGCTCTTTAACTTTTTTAAGCCCAGCGCGAAGATCATCCTGTAGGACAGACATATCGTGCGGGGGTTTTTCTGCGCGACTGAGCGCCAGTTTCACCTCCCGCACGAAGTCGTCGAGGATGGCGTAGTAGCTATCCATCGATCACTTTCATCTTGACGACGATTTCGTCCATTTCAAGACAATCATCACCAACATATTCAAAATAGCCACCGTTTATACTATAAACCACATCGATTTCACGCACGGTCGCCTTGCGAAAGCTGTGGTCGTCACCGGACACCAGAATGGCGTCGTTGTGCAGCTCTGCATCACCGCCCATCCACGCAGGCTTGCCGACGACCGTAGTGTCTGCGGAGAATTTCTCCACGTCACCATTGCGGGCGTAGGCTTTCCAGATATCGCCGTTCTCCTCCCCCTCGCCGCTGAGGATGAAGATGACGTCTGGGAAGGTTTCACTGGTCTTCGACAGGTGCCTCTCCCAATCATACCACTTGACCTCGTCGTCGAGGTCATCACCATCCCAAGTGTAGCCGCTCATCTGCTTGAGCGTCGCCTTGGCACGGGTGTCGCGCAACAGCGGATCAACCGCGCCATCGTTCTCGGTCGTCAGCCTGTAGCGGGTGTAGTAGCCCATGGCTTAATCCTCCTTCTCTTCGGTTGTCGGATGCAACGCGGTGTGTGCGATATGCTGCCACCAGAGGAGGTTTTCCGTCTGGGTGGGGCAGGATATTTCTGTCAGTGCGGCCCGCAACCGAATGTTTTCGGCTTCGAGCCCTTTGACGTAATGGCGAATTACAGTATTTATGCCTTTCGCGCGCGCCATACTACATGCTCTCCCTTGTGAATTTCAATTTCTGTCTCGGCGTTGCGTGGCGTATGTTCGCCGCATCACTGATCTTGAAGAACATAACAGCTTCCTGCTCGTAGTGAGCAATTGTCATGGCCGCGATCTGGTTGATTATCTCCTCCGTGCACATGATCCCCACAGGGATGACGCGCTCGAAGCAGTCTATACCCTCATTGCTTGTCCAACGTCCGCGACTTACCGGGAAGATTGTCAGCCCTCCGGTGAGGCGTTGGACCTTCTTGTCCCATTCGCGGTGGTGACGCGTCCGGATAGGTGTCCCGTCGTTCCACTGACACGGCACGATGATCTGCCACATGATGTTATTAGGCATATACATCAGATTCTCTTCCCGCCCTGCGTTGTGTATTTCACACCACAAACTCGACAATACCAGCGTCCGGTATCTGTCGCGCAATTGAGGGTGCCCCACCCCTGATCATAGTGCGCGACGAAGCACCACAGGCGTTTGAACCACCTAAACATAGCACAACCAGTCGGTGCCGTCGCGCTCAATCCAGCAGTATTTCGTATCGTCCATGGTAAGATAATCCACGCTGCTGCTGCAACCATAGCTGGGGTAGCCCAGCTCGTTCATGCGGGTGATCATCGCCGCCCAATCACGCACAGCGCAGCCCGTCTCGAAGTATTCCGTGGGGGCATCCACATTGTCCGGAGATGTGAGATGCAGCCTCATCCGAATATAGGAATCCGGAACCTCGCGCGTGTCGATGCCGACGAAGGCCCTACCGCCCGGCTGATACTTCATCAGACCACCTCCCGAACGGTCCAGCCGAAGCTGAACCAACGCGCGACG
>SDBT01012388.1_pt1 | contig 13694 bp, 19 predicted proteins | sample 2277101 | NCBI WGS metagenome assembly SDBT01 (sample SAMN10404973, study PRJNA504765) | marine sediment metagenome | isolation source: marine sediment core GS10_PC15, 103 cmbsf | place: Arctic Ocean: Southern Knipovich Ridge | collected 2010
TACATAACTCCTGTATAAATAGTCAATTAAGAAAATTGTCCAAAAATAAGGGTAAAATATACCAAAAATATACCAAGAATTCTGTTGACATAGCCGATAATTAGTATAGGCTTAGTCTTAGTTTGACAGTGAGTATAGACAATATTTGGCAGGGTCAAAAAATGGAAACAACCCAAAACCCCCAGCAACAAAATTCAAAAGGCGCAGAAATAGCAGTTCTGCAAGTCGAATGTGATCCCTCACTCAAAAAGGATTTGAGAGCGGGCCTACCTGCAGCAGGTTTTAGCTCTCTATCCGATTGTGTTAAAACCCTCGTCCGTGATTTCGTTGGGCGCAGGATTAAGTATAGAGGCGGCGTGCTGATAAGTCAACAAAAAAGCGCCTAAATTAACAAAATATTTCCGGGGCTGTGGGTATCGTCCCGGGTCCCGGGCAGAGCCAAGGATGGCTTTGTCCGAGGCTATAGGAGAAAAATGCGACATACAAAAGGTGAATGGGAATTAGACAAAGAGGTAATGTGCATCGTATCCAAAGAGAAGGGGCTTACAACGCTTATTTGCGATATTCAAATAAAAGGGCTTTTTGAATCAGAGCCATTAGCCAATGCAAATCTGATTTCTGCCTCACCCAACTTGTATGAGATTTGCAATGGAATATTATGTTGCCCGAAAACTAAGGTCGGGGAACATACAACAAAATTCATCCTGACAGATGCTCATATTGAAATGCTTGAAGCTGCCATCGCCAAAGCTAAGTAGGAGAAAAATGCAGAGAACCTTAAGATTCTATTTAGCCTTACCGTTAGCATATTTGGTGTTAGGCTGGAGATGGATAGTTGATCTGATAACAGGAGAGGAAGATGAGTGAGCGGGGAAAAAATGCAGAGTAGGCAAACAAAAATTATCAATGGCGAAACATATCTTCCCTGTTCTCAATGCGGACAATTTAAGAAGCTTGATGAATTTGGTCTTTACAAGGGGGGAAAGTTGGGGCGAAAAAGTTGGTGTAAAAGCTGTGCTAATAAATATAGAAAAGACCATCACAAAGAAAACAGAAAAGCAGTCGATAAATACATTAGAAACAATCGTGAATTATGTATCAAAAGAACCCGCCAATGGCGATTAAATAATCCTGAAAAACTCAAGAAAGCTTGTCATAATTGGTATAGTCGCACAAAAAACAAAATAACTGAATGTCTGTTAGGAAGGGTTCGCCAATCTCTGAATGGTAAAGTGGAGAGGAAAAAAGTTTGGGAGATATTAGGCTATACCTACGAAGAATTTGTTAAGCATGTGGAGAAACTTTTTCAACCCGGTATGACATGGGACAATCACGGAGAATGGGAAATCGACCATATTATACCCGTAGCATTTTTTCAATTCAAATCACACAAAGACGTTGAATTTAAGATGTGTTGGCGATTAGAGAATATACAACCGTTGTGGAAGCACCAAAACAAACAAAAAGGCAACAAGATTCTTGTAGCATAACTGCAGAAGAAGTTTTGAAAAATTCATAGAGGCTTGTAATAGTGGCGTAGTTTGTATCGCGCGCTATATTTCTTGACTATGCTGCGGGTCGGGGGTATAAAACCCTCGACTTGCAGCTTGACTGTGAAAGGAGGTATCGATATGCGATACAAGCTGCTAAGTGAAGTTTTCGAGGAATACCTGCGAAAGAACCAACGATTGAAGTGGTCCACAAGGGACGGCCGGAGACGGGCCTGGGGCAAGCTGATTAAGGCGATAGGCGATATGGACATATCAAAGTTTACATTTGACGATGCCGAGTCTTTTCAGGAATCTCTATTTGGTGAAGGATTGGCGCCCGGGGCGGTGAGGTCTTATATCAAGAAGGTCAAGCCGGTGTTTAACTGGGCGTGGTTCAAAGGATACCGGGAAGGCGATCCGTTCGCCGGTCTGAAACTTCCGAAAGTGCCTCAGACGGAAATCAGGGTTTATAGCAATGCCGAACTAAGCGCGATGCTTGCGGCGGCCGGCTTATTGTGGCGGGCAAGGATAATCGCGGCGGCGTCGGCGGGACTTCGAAAGGCAGAGGTCCTCAACCTGACGGTCAAGGACATTGATTTCGAGAGGGGCATTATTTTGGTCCAGGCCAAAAAGTCAACGGGGCATACATGGCCCTGGAGTCCGAAAAATTATGAGGTCCGCCGACTGCCGTTGACAGAAGAACTTAACCGATTGCTTGTTATGATCCTGGATGGACTGCCGACCGGGCAACCGTACCTTATGATCACTGCCAAAAGATACTGGTGGTTACAGCAGCTCAGGTCAAAAGGTGAAATGACAGAGCGAATGATGGTTAATCCGGATGAAAACTTCTCTCGACCTTTTAGAAGGATTTTACAACAAGCTGGAATAAGCGATGGCTGCTTCCACGATCTACGGAAAACAGCCATCACAACGTGGTTCCTGTCAGAGCTTGCCCCGCAGGAAGTACAAAGACTCGCGGGCCATTCCGATATAGAAACCACACTCAAGTATTACGCCGCATGCCGGACCGACATTGTCGATAGGGCCCGGCAGGCATGGGCGATCGGGGCGACAGGACTTGAACCTGCGACCTCGTGACCCCCAGTGGTACATAATAGTCAAGAAGTAAAGTCACACAGAAAGGTCAAGCTGCAAGTCATTTTATACGCACTCCACCGGGCCTGCCGTTCATCCTAAAAACACAATATCTGTGTGGATAATACGCCGGCAGGCCCATATTTAACATTTAAGGAGAAAAACATGGCAAAATACAGAAAGAAACCAATTGTGGTTGAAGCAACTCAGTGGAAACCTAAAGCAGGGGGATGGCCAGGAGTGGGCAAACCTGATATTTTGGGCGTTATATGGCAATTTGGTGCTACGGGAAAAGTTTGTAATGGAACTGTAACCACCATTCACGGGCAAGAAACCAGAGTAGCTATTGGTGATTGGGTGATTCAAGAGCCAGACGGCGAGCATCAGTATCCCTGCAAGCCTGACATATTTGGACAGACTTATGAGAAAGTCGAATGACCCCATCAACTAAAACAAACGTAACCCCCGCGGAGCGGAGGGTCCTGGACCACTTCGGTCTGGAAGCCAGTGATCTGCCGGAGCTGGATATCGAGGAGCTGACCAGGCAGATCGAGAACCCCACAAAGATAGCGGTCTGCAATGTAATAAATAGATCCGGCAAGATCGTTGAGGACGCCGAAGGGCCGGTAAAGGTCTATCAGGAAGTTCCGGTCCGAAATTACCTGAAAGAATTGGCCAAAAAATCACTGAGGTGGCTTAGATGGTGGGATTGATATTCTGGATTTTAATATCGCTGATCAGCCCGCAGATGGGACAGGAAGAAATTGGAGAGTTGTAAGATTGAAAGTCATTGGTTCACGACAACCGACAGGGACTGGGATGCTATATCGTTATACAAAAGACATTATTCAGCCACACATTACAAAGATGGTAGAGCAAACTTGCGTAGCAAAGGATTTCTTGGACCCGGAGAAAAGATGGTTCTGATAACGGCGATGACAGATGCCTTGTTTTGTTGGGTTTACTCAAAACTCGGACACAAAAACGGCCAAACAGGAGTTTGCTGCACAATATTTCGTAACGAAGGGCCGGTGCTAAGTAGCGACCTAATAAGAGAGGCCGTTGAGATTGCTCAGAAAAGATGGCCAAGCAAGAGAATGTTTACTTACATCAATGCCAAAAAAATCAGAAGTGATAATCCGGGTTATTGTTTCCTGAAGGCCGGATGGAAAGCCTGTGGATACACGAAAGGGAATTTGAGAATTTTAGAATATAAACGAGTCAGATGACTCACCTGAAAGGCCGCAATGATGAACAGGGCTAAATATAGAAGAGCCGTGTGGCTCATGGTAGTTATTATCAACGCACTTGTTTTGGCGACAATTTTGGTTAAGGGGTAGTAGTGCAACCACTAACCAACGAACAGATATGGGGAATACCGGAAGAACTGCCGGAAGATAAGAAGGACTATTTTGAGAAAGAAGAGGAAATCGACGAGCGCCATTCACAGGATGCAGGACAAGGCGACGGGTCTGGTAGCTAAGATATTTCGGTTCCGGGCCTGTGCGGTATCCCTGTCGTTTGGTAAGACGAACTACGAGACGGTGCCTTGCCATTTACTGAACAAGGGCAGTTACGGATCCAAGAAGTGGGACATTTGGAACCTGCTTCCTTTATGCAGTGAGTATCATACTGACGGCACTGTGATATCGAGCCACGCCCCGGGCGGTGACACGCGGGTAATAAAGAACTTCTACGCCTGGCTGAAAAACACCTTACCGGAGCATTATAACTGGTATGTGATAAACAAAGAGGATCGGGCCCCGCACAAGCTGATTTTAGGTGATTACCAGGCGATATGCGAAAACCTACAATACTACGCGGACAACCCGGACGCGGCGGAAAAACTAATCTACGAGAAAAATAATGGACTTTGACAGAGCGTTGGAAATATCGGGCAGATTTCAGGGGGCATACGATAGATTGCTTCGGATAAATGGCCGGAAACTCGAAGAGCGGGCCAAACCTTATATTGGGGTGATAGAGGTCGTAATGAGCCGAGAAAAATGTTCATCGGTTGAAGCGGTGCTCATAATCCTAAAAAATTGGCACAAAAGCACAATAATTCCAATGTCTGCATTAACAACATGGCTGTTAGCCAGTGCGGTCATTCTCGAGCAGAAATGAAAACACGGACTAAGATCTTAATACTCATATTTTTATTGATATGCGGTTTGTTAATCGTTTGTGTGATGAAAGAGCCGTTGTGAGAAGGTAAATGGATTTACCGGACAGGATAATATTGGATTTATACGGCGGGACCGGGGCATGGAGTAAGCCCTACAAGGACGCTGGCTATGATGTGAGAGTGATTACGTTGCCAGAGTGGGACATTCGAGACGACAAAATTTTAGCACACTGTATATCATTACGACCTTACGGTATTTTAGCGGCTTGTGATTGCTCAAAATTGTCTAACGCCGGAAGATGCAGAGACAAGGACCGGACTTTTCGGGACGCCATTGACGCAGTAGAGCTGGTAACAAAAGCGTTGTATATAATCGCAATGACAAACACGGAATGGTGGGCGATTGAGAACCCTGTTGGTCTAATGAAGCAATTATTAGGCAAGCCACAATATATGTTCCAACCCTGTGAGTTTGGACATAATTACACAAAACGAACCTGTCTTTGGGGAAGATTTACGCCGATGTTCATTACCAATAATGTTATACCGCAGCCCGTAATGCAAAACCTAATTATGAAACTCGGAGGGAGTTCAGAGAAAACGAAGCGGTTGCGCAGCATAACCCCATCGGGCTTTGCTCAAGCATTTTTTGAGGCCAATAGATAAATGGAAGACCGTTTAACACTAGTATCGGGACTGGAACCGGGAGAATGGCATGGATGCTACGATGATGGCTGGCAGGGCGTAATCGTCCCCGAAGCATTCTCGCATCCGGCGAAGATGTCATACGGCCTCTTGAAGCGGATATTAGACCACGCCAAAGGCTGGCTCAGGGAAGGGGACGTTATAGTTGACCCCTTCGGCGGTATCGGCTCTACGGGGATTCTGGGGGCTTATGAGGGCTATCAGGTGGTATGCTGTGAGTTAGAGCAGAAATTCGTTGATTTAGCCGAGCAGAACTTCGAGCTGCACAAAGACGCCTGGGTAGAATTTGGCAATCCGTTCCCGATTATCCTTCAGGGCGATTCCCGCCGACTGTGCGAGGTAGTCGAAAAGGCAACCGTAATCATATCTTCACCGCCCTATTCTGAAAGCCTAAATGCCGAGAAAAGTGGGATAGATTGGTCAAAGCTGAAAGAAGGTGGCAAGAAAAAAACTATGAGTCGAGAAAAATATGGATGTAATTATGGCCAGACCCCCGGCAATCTCGGCGCAATGAAGCCCGGCAAGGTCGATGTAATTCTATCGAGTCCACCTTACGCAGAAACTCTCAAAGGCGATGGTACGCAGAAAGAGACAGCGGCCGATTCACACGCCAAGCGAACAGACCCCAAAGCTGGAGGCCCTCTCGGCCAGAGCCAGAGAACGCAAGGCTACGGTTCAAAGGGCAATCTCGGAAACTTAAAAGCAGGCAAGGTCGATATGGTAGTGTCAAGCCCGCCGTATGCAGAAAGCCTAAGTAGCGAAAAAGACGGCATAGATTGGTCCAAAACACACAGAGAGGATGGCTCAATCAGGGACCGCACAAAAGAAGGGGCATACAAAAAAAGGGGAACGGGATATGAACAGCTTCAGCATAGCAAGTCTAAAGATAATCTCGGCAATCTCAAGTCCGGCGATGTCGATTGTGTGATAAGTAGCCCGCCCCACGAGGGAACTTTCAATTATTCAAAAAACGCAGGCAGGGCAGAAAACGTCAAACGCCGAGAAATGAAGATGAAATATGGTGGCCTTACGGCTTATTCGCCCAATGAAAAACAAATTGGGAATTATGTAGGCGACACTTTCTGGCAAGCCGCCAAAACAATAGTAGAGCAATGCCATCAGATACTCAAGCCGGGCGGCCACGCTATTTGGGTAGTAAAGTCATTCGTCCGCAAGGGCAAGATAGTGGACTTCCCGGGGGACTGGCAACGGCTCTGTGAGTCTGTGGGATTTAAGACCGTCTGCATCCATCACGCAATGCTGGTCAAGGAAACGAGCCACAAGACGCTATTCGGGCATACCGAGACCAAACGCAAGGAACGAAAGTCATTCTTTAGGCGATTAGCAGAGTCCAAAGGAAGCCCTCGAATAGATTATGAAGTTGTTTTATGTATGGAGCGTAGCGGAGTTAGTCACGGATGACAAAGGTCAACAAAAGTCGAGGCCGGAAGGTTTGGCACATTACGGATTTCCGCAAGATATTCGAGTTGTCTGACGATCTGCGCAAAAAACGGCCCGGGCCGTTGACTTACACCAAATCACCCGTGACACTTACTGCAGGGAGTAAGGACCACGACATCAAAATATGGGAGAGGCTGCAGCAGTTGAAGTCCCGTCCGGAGCGGCATTTGTTAAGGTCTGTATTCGAGGACCTGAAATGCTGGGCGGGATTAAAGACAATAAAGGACCGGGGGTATTTAGTTACCACCGAGGGCGTGCCGGCGAGCTACGAGTACATAGCGGGGCAGTTGAAAATGGAGGTCAAGGAGGTCAAGCAGGCGATGACCTTATTAGGGGACATAGGTCTGTTAGAGAGATTGACAATAAGATCCAGACAGTGCCGGACTCATCCGGACTCATCCGGACGCAGCCGGACGCCGCCGGATAAGAACGGACGAAAACGGAAACGCCTTAAAAAAGCTAAGGCTAAGGTAAAGTTAAAGGTAAACGGCAAGGGCAAGTCTAATAGTAGTAAAAAACGGCAGGGTAAAGCTAAACCCAACGATAGAGAAGTCCCGCCCTCAACCACCCAGCCGATTAAGCCGCAGAATTCCGCGAAGGGGGGGACGTTGATCCCATTCGCGTCCCCCTCAGAGCTTTCGAACACCGAATTATTGGGTGATATCGCTAAGAGCACGCTTCATCGCCACAACCCGGAGGCCAAGCGGTTCGCTGTCGAGATATACCAGGCCCTCAAATTGCCCTGGGAACCGAAGAGCGAGATGTGCAGGCGGGAATTGGGCTGTTTCGGTTCGTTATGGCACAAAGCCAGGGGGGACGATGAACTGTGGGACAGGGCCGTTACTGAGGCGAAGAAGATAGCCAAACGCAAGCAGAACAAGAAAAAAGGCGCTGTGTTCTGTACGGTGTTTGAGAATTTAGCAGCATCCAACCGAAGGAGAAAAGTTAATGGAATGTAATTTTATATTCAGGCCGATTGATAACTGGCCGGGCGAACGAACGAGAAGGCCCAAATCCTCGGCGTTCAGGACAAGATATGACCGGACGCTCAAATTGTTGGACAAGGAGCTGCTCATGCTGGGCGTTCGGCAGGCGGTGATCCAAATCGACCTGCCGGAATCAAAGATACGGATAGATGGCCTGCCGCGAAGCGGTGCCCGGCCGGATTTTCAGGGTGTGAGACTGAGCTTCGAGTCGAAGTACGGGCATCTCAGATACGCTACGGATGTGTTTGATTTCTGGCAGGACAATCTGCGGGCCATAGCACTGGGCCTGGAAGCGCTGCGGAAAGTTGACCGTTACGGTATCACAAAAAAGGGTGAGCAATATACCGGCTGGAAACAACTGCCGGCGGGCATTACAGAGGCCAGTGACATCAACGAAGGGGCGGCATTCCTTGCGAGGTACAGCGGACTTAAACCGTTAGATATTATCAGAGAAGAAGAAATTTACCGCCGGGCATACCGTGCAGCAGCCCTTAAGCTGCATCCGGACAAAGGCGGCAAGGTTGAGGACTTTACGTTATTGCAGAAAGTTAAAATACTGTTCGAGAACCATTTTCAATAAGGAGAAAAATTATGTTAAAGTCAAAGAAGAAGAAAAATGAAGTTGAAGTTGGTGAACAAATACCCTTAATGGATGTCGGGCCTGAAAATCTCAAGGCGATCGTAAAGGAGGTACGAATTTACAAAAAGCACCAACACGATCGCCTGGCCTCACTGAAATTAGAGGTCGAGTCGAAAGGGAAAATTAAAGCGATGGTCAAAGAAGCGGAACTGCAGCGCCTCAAGAACGGCACGATAAAGTTTGAGGCCGACAATGCGATAATCTGCGTCGCGCCACAGGAGGACTTGATAACCATAAAAGAAAAAGCTCCCAAAAAATTAAAAGCGAAGAAAGGCAAGAAATCAATGAAGGCCAAAGTTGAAGAAAGTGAGGATGTCAAAAAGTGACCATACCAGGCGAAGTGTGTTTTATAATATTTATTCTGTGGACGGCGTTGATATTCCTGATCGGATTCATGGTGGGCCGCGGTCTGAAAAAATAATGAAAGACGGTGACAGGCATGGGTATTATATCAGAAGAACACGAAGCAATATCAAAATTCCTTCTTCCACAGATTATAGAACTCGCCAAGACACATGATGATCTGGTAGAGCCGGATACTGTGACGCGACAGATTATGCTTAGAAGTATTGGGGTAGGCTTTAGTCTTGGTGTCGCTTACAACCAAACATCAGCCGATAGCCCGTGGCGAGATAGATTAAGTGAGGCGTTTAAGATTGCAGCGAAAGGCGGTAACTGATGAGTGGAATACCATATTGTGGTGAGACTTTGGAAGTTACGGGCGGCTGTACGAAATGCTCACCCGGCTGTACGAACTGTTGGGCGATCAAGGAGGTCTGGCGAATGGCCCACAATCCGATTATGGGTGAGAAGTGGAAAGGTCTGGTCGAGAAGAAAAACGGTGTCTTGAACTGGACGGGTAAGATAAAATGCTTTGAAGATGCACTCAAGAAACTGCGAAAAAAACCGACAACATACTTTATTGACAGCAAGGCGGATCTGTTCAATCCGAAAGTGCCGGCGGAGTATCAACTAAAAGTTTTCGAGACAATATCTAACGCCAGCCAGCATACCTATTTGATATTGACTAAGCGCGTGGTTGAGATGAAAGAATTTTTTCAGTTATGCGAAGATTGGGACCCGTCCGAATGGCCAAACGTCCAACTCGGCGTATCCATATCAACTCCCGATGAGATGTGGAAAGTCGCTGAGCTTTCGAGGATTCCCGCAGCCGTTCGCTGGATTTCATTCGAGCCATTGTTAGCGGATGTCGGAGAAATACCCCTGACTTCGTGCCGTGAAGAGGACACAGACCTGGAGGAGTTTGGCCAGCATATTGACTGGGTAGTGGTCGGCGGCGAATCCGGCCCGGGCGCGCGGCCGATGCACCCTGACTGGGTAAGGAACATCCGGGACCAGTGCGTGGCCGCCAGAGTTCCGTTTTACTTTAAGCAATGGGGTGAATGGCTATCCGGAGCAGACAAATTCGCTTTGAAAATAAACACATATCAGAATTATTATCCGAAACGGGTAACCAGAATTGAAAACACCAACTTTTTTCGAGTCGGCAAAAAGAAGGCCGGCCGATTATTAGACCGCACACTTTGGAATCAATTACCCGAAAGGAGGTGATGCCCTATGACTTAGAGTAGCCGAAAAGATTGAAACAAAACGTCGCGTTAAAACGTATGGTTTGCCCCCGCAAGGGCGGGGGCAGACTCACAATGGGAGAAACTATGAAACGTTCCAAATGCAAAAAGGAGTTTGCGGAGGATGTGAAGACGGCTTATAAATTAGGTCTTATTGCCGGAAGGGAAGATCAGGGCAGGTTCCTCCAAAGGGCAGTCAACGGCATCCATGCAACGTTCGGTCATTTGTTTGATGAGATAAGACGTTGTGATCGGGAGAACCCCCTGGACTTAGACCCCAATTACGTTCATGTAAAAATTGCAAAAAACATCCTGAAAAAGCACATTGCAAAGATGGAAAAACCCAACAGAAACCTTGCGACTTTTTATCGGCGCGAGTTGAAGGAGCATGAGAGGAAAATAAATTGTGCGAATAATCTTATTGTAGAGGGCCTGAAATTACCGAAAAGAGAATAATGGCGAAAAAGAAGAAAAAAGCCAAGAAGATCGGCCGGCCCACACATTACAAAAAACGATACTGCCAAATGCTCATCAAGTTTTTCGATATCGAGCCGTTCACTCAAACGAAAGTCCCGCATTACGATGAGTCCGGCAAGAAGCACAAAAGAGGCATCCATAAAGGCGAAGGTGTGATCACGCACTATGAAACCAAGAAGGAACCCAACAGGACGCCGACGTTGCTGGGATTCGCCAAAAAGATAGGTGTTTGTATAGCGACTGTTTACAACTGGATCAACGAAGATCATGCCTCATATCATAAAGAGTTTTTAGACGCCTTCGCGTGTGCGCGCGAGATTCGAAAGATGTTTTTGGTAGAAAACGAGCTTCACGGAACATACAAATCGGGAGCGTTCAAGTATATAGCGAACAACTTAACGGACATGACGGACGTTCAAAAACAGGAAATTACAGGGGCGGACGGCAAGCCAATTCCGTTGAGCATAGTGGACTTTGAAAAGATTAACCCAAATGAATAAACGAAATTTTTTAAAATCAGTTGTGATTGTGGCCTCGGCACTATCGGCTTTTGTTATAGCAGAGCGGGTAACACAAATGACCATACCAAATAAACTATTTCTGAGCAGGTTGGGGAGACATGAGAAGCAAGTGCTAAAGGCATTTGACGATAAGACTGACATTGTCCGATTTTTCATTGAAGAATGGCACAGGCGGGCGCATAAGACCACCCTGGCCATAAACATACTCATTCGTGAAGCCTGCAGATATCCGAAGTCAAAATATGTTTATATTGCACCTACGCAAGTGTGGGCGCGCAATATTGTTTGGGATGATCCGACGATGTTGTGGGACGCCTTGCCGGATAAATCGGAAATGTTCTGGAAGCCAAACGAACAGAAGATGCTGATAAAGTTCGCTAACGGCTCAATGTTCAAAATAGGAGGCTCTGATGAACCTGAGAGTCTAAAAGGTATTGATGCCGATGGTGTAGTTCTGGACGAATATGCTTTGCATAAGCCTGAGACATGGGCACTGGTTTTCCGTCCGATTATTGCGGGGCCCAAGAAGCCTGGTAATCGAGAACGCTGGGCAATGTTTCTTTACACACCCAAAGGAATTAACCACGCAACGCTGATGTTCAATATAGCGGCGTGTGTGGAAGATGAAGCAAAATTACCCACGAATGGTCAAGCTGGTAAATGTAAGCCCGGTTGGTTCGCAAGCCGTCTGATAGCGGATGAGTCTGGTATTATCCACCGGGCAGAACTTGATAAGATGCTCGAGGAAGTTGCTCAGGGCACGATAACTATAGAGGATTATGATCAGGAGATGCAGTGCCGCAGGGTCACTGATGAGGAGCGAACTTTAATTACTTCGGCGATGTTGGCGAGACTGGACCTGATTGAGTGGGACATCTACCGGGACAGAGCCAAAGAGATCCGCAGGATAGTGGCCATAGATCCTGCCTTCGGTGGTGACTTATGCTCAATCAAAGCCTTCGAGAATGGCCGAGAGCTGACACAGAGGGGTTTGAAACTAAAGTTAACTTCCGAAGTGGCCCACGTGGGGAAAGTAGTGGCGGAGGAGATAGATACCAAGAACTTCATAGTCGATTGTATCGGCGATGGAAAAGGAGTTGCCGATTACCTGGCTGATGATGTAGCGGGCTATGACGTTCAGTATTTCAATTCATCGGAAAAGACAAGGGTCAAAGGCATTAAAGCCGATGTTATTACCGATGTCAATTTGTACGCCAACAGGAAAGCACAGGCCGTAGCTTATGCCGCCAAACTAATCCGCAGGCTTAAAGTGGAGTCGATTGCCGATCCCGAGACCAAGAGGCAGTTGGTTGCGTTATCAAGATATAAAGTGACCAGTAGCGGGAAGACGATTATGATTTTGAATGATGACGTCAAGAAAGCTATTGGCTGTTCACCGGACAAAGGACTGTGCTGGATTTACGGTCAGTGGGGTTTGCAATATGTCGATCCCATACGAAATGAGGAATTGGATCGCTATGATGAGGCGATGAAGGACCATCGAGAAAGAAAACGCAGGGCAAGAAGGGGCAGCAGCCCGATGAGGATGGCTTAGGATGGCCGAAGTATGAGTGAATTAGAATAAATGAGACGAAAGCCTTATACTGACATTGGGATAAAACGAGTACCTTGCTTTCGATGTGGAAAACCATCGAGGCGGCAATGGCAAATATGTTCACTAAATAACGAATACAAAGGCTTGTGCCGACAATGCGATATTGACCTTAATCGAACTGTGTTGACATTTTTGAGGTTATCGCCCAAGGACGTGCATAGCTTGATCGCTAATTATATAGCCACAGGAAAAAAAAAATTAAGGAGACGAAGAAGTGAGAATTTTGTGTTTAATTTTGATTGTGATTACAGGGGGTTTACTAATCCTGCTTGGAGGCTGCAATGAGCGGCAAAGAAAGGTATGGGGCCAGGGGGACCTGCCCGCCGAATGGCAGGGCTTCTTTGGTGACGGCAACGTTTCCAGGCTTGACTTCGTACAGACCAATGCAGTCAACAGGCAGGGCCAGGCGCTTGCGGAATTAGCGGAGCGGGTAAGGAAGCTGGAAGCCGATCCTAACGAGGCCGGAGACCCATAACGAGTATTGAACTGAAAGGATGACAACATAATGATCACATGGCCAAGATGTCCAGGCCCCGGCGGCGCCAAAAAATGTTTGGGTCATATAGAACAGACTTCAGATTGGTGCTTGATCTGCGATGAATGCAAAAGAGAGTTCGACTTAAAACCAAAGCACAGGACGTTTTGCAAAACAGTTTTTACGCCGAAAGCAGAGTCAAGCATATTTAGTGATATGTGTGCCGACGAAATACAGGAGGTGGCAATTCGTTTACATGCCGACGATGTTTCGGAATATACCAGGCACGAAAAAAAACTACTTATCATAATTGCTAATCTTGCCGCGATATTCATTGAAAAAGATAGACCCGTAATGACCAAGCAGATGTTTGAGCATGTCATCAAATACCATGAGGAAAAACCAAAGCACGAACATCCCCTGAATGCCGACATTGGCGAAATTAAGCAAGTCCCACAAAACGACGAAAGATTTGCTAATGTTGATGATGAAACAATCAAAGACAGAAT
>SDBT01012389.1_pt1 | contig 13694 bp, 6 predicted proteins | sample 2277101 | NCBI WGS metagenome assembly SDBT01 (sample SAMN10404973, study PRJNA504765) | marine sediment metagenome | isolation source: marine sediment core GS10_PC15, 103 cmbsf | place: Arctic Ocean: Southern Knipovich Ridge | collected 2010
CGGCTGCTCTTTTCATAGACCTGTCCCGCCATGGAACCGGAAATCTCGTTTGTCTGGGCAAAAGCCGCCGATGGAAGCGCTCCAAACGTCAATAAGGCGACACACAGCCACACCGACAGATACCTCACCAGGTTTTTAAACACCTGTCCGCCTCCCTAGTTGTTTTGGTTAATCATAATACTAAGAATATTTTACAACTCTGCTGATTCTATTGATCGTATTGCGCCCGACATCATATCCGAGGTTCTTGAGTGCGCCCCGCAGCCGTGTGTAACCCCAACTCGGGAAATGTGGAGCTCCACATTTCCGGTCTAATGTGAAGCTTCACATTAGAGATTTGGCACAGGACGAGGTTGACACCATGTGGGGAATTAGGGTATAGGCAATAGAACAGTGCGCGCGAGGTCTAATGAGGGGCCTTGGCCTTCGAGGGACAGAAGGAGGCGGTCCTCCTCTGAGACGAGCGAGCTCATACCTAGGTCACAAGAGCCCTACGTCGTTCGAGGAGCCGGACCGTCACGAGCCAACTCGCAAAAAAATCTCCTCAGAATGATCCCTTTTCGGCCGATTTTTAGCGTCGTGAGATCGAATCCAATGAACCCGGGCCCTGGACAGGCCCCCAACTGAAAGGCGGACCGGGACCATGAAAGTCAAGATTGTACTTTGGAGCTAGTCATGTTGTGGAGTTACCAGAAAGTGCCGATATGATGTCTCCAAAGGGTTCTCATTCCCTCTTGGAGACTTTTATATATGTTCCTATGTTTGGGCGGCTCTCTTTTAAGTTGCAGTTCAATCGATATCTTACAAAGTGACCTTGGTGATAATCAGATTTTTTAGCAACGCATAAAGATAAGGAGGGACGAATAAAGAGAATCGATTACTGGCCTCTTGAGTAATAATAATTATCAGAAGGAGGTCTTTGCATGAAACCAAACACATGAAAATCAAATTCTTATCACTAAACCACGAGACCTCAAAGGGGAAAATCATGAGGAGTACAAGTTTGCTGCTAATTATTGGTTTGTTGATTATCCCATTACTGTTAGGCAGTTCAATGAGAATTGCAGCAGCGGAGACCTCGTCCATTTCCATGGCCACAGACAAGACACGATATGTCCGAGGCGAAATGATCAAGCTGGTGGTGACAAACAGCCTTGATATTCCTATTTGGTATATAGGCTATCCTCAGCCCGAATTGGTTTTCTGGACGATTGAAAGGGCTAAAGACGATGGTTGGCGTAGGCTGGGGTTTCGTCTGCCACTGATTGAGAAGGGTAGAGATGTTTGCCGAATAGCAATGTATGAGCGACCCATTGGTGTTGCAGTGGAACTTAGGCCACACTCGGATCTTCTTTATGAATGGAACCAGAAGATATGTCTGATCAAGATAGTATCAGAGTCAGCCGGGCCTGAGATGCTCGAGTCAGGTAGATACAGATTTGTAATGCGCTACAGTTTGGACACAGTGAAATCAGAGAACCTCGAGACTGAACCATGGAAAAGACCTATTGAACTAGGTGAGATAAAGGTAGTCTACTCCAATGAATTTATCTTGGAGTAAGTGTTTGACGAATATTCGTCAAGGGGGGAGGAAAATTATGAGACGCGTATCTATGGGGCTAGTACCTTTAGTCCTTATGGCGATTATGTTCTTAACCACAGGAGTGCCAACCGTTCAGGCTACGGTTGTCCCAGGTGTGCCGGCCGGCACACCGAACATTTGCAGAAATTCAGATGATTTTTTCCTGAACTTTGAAGCGGGAATCGACGTGATTGAGATAGAAAGCACCATTCCCAGTATGCAGTTTACCAACACCGGCGGCCTGAACTGGCAATATGGCGATATTCGGACCGGGAAGTATAACGTTTATCCTTATATAAACCAAGAATATGAAATTAACGGCAATTTCTTCGCCTGGCTGGGTCCAGATGGAGCCGAAGGGCGGATTGACTTCCTCGGAGGAGGGGCTAGTTATTGTTCCGTTCTTGTCAGCACGTCGTCCGGTGTGACCTTGGATGCCTATGACAGCGATGACACATTCCTAGCTAGTAGTGGGGCGGCTGGGAACAATACTTCAACAAGAACCTTTACTCGTCTGACCGTTGAAGCTCCCGCAGGAGAAACTATTGCTTACGTCCTGGTTCATGATACCGGCAACTACTGGCTGATGGATGATCTTTGCACAGATGCCAATAAGGCCGTTATCCCTGTGCCCACGACAGGTATCGGAAGCCACAGCGACAGGATTGATGTGATATTTGTACCGGAGGATGACTATGGAGCGCCAGCAAATATTGATACCTGGTTACCAACTTTTATCCAGGACGTTCAAAATCAGATTGCTCAAAGGCTGAATGCGGCGGCGCCGGTAAATGGCAATCTCGACAGCTTCAATTTTTACTACACTAGAACGCAGGGAGGTATAGGCGCTAGCCACAACCTTCCGGCGGACATAACTCGAGTTGCCCCTTGGGCGGATGCTTACGCTATCTTACATATCGCCACATTCGGTGATTGGACACAGTGGGGCCCACCGGTCACATTTAGCGCTGAAGGCGCCGTAGGGAGGTCATTTATTCATGAGGCCGGCCACGGGCTATTTGGGCTGGCAGACGAATATGATGACGCTCCTAGTTGCATAACAGCTCGTTTCGAGCCAAATCCATTTCCAAATGTTTGGGATACTGAAGCCGATTGTCGGGCTGATGTAACCAGCGAAGGCTGGGGAAACCCTGATGATTGCGGGATGTTCACACCCTGTACTACTGATTGGTGGAGATTTACCACTAACTCCTTCATTATGACAGACGGAAATTTCTTTGCCAATGGATGGGGACAACCGGCTTCAAGAAGAATTCAATGGAACTTAGATAATAACCCAGGCTCCGCACCAGCAGAAGCAGGACCTTCTGGCGAAGCGGAGAAATCGATATGGTTGAATATGCAGGTATCGGAGGGAGTATTCAGTCTGTTGGAAGAGAGTTATGTAGTGGCTGGTCCCCCTAGCAATCGTTCTAACGGTGACACATTTAGGGTAAAAGTTTTTTCGAACGGTAACGCAGAACTGGAAGATTTTGGAATCCACGATCCGAGAATTTTACAAGCTGAACAGGGCTATGAAGGACCAACATGGCGAGATGAAGCGAATTTCCAATTGGTAGTGCCGTATTTTGAATATTGCGGAAGAGTTGACTTAATTGAAACTGCGACTGGCAACGTTAAGTTGTCGGTAGGCATATCCAAATATGCCACAGTCATGGCACCAGAAGCTGTATGCCGGAATATAGCAGTGGACTTGGATGAAAACGGGGAAGCTACTATTTTTGTCGGTGATGTCGACGGTGGATCCTACGACCCTGAAGGTACTGCCATCGAACTTAGCATCGATAAGTCAGATTTTACCTGTGCCGATTTGGGAGAGAATAGCGTCATCCTGACCGTAACAGATGTGGAGGGTGCTCCTGCTGCCTGTACTGCAATTGTGACCATTGTGGATACGATCGCGCCATCGCTCGATTGTCCAGCAGATTTAACGGTTGAGTGTGACCAACCCACAGATCCATCAAGCACAGAGATGGCGACGGCAACAGATGCGTGTGATTCCAGTCCTACTGTCACTTTCTCGGATGAGGTCACTGCCGGCACGTGTTCGAATGAAGAGACAATCACGCGCACCTGGACGGCTACCGATGCGAGCGGAAATTCCAGTAGTTGCGTGCAAACAATCGAGGTGGTTGATACCACACCGCCTGATATATCCCCCAATGCGCCTACTACCATTACACCGCCGGATGCGGGCATCTCGTTTACTGCTACGGCAACCGACAACTGTGACGATGACCCCTCCGTTGAAATCACAGGATCCGACTGCTATTTCTTCACCAAAAAAGGTAAGCGGATCGACAAGACCGAATCGTGTGTGGTTGAAATCAGGGGAGATACCATAACCATCGTGGATTCGGGTGGCGTAGGTGACCAGATCGAATGGACCATCAGTGCTGAAGACAATTGTGGGAATGCAGATGAGGTTACGTATACGGTGAGTGTAGTCAATCCAGGTAAGCGGTAATTTCCTGGGAAGTTCTGCGAACAAACACAAAGCCTCAAAGGCAGGGTCAGCAATGGCCCTGCCTTTTTTGTATGGAGTGTGCATTACATACTTTAATCCCGTATAGTCAAAAAAATCAGCCGTCGTGCCAAGTTAAACCCAAAACCTTGGAAAGGAGGGCAAAACTTCCGGAAATTGGTTGTTGCTACCCAGTGGGTGAAAATTCCCGACCGGGTGGCCCCACATCTATGTGGTGGGCCAGCGTCGTAAGCACTAGCTTCGGCTCTCTCCTCGCCAGTTCCGCTATCTCCTCTTGTTTCTGTCTCCCCGCCTTGCTTCGTTGCCTTCACTCGGCGGTTCCACCCTGCGCCTCCCTATTTGTTCCTGACGAGCGTGGGCGCCACCCTCGCTAGGCCTGGGCTTTTTATTTCTCGCGGCGCCCGAACCGCAGCACTTCTATTTAGGATGGAGAGTACGAGACCTCCCAGGTTCCTGGGGAACCCTTGCGTACATGCCCCGCTCTTCGACCCCGGCGGACCGCTCACCCCTGGCCTAATCGGGGAAAGCGATGCTGCCTTCCGCTACCTTAACGGCGTCGGCTCCGCGAGATGTTTCATTTCGTGGCTGTATCACGCGGCCTGCACGCTCCCTGTGTACGCCTCGCACACGGGATCGCTCCCGCAATACGCAACACTCGGTTCCGGCTGGTGGCTAACCTTTGCCGGTACCAAGCCTTTCGCGGCAGCGAACTGGTCCTTTTGACCGACTCGCCCGCTCGGCTGCGGGGAACAGCAATAGGTTGTCCTTACCCTGGTGATTCCTTTCGTGGAGATGATGGCTGACGCTTTGATCACTGACCTTGTGCCCGAGGTTCCTGAGCGCTCCCGCAATGCGGTCATAGCCCCAGGGCCGGTTTTCTCTCGCAAACTGCACGATCAGCTGCTCGATTTCTGCGTCGTGGCCGGCCTGGGTAGCGCCGATTCTTCGAGCCGTCGAATTTTTTCGCAATCAGTCTGCGGTACCACCCAAGAAGAGTATCGGGCTTGACGATATTGGCTACTTCTTCTAAGGCTTTCTTGCCAAGCTTCTTTGCGAGATCGGCCAGCGTCTTCCGTTCGCCGTCGGTCAGCCGCACACGCCCGTTGATCTGGTTCCGAAGAATGCGGTTTTCCGTAACCAAGTATTGGTTCCGTAGACCTTCTAAACTGATCTACGTCAGGAGGTTCTAGTTTTTTGACCTGACGAGTATACCTCTACGAACCGGACTGCATGTTGAGCGTAGCTGTTGAGCCCGACGCAACTAGGGCTTGGTGATCACCCGCCATGCCCCGCGCCCTTTGGTCGCTGCCAGTAGTATGCTCATATCATCGGGGCCGGGGGCGATTTGCAAGTCGACCACCGTCGTCAAAGGAAGGCCGTCGTTATACGGCTTCCATTTGAACGAACCGCCGGTGGCCAGCTTCCACCGCCAGACTCCCTTATCGGTGCCGACATAGGCTACATAGGCCTCGTTTGGGTCTCCAACGATTACCCGGGGAGCGAGGTTGACCGGAAAATTCCCGGTAATATTGTGAACGGTTGATTTCGAAAGGTCGTCATGGTCCATCTCGATATAGTAGAAACGATTGTTCTTGTATGCGCTCCCGGTTCGAAAGGCAACGAAAAGGAGATTGGTGCTATCGGAAGGCGAAACAGAAAGCGATTCGACGAGCGCTTTTTGAGGGTGGGTAAATATCGGAATCACGTTGAGAGAGTCGCGGGGGTTCAGGAGAATCGTGCCCTTAGTGGTTCCGATGAGCCAGTCGAGGGTTTTAGGGTGGACGATGACCTTGGTCGCCTTCCCGTAGGTGTGATGACCGATGTGCAAGCCATTCCATGTTGAGCCTCCATTAACCGAGTAGAAAATGACCGACCCGGTCCCTTTGGCGATGATGGCATCCGAAAACAGGGGATTCATGGTGATCCATGCTCCACCGGGCCCGTACGCTTCCGGCAACCAATGGAAAAACCGCGCCTTCCAATTTTTGCCGCCGTTGGAGGATCGAACCGTACTGTCAAGAGATTGATGTTGGGCATAGAGGATATTGTCGTCATCGGGATTGATCAACGAGTACATCCCGTCACCACCTTTAATCATCTTCCATTTCAAGTCGCCATTGTACAGAACGGTGCCCGTATCCTGGGTTCCTCCAATAACCTTGTTCGATTTTGAGGAAACATCGAAATCATAAAACTCGGTGACGCGGAGATCGGTGTTCCGGTGGCTGCACTGGTCCCCGGATTCCCCGAACAATTTGTCTTTTAAAGTCAACTGCCGGGGGGAGGTGTCGACGCTGCAGCGAAAAATGCCCTGATCACCAACGCTGTAATAGTACTTTTGTGTTTGACTCTTCGAGGCGGGATCGATCTCGAGGGCTTTCATGTCGACGCCGGCCCGCATCTCGACATGGTAACCGGAAACCATGTAGGTGCCACCCTCGGGCACTTTGGTCTTCTCAATCAAGGGTTCGTAATGGATGAATTGAAACAAACATACACCGCCGAAGTAGACGATTTCAGTCAAAATGTCCCCTGGGGTGGATGTCGGCACGACACGAACGTAAGGGTTGTAAACCGAACAGTCCTTCTCGTCCAAGTCCCCTGAAGCGTACTGCTTTATCGCCTTCCAGCTGTCCCCACCGTCGAAGCTGCGATAAATAGCGAAATAAGTTTCACTGTCCGGACGTGCAATGCCGGCGTAGACCACATTGGGATATGTTTCGTTGAAGTCCAAGGTGAGAGAGCGTTGTTTGGTGATTGTTGGCAAGCCGTTGGTCAATTGAAACCAGTCATGATCGCCCTGAGTGGTCTCCTCCTTGGCCTGGTCACCGACGCTCGTTCGGTAAAGACCGTCACTGGCTATGCTGGCGTAAACCATCGAGTTATTGTTGGGATGGACCGCGAGATCCAAGACCTTCCCCTGTTTGATGCGGTCCCAACCGACGGAATGACTGAATTGGGCATCGGGCGTTGTGCTCTTGTACCGGTAGACGCCGTCGTCGGTTGCGACATAAATGAGCACCTCGCTGGAGCTCAAGTAGCTGACGTCGATCTCCCTGACGTCTTTGACCGCGTTCTTGTGGGCAAAGATACTCCAGGTTGTGCCCCCATCGACTGACTTGACTATCCCCTCGGGTCCACCGGCGTAAACGATTTTGTCCGGGTATTTTGGATCTACCGCTACCGCCCGTTGGAGCATGGAAGGCAGCTTGTCTCCCAAGGGCTTCCATGAGCCGCCCCCGTTGTTCGTTTTCCAGACGCCGGGCCCGGCGGGAATATCAGCGTCGGTAGCCAATCCGCTCGTATAGAAGATGGGCTTGTTGGGATGGAACGCGATGGAGTTCATCCGGCCTGCCCAGTTGTTCTCCAATATGCTGGGCCCCAGGGAAACCCACTTACTATTCTCTAGAGTGTCATAGAGAAGCGTCTGGTCGGGGACGACGATACGCCAGCTATGAATGAACTGAAACACTGGAAAGGCGTCTCCGACGCGGTCCCGAACCGTCACCGAATGCTCGCCCAGAGTGACGCTCTCCCATGGAATCGGGAATTCCGCCACGCCTCCGCCAGGCAGATTCTTGATTGCGGCCTGAAGCACGAGAACATCATCGATGTAGAAATCAATCGGAATCTCATCGATCGCGTTGAATCCAGGATTTCGAGCTCGTAGAGGTATGGTGGCGCTTTGCCCTGGAATGAGTTGAAGCGCCTCGGTGTCCAAATCCAAGAACTCCAGATCGGGAAGCCCATCGGCAACGCGGGCAGTGGCGATTTCGAAATTGTTGGAAGTGTTGAAATCGATGTCCTCGGGCTCCAGCTCTAATTCCGCACGCACCAAATGCTTGCCGGGGCCGGCTGCGACCCAGTGATGGCACGTCTGTGCATCCGTACCCGGCTCGAGCGATCCTATTTGCTCCCTCAATACCTCGGCGGAATCTATAGAAAGGACCAATGTGGACTGTGGTGTGGCTCCTTTGCCGATATTGGATACAATTGCGCAAAGCTCCACCCGGTGACCGCGTTTGGCCCTCTCCGGCTCAACGGACAAACCGGTTACTGCTAGTTCCGGCATGCGCCACGCCGGAATCTCCTCGGAGAACGGCAGCGCTACTTCAACAGTAAGATAATGGCCTTTGCCTCCCCCTCTGAGCTGTACCGAGATGGTGTTTGTGGCCCGGATGTCGACGGGTATCCGGAGAGACTCGATCCCCTGATTGAAATCTCTGGGGCCGGCGACCTGTTCGTCGTTGACGGTGATGATGGCGCTACTTATTCGGTACTTGCCATCTTTGTCGCCGTTCAGGATCTTCAAGAAGCCTTCCCTAGATTCTAGAGACGAGAATGTATCTCTATAAACGTTGGGCTTGCCTCGAGTTCGCAGGTATTTTTTGGGCCCGAGGAGAGTCTCGTTTGCGGAGGTCGATCCAACAAGGCTCAGTAAGACGAGGGCAGATGAAACCAAGAGTCGCTTCTTCATCTTCATTGCTTCCTCTCTTTGACAAATAATGACACGTTCGCTTTTTGGTTTTCCAACCGTTTCGTGACCGAATATCTCCCGTTGGAGGAGCGTTGGAGGGAGAGCGCACCTCGGCGGTGAATCTATAAGCCTTTTAAGAAAAATTACTGGAATTGTCAATAGTGCAAATGGCTCAGTAGGTTTCCGGCAGATCAACTTGATGGACCTTAAAAAGACTCGAATTATGGCTCATGTAGAGGATCATCTGTTCCGAAGTCGTAAGGTCAAAAAGCTCATGCCGCCTTCTGGTAGTAGAATTTCAACAGCTGCTACTTGAGAACTCAAATGGATGGGGGAGCAGAAGCAGACCTTCTAAACTGATCTACGGCAGGAGGTTCTAGTTTTTTGACCTGACGGGCTTTTTGGCGACCCGACCTACCTCGCTAGCTCCGAGAGGGTCAGGATCAAGAATCCGGCATCGTCAACGGTCCACGGATAGGCGAAGAAGTCTGGGATCTTCTGGGCGGCCACGAAGTTCGCCTGTGCCCGCGCGCGCAGGCAGTCCCCGCCGCGCAGGGCTGCGTAGCCGATCGACGGCCACATGAAGCCTTTTAGATCGACGATGCTGGTCGTCCAGTCCCAGGCACCGTTCAGCGTGCGCATCTGCTCCTTGGTAATGCGCGAGTTTGGCGGGGTGACGCCGTACAGGTGTGGCCACACGATAGGCACCGTGCCCGGATACCACGTGGTCAGGTCCCCGTCCTCGACGGTGCCGTCCTCGAACTTCGCGATTCGGTACCGGTAGGCGTACCTGTCGAACAAGTGTCTAAGAATGCCGCGTCGGACTCTCGTCTCCGCGGCGGCGTATATACGGGCGGATTTCGGGTCGTTGAAAACGCGATGCTCCAGCCGACCCATGGAGCCTAACCCCCAGAAGGTCTCGGAGTTATCCATCACGTACTTCACCCGGTAGCTTTCTTTAGCCCAGGTCAGGCCGTCCTCCACGTCCTGCAGGGCGAGCACGACTCCGGCGACGGTTTCGAGCTCCTGCCTGTGCGCCTCGAGAAACTCGGGCTCTCCCCCCGCCTCGATGTACGCCCAGGCCAGTCCGAGCAGAGTCGATGCGTAGCTGTCGGAAGCATCGTGGTGGTCGCACAGTTCGATATCGATACCTGGTGGACAAGTGGTCTCGCCGGTCCCGTCTTTCAGGTACCAGTGATCGAGTACGACGCCGGCGGGCTTACGGCTCAGGTCCAGATGGCTCAAATACCAGTTGATCCAATTCTCCACGACCTCGAGCTTCCGTGGTGACTCCGAATGTAGCAGGCCCCACAGAGCCAGGTTCGCGTTGTAGGGCACGACTCGGAGGTACAGGTTGCCGCCTTTGTCCCTATACCCGGCGGTGTGGTGGTTCTGGACGGCGCCGAAGCTGGGTTGGTCTGGGGCGGTGAACTGCAATCCCTCGATCCAGTTCGCGAGTGTGGATATGTTCTCGGCGTCGTCCATCTGGGCGCCGCAGCCCCTCGAAGGCGCGATCTCGATATCGTCCACCACAAATGAGATCGTCTTGGTTCCACCGATGGTCAACGCAATCCGATTCATGTCTGCCGCGCCCTCATCGGCGAACGGGGCATTATCCTTCACCGGGACACCGTCAATCCGCAGGCTCGTTTCCTTATTGACGAGGTCGATGTCGACTTCGAACCGTTGAGCAATGTCTGTTGCCCACGAGACACCGGTCCCCGGAACGCCGGAGTTGTTGTAGATCAAAAGTTGGTTCGGGGCGTGGGCCACCGATGCGATGAGCCGGCCATCGGTGCTGAACAACGATACCGTGCCGCCATACGATCCCTTGTGCACCAACGCGCGCCACTGAGCGGTGAACACGCCGCTTGTTGGAGGCGTCCCGACGATGGACCCTACGATCGCCAGTCCGTAACGGCCAGTCCGCTCCAACTCAACCGGTTTGTCCGTGAGATCCCCGAGGCCAGCGCGCACGAGAATGGTACCGCCAGCGGTGCTGATTGTGGACCAGGTGCCCACGTCGGGAGTGCCGGGGGAAAAATTCACTTCATCGTTGCCGAAGGCCGCCTCGAAGAGTTGAGCCTCGGCACTGGCCGCAGTACAAAGCACTGCCACGAGCCCAGCCACCAACGTGATCGCAGCTGACACCACAAATTTGCTTCCCAACATTCCCTTCCTCCTTCGCTGCCTCATCCGTCTGCTTCTGCTGACCCGAACACCTCACGGGCACAATTCGCCGCCAATCATATGCTGTTTGGCTTAAAAACTCCTTACAAAAAAACTAGCTTTGCTGATGATGTGCTTTTCTTCAGTTGAATTTTGGCACAGTACGGGGTCATTCACGTGGGAGATATCCTTCGGCCTACCACGGTAACTTGTTCGGACGAAATCATCAGGGCTAGGTTCGATCTTTATCAGAGGTTTCAAGCCCCCTTCGTCTTTACCCCGGGCGACAACGACTGGTGCGATTGCGGAAAGGAGGCCGCAGGCAGTTTCGATGAATACGAGCGCCTCGGAATCCTGCGTGGGCTGTTCTTCCCCGAGCCTGGCGTCACGACCGGAGGTCGTGCGATGGAGGTCCAGAGCCAGAGCGAGGCGGCTGGATTCGAGGAGTTCGTTGAGAATTCGATGTGGGTAAAGAATGATGTTGTGTTCTCCACTGTGCACTTGGTTGCAATGACCCGACCGCCGACCGATCCGGATCGCGCTCGTCGGCGAATGGACGCTGCCCTTGCCTGGATCTCCAAGACTTTCCAACTTGCGACCGAGCTCAACAGTCCCGGTGTCTTCATAGCTACGCAAGCCGATCCGTGGATTTTTTCGGGACTTCCAGAGCTAATCCAGTGGATCTGCCCCGACTGTGCCCAACCGAGAGCAGGCTTGGAACGCCTGTACACGGCCCTAGAAGAGGAATCCGTGGCGTTCGCGCGTCCGGTCGTTCTGGCGCTTGGCGACACTCATGTTTTTCGTGTAGACAAGCCCTTGTATTCTTCAGAAACAGACTTGCTGATCGAAAACTTCACCCGCGTCGAAACGTTCGGACATCCATACGTGCACTGGATTCGCGTGAGGGTCGATCCTTCTGACGGCGAGGTGTTCACATTCGAGCAGGAGATCGTTGAGGCGAATCTGCGTCTCCCAGGAAAAAGCGACTGAGGAGGCAGTCCGAAGTTCTCCAGACGGAGTTTGGTCTGCGCACACTGGTGCCGAGACCTCAAGTAATACTTTAAGCTACTGCGTCCAGACGTAGTTGGACGCCGTCTGTGCTCACAGGGATTGTCAGTCGTAAACGAACTTTTCCCTCGGCAGATTCGGCGTTGTTTCAGGAGCCACTCGTTTCCGGCTCGCCTGCTCGTAGGCGTGAGCGATCTCGATCAAGGTTGGCTCGCTGAACGGCCGCCCGAGAAGCTCGATGGAGATCGGTAAGCCCTCGCTCGTCACTCCGGCGGGAACCACGATTGCAGGAAGCCCGGTAATGGCGCTGATGGGATTGTCTCGGGGGCCGCGATCGCCGGTTCCAAGAGGGGGCGCCGCCAGAGATTTGAAAGGATGCACCAGCGCTTCGACTTGGTATTTGTCCATGAGGTCGACGATCAGCTTGCGAACCGTCAAGCGGTTCTTCAAACGAGCGAGATAAGCGGCGTCGAAGTCCGGAGACTCGACGCTCATCGCCAGGTTGAAAAAACGCTCCAGGTTCTTCAGGTACTTGCCGGTGGCTATGAGCTCGCCCAAGTCGCGGACCGGCGTGTCCGGGCCGCGGTGCCTGAGGTAGGCGTCGAAAACATAGCGGAACTCGTAGACGCTGGCCCGTGCCAGCGGAAAAAACTTAACCAGATCCATGCCGGTGCTCAATCCGTCGATCACCACCGCGCCGTTCTCGCGGATAAAATCGATTTGCTCTTCGATGAGCCCGTTGATTTCCTGGAACTCCTCGCCTTTGCGAAACAAATCGCGAAAGACACCAAGGCGCGCACCGACCAGGCCGCTGTCATCGAGATAGTTGGTGTAGGGGGCCGGATCGAGCTTTCCGAGACTCTCCCAGGTGAATAAATCTTCGGCGTCGAAACCGCGCATGACGGTCAGCATCTGCGCTGCGTCGGCCACCGACTTGGCGTGAGCTCCGATCCGATCCTGCGTGTAGGAAATCGCGATGACCCCGCTGCGGCTCACCAGCCCCTGCGAAGGCGCAATCCCCACAAGGCTGTTGTTGCTTGCCGGGCTGCGGATCGAAGCTCCTGTCTCGGTGGCGATGCCGAGGGTGGCGAAACCGACGTTGACTGCCACTCCGGGGCCGGAGCTCGACCCCCCGGGATTGCGCTTCAAGTCGTATGGATTCAGCACTTGTCCGCCCAGAGAGCTCAGCCCCTGTGAGCCGAGGTTGAACTCGTCCAGATTGCCTTTTAGGAAGATGATGGCGCCGGCGTCCCTGAGGTTTTTGACCACCGTGGCGTCGTACTGGGGAAAGGTCCCCGCCAGGGCCAGGTTCCCACCCGCCGAGGGAATGTCCTTCACATCCACCGTGTCCTTGACCACGATGGGAATTCCGTGCAACGGGCTGCGCAGGCCTTTGGCACGCCGCTCCTCATCGAGCTCGCGCGCGATCTCGAGCGCCCTCGGATGGATCTGGAGAACGGCGTTCAGCTTGGGGCCGTTTTTGTCGTAAGCCTCGATGCGCGTCAAGTACATTTGCACCAGTTTTTCGTAGGTGAGCTTTCCCGCGTCCACCGCGGCCTGGATGTCCGTTACGCCGGCGGTCAGCAAATCGAAGCTCCGTGTTTGTGCCTCGAGGCTCGGGAACGTTCCTGCTAAAACGACCGCGGTCAACCACATGATTCTCAACATGACGATCCTCCTCCCTCGAGATCGGCGAAGTGGTGTATTGTTACCCATTGAAACGTATCTTTTAACATGAAGGACAACCTTGCAAAAAGAATAGAACAGCTTAAACGGCAACTATCTGCAAAAGGGGCCACGATTGGCGGAGCGCCACCCAGAAGGCTCGATCGAGATTAGATTAGTACGCGTTGTTGGTGTACTTGGTAATCAGGAGACGGCGGAGGTTGCGGTACATTTCGACTATCTTTTCCATGCGGGTTTGGGTGAGGTGAGTCAGGAACTTCTGCCCC
>SDBT01012390.1_pt1 | contig 13693 bp, 18 predicted proteins | sample 2277101 | NCBI WGS metagenome assembly SDBT01 (sample SAMN10404973, study PRJNA504765) | marine sediment metagenome | isolation source: marine sediment core GS10_PC15, 103 cmbsf | place: Arctic Ocean: Southern Knipovich Ridge | collected 2010
CCCCAGCATGCTTGTACCGGATCTTGTTCTGGGGGTCGGGGTATGCCTGAATAATCTCAGTCGTCCCATCTATAGAAAGGCCGTTGTTGGACTCACGATCCGCAACGGCATCAATCGCCCCCTCGACGATGTATATCTGGTCCATCGCGTCGTAGACCGAGTCCAAACTCCATTTAATATAGTCCGCCTCGTTCAACACGATGTAACATGCAGCTACTTTCAATCTATCCCATCGGTCATACTTCTATAACCCCTCCCAAGAACGAGAGAGCGTCCGCAATCTTCTCACCAGCGTGCTCCCAGGTCCACTTCTCTTCCATATCCGTACGCGCCTGCCCACTCTTCTTTTCACGCTCATCAGCACTATCCACAATATGGCGTAGCATCTTACGGACGTTAGAGATCTTCGGGTGCATCCACTGTTGGGGTGCACGATACAAACCGTTCTGATACTTCAGGTATTTATCCTCCGGAACGTCAACAAACTCGGCATCCACCAGGAAGCTATTATCATCTGTCATGAACTCCATGTTACCAGTACCACGAAGGGCCATTACTGGAACTCCCGAAGCCATTGCTTCAGTAAACCCAAGCCCCCATCCCTCTCCACGTGAGGGTTGAGCATAGCAATCCAACCCAGCGTAAAAGTGAGCCATATCAAGGTCAGATAATGTATCAATTATGAGCTCTATTGGTGCAAAAGTCTTTTGCTCCCCCCGCATGTCGGCGTCATGTTCAATATCCCTACGGAACTCTGATACTCGACGGCGGATATACTGGGAGGAGGACGGTGGGTCGGCTCCTACATACCCCTTCACAACCAGTCTTACATTATCATCCTCAGAAAACTCTCGGAAGAAAGCATCCAACAGAATATTCCCACCCTTACGCTCAATCCAATCTGAAGCAATCCCAAAAGTAAACCCATCATAGCCCTTCAATGCTTCAAATGGGGTATTGCGGGGGTTGAAGAAATCAACATCAACACCGTGGGGGATCACACGCCCCTTTTTGGAGAACACATGATCTTTTGTATAAACATCGTATGTCCACTGTGAGGGTACCCACACTTCATCACAGGCCCGTAATGGCATTACCCAATGCTCGGGGGCTCTACTGGTCTCACAAGCTGAATAGGCAACATTATACTTACCGGGGTAGTACCGAATAAACTCTGGTGTCATATGCTGAATTACTACCGGCGCGTCAGACTCGGCCACCATGTTCGCATTGAACAAATGCATAAGATCTTCGTGCACCTTAATAGAATGGCCCTGTTGGAATGGGAGTATATCAACCTCAAATCCCACGCTGTCCAGAGCCCTTATATAACCTCGACCGGCAGCCCCATATCCTGAATTGTCAAGCCCGAAACACCGATAAGCAACCTTCATTCAGATGGTTCCTCCTCTTTTACCTCTGGCTCCTCGGTAAGGAAAGTCTCAAGTAGTGCAGCAAACCGGGTTTCCAGGTCACGGAGATACTTTGGTGCCAGGGTGGCACGGTAGGTTTGCTTGTTGCCCCCTCCATCATAACTGAACTCCGCAGAAAAGTTATTCGTTAAGGCACCAGGAAGAACCTTCACAGACTTGTCACATCTCATTGAATGATCAGGCACCTCGTCCTCCTAAAGTAGAAAGCCATACACGAATGACACTGTGGAGTGTACACGTTTCTGGCTCTGTGTAGTCTGGGCTGAAGTAGTAGTAGGGGCGCTCAATCTCCTCAAACCCCAATGCAGCCTCATATTTGTCAATCAACATTCCTTCAGCCTGAGCCAGTTGGGAAATCTGCTCCGACGTTTCTATACCACTCATAAAGTACACGGGCTCGGAGGTGCTCAATTCCACGTCTTCAAACTTATGGGTGTCCTCCTTATACTGCCCAGGCTGGATCTCATAAGGGGAAGATACTTCATCCTCCGGCCTCTTGAGCTCGGGGTATGCCTCTACCGGTGCGGTAAACTCGGTGGGGGGCGGTGGGGGCTCTTTGACTACTGGGTGGGCACTAAAAAACATTGGGTGAATCCGAAGAAGACTGACCTTCTGAAGCTCCAGAGTATCAACGTCGGAGAAGTTAATCTTCTCAACCCCAATCTCCCCCATAGCTAATACACCCCCACTGGATGGTACTATAGAAGATAGATGGGCGTCTACTGATCGAGCAGCTGTTTGTTCTAAGGCTTGCCCAATTAATTCATCTTCGGAAGGCGGGGCTTGTCCAGAATCTTCCTCTTCGGAAATCTCCTCAGTCCCAACTCGTGCCTCCCGAGTAATACTTATAACCACACCCACGTCAGGTTCCACGTTAAGGGTAATCGACTCCACCTGCCCTACCTCTTCGTGGTCGATGTACAATAGAATAGGTACTTTCATTATGATATCTTCCAGCTCCAATCCTCTCGCTGGCCGAACAAGGCCGGTTCCTGAGTTATCTCATCAACGAGATAACGGAAATTGCTGATGTTTACAATCTTAAAACGCCGAATCTCATTCCGAGTGTAGTCCCAGAGAAAGAGGTCGGTTCCTCCCCGCATTTCCCACGGCTCCCCAACCCGAGTTGTCTGGGCACCCTTTGAATCAACGTAGTCAAACTGTACCAACCACCGGTTCTCACCAGCTTCTACGATGTCTGCTGCCTGTACTATCATTATACACTACCTTCCGCAACAATGTTTGAACTTTTTTCCTTTTTTGCATGGGCATGGGTCATTCCTACCGACCTTAACCTCGACTTTTTCCGCCTTCGGCTTCCGCTCTTCGTCGGTAATTAGGACCCCATTTAGGTGGTCATATTCATGCTGGACGGCGAATACCTCATGGCTATACTTCTCCACACCCTGATCGAATGAACCCTGATGCCGCTCCCCATCGATGTCCTCCCACGCCAACGTCACCCCACTGTACCGCGCCACTGAAGTATACGAAACTCCCCCAGCAATACTAAGACACCCCTCCTTAGAGATAACTTTCTTCTCCGGGTCGTCCGGCTCTAGGTAGGGATTAAATGCAACAAGAAGTGATTTATCTTCCAGCCTTATAGCAAAGACCCGAAGATTAAACCCAAGTTGAATAGCTGACACTCCATATCCAGGGTCATCAAGCATGAATGTGGAGAGAAGATTGTAGAGGGTCTGACGAAGCTCCTTATCATCGGGAACCCTAAAGCTCTTAGTGTGGAGTACCCCCTCTCCCCCCAACCCCACCTCAACAACCCCGAGGTGGTTATGTTGCTCGGCCTCCGCAATGTAGTATTCCATCGAGAGATCCAATGTATCTAAAACATCCTTAATGTCGCTATCTGATCCTACCTGGGGCAATCTTTGCTCGTCCTCCACGATTTACACCTCCATATCCAGGAAATGAGCTACCAGCCAGGGGTGAAGTTCTCCTCCGTAGTTTTACGGGGGCGGGTGCTGCACCCACCAACCCTGACTGCTTGGCCTTTAGTCGTCTCTCTTTCAATTTTGCTGCTGTAGGATAATCTTTCAACTTCAATCTGTAAATAAGATTCGCAGTAACATCTGCAAAGTCATCAGTCTGTACCGGCCCTGACTGGGGATGGTGGTACAGAGTTTTTCCCCCACGAATGTCTCTCTGGAGGTGCTTGAGCTCCTCTTTTGCCTTTTTCACCCAAATGTCATCATGACCACCCTCGTCCAATTGATACATGTGGACGTTGTTGAGGTTCAGCTCAGAAATGAAGTCCTTGTACATTGCATCTTTGTACTTATCACTAAAGTATGTCTCCATTGCTGGGAGCCCAACAGTCTCTAACCTATTAATCGCGCTCATACTATTCCACTGGTCGTAGCAGATCTCCAGAATGTTGTTACGCCCAAGATTACGGATCAGAGTGTTCACCAACCATTCCAAGACCTCCTCTGAATCTACAATCTTAACAAACACCTGTCCACTCTTATATTCAGTTGTTCCTGTAAACCCCTGATAACCATCTACCCAGTAATCAAAAATTGTTTCGTCATGCTTCTTTGGTGAAGAATGACCCCAACCAATTGCGTAGGTATCCGCAGTCGTACCCTTTGCTGGGTCGACACAAATAATATAGTCATGCTGTGGTTTTCCTTTAAGAAGGATTGGCATGTTCGGAAGTACCAACCCAGCAAATACCGCGGGGTCAATAGCTGTTGCGCTCGGGTTACCAAAATGGGCCCCATACTCCATCTCGAATCCAATGGGGTCCTCCTCCTTCTTGTTCTGGAGGTTCCCCACCTTAATAAAGGGGTTGGCTTCCCAGGTTGAGAGCTGTAAGAACATGTAGTGGGGGTTTGAAACAAACCCCTTGTCCGCCTCCTGGTCTATAGTACCCCCCAGACAACAAAGCTCATAGAATTTTCCACCCTTCTCCGCGGGGCTAGAAATCGCAATAATCTTACCATCCTCACCAAAGTCGGTGGTCGACGGCGTCATCGCCTTATACATACCATAGTCAGTCTGGGCACTCTCAGCCAGCAGCTCAGCTTCACCAGCTACGTCACCAGAATACTTAGCACGCATGAAGTGAGCAAACTCATCGAACACCATACAAATAATTGCCCCACCACGGTGAGACTTAGCAGATGTAGTAATACACTCAATAATTATACTGCCTGGACGAAGCTGCCGCTTTATTTCAGTGGGCTTTCTCTTCGTCCGGTTCCATTGGTCAATCCCCTGGTTGACCTCAATATCATATGGAGAAAAGATACGGATCTCCGACATCGTATCCTTACTGTAGTCCAAATAATCCGCAAAAAATTCGCAGTCCTTCAGGTTGTTTTTAGTAAGCTCGAACACGTCCTTTGCCTGATCACCAGATGATGCACACTGCACAACCCGAATAGGGTGCTTGGTACGTGTTCCATAGTGCTTCTGTGGGTTCCCCTTACGAATCAGTTTGTAAGCTTCGTAGGAAAGTATAAAAGAGATGGTGGTAGTTTTGGTTCCTCTACGACCGATCGCCAGCAAGAGCACCTCAATCCACCTATTGGGATCGCTCAGGTCATACGCCAGTCCCCACTTGTCCTTTAGAACTGCCAATAATTTTAACTCTTCTCCGTCAAACGGGTACTTATGCCAAAGCCCATAGTATAACTTCATCACCAAACTCTGGAATGGGGTCAACGCCTCGCTTAGATATGGAGGTCCGTGTGTACAGAAGTGGATAATATCCACTTCTGACTGGGGCTCTGACAGCTTGTCAAGACGCTCAAGTTTGTCGACGCTGTACGGCGTCAGCTTTGGGAGTTCAGATATAATCATAACTTAGAAGGGCTTGAAATAATACTTCCCAAGGATTGCGTAGCTACCTTTTGTAGTACCCAACGCCTCCAACGCAAAACTATTGTACTTTATTTCCACAGAAAGTGGCAGCGCGGGATCCGGACCATACATACCTACCCCCAAACCAAACTCCAGGCCTGAGAGTATTCGCTTGAGCCAGGAAATCTGGGCAATAGGATTATCCGACACGTTCTCTGAGAAGAGGGCCTTGAACAGATCTTCATCCACCTCTGTAAATACGTGGTTAGCTGCTGGTCCATCCCCATACAACTTGTAATTCATAGCCAGCTTCCTATCGTCGGTCACGTATAGGGTAGTCTGGAATTCTATCGAGTCACTACCCAGTGTAACTGAAATAGGATATGGTGAGACGATCTGGAACCACCCCTCAGCGTATACATGCCCTGTCCGAACAGCAAACGTCCTCTGAGTGGTATCTTGTGGAACCGGTTGGGAAAGCAACTCAATAGTCTCCTCCGCCCCAGCTAATTCTACTCGGGTACGGGCCAGGACTGTACGTACGTCCCCCAGATCTTCATCCAGACGATTGAGTTCTTCGTCCTTTCGATGGTTCAGGTCCCTAACCGCAGTTAGGGCTGTCTGAGAATCGTCTAACTCAACACGTACACCGTCCAACTTCGCGGAGATATTCTGGTTCTCCATCCGAAGATCGAGGATAGTGTCGTTCTTAGATTTGATCTTAGAAGAGTTAATTGCCATGCTGCCTACTAAGCTAACAACCAGGACAGCAATGAACCAATCTTTAAGACTCAGACTCCGTAGGAAGGATTTCATATTCACCTACCTCAAGGTTACTCTGGTCAAGCATGTCTTGTGTTCCGTCATCCAGACAAGTAGCAACATGCTCAACCAAACGTTTTACCAGGAATGAATCATCTGGTAATATACGACGAAACCCCCCAATGATGTTGTCCATCGCAACCCTCAGGTTTGTGAAGTACGCATCGGGGAGGATAAAAATGTTGGTGCCGGACATACCGTCCTTCTTTGCACGGATCTCAGCAATGAAGTCCTGATCTAGTCCACGCCACAACTTATCAAAACGCTCTGTGAGATCCAGAACCTCACCCTCCGACTTCTTCCGCCGAAGGATTTCCCCCTCTGGTATCTGGGAAAGTTCCAACTTGCGTTTGATGAGAATCTCTTCTACTTCACGTATAGCTTCCAGACGTTTACGAAATACAGCCTCTTTGGCATCCATCTTCGCCAGGTCATCAGCCATAGATGCATTAACGTACTCATCAAGTGTAGCTTCGTATCTATCTACAGGGTGGGTTCCGGTTCTTTGAAGGGCTCGGTCGAGGAGGTGGTGGGGATCGCAGTGGCCGCGGTGAGACACCACATTTTGGTTATTAATCTCCATATTAAAACCCCCAGCCTCAGCCTTTTCTCGGTCGATGCGGGGGGTAAAGGTCGCCAGAATGTCTTTTACGGACATAGACTCCCGGATTAAAACTTCTGTTAGTTCTGCAAGGTCCTTGTCAGGAAGCACATTGCATATTTTGCACTTGTCACGTCGCCGTGGCAGTCCTGGAATATCATTCATCAAAATCTCCGGTCTGCGGAGTAATGTTATGTACTACGCGGCGTGGTCCATCCGCACTTCACGTGGTTCCGACCACTCATAGATGTCTAATGCATTCACCAAACTACTCTGGTACCGCATTGGTGGGTGATCAGCGCACGATGGACATACCCCCACCCCTGTACGTATATCATTATATACACAATACAAGAGCTGAGAGGTGCCTAATTCATAATCCAACCCACAAAGGGGGCAGACCATAAGCATCGTAGTCCGTACTGGATCGTTGTGTTCCTGTACAGGTGGGTCTAGTAGTACAACTTGTGATCCAAAGTCTACCATAATAGGTCTCCTATAACGCCTCTGCGGCTGCACGTAGCTCCGCAAGATCGCTCTTGAGTCCAAACAACCCTGACAAGAACGCCTTCAGGGCGCTCCATGCATCATTTGCAACGGACAACATAGCGGATACGGTAGCGTACTCCACCAAGGAGGACTTCCGGCGTTCGCGCTTCAATTGCTCATCACTGGGACGGGGGAATGTCACTACATCCTTCGTGACAGTCTCTGTAGGATTCTCTTTCCGATGCCGTTTGATGAAGAAGGCTAAGCTCTTCTTGAGACTCGTGGACACCTTCTTGTCGATCGCCACGACCTTCTCCATAACAAAGTCAAACCGCTGCTGCGCGTTGGGGTCCTTCGCACCATGCTCCGTCTTGTTGCGCACAAGGACAAGTACGTCAGCCAACTCGTAGAGGAGTTCATCCACCTCAGGAGAGAGAAGCTGGTTGCCGATATCATTCATCAGCGTCCGAATTTCTTCTTCCTTGCCTCCTACCCCCTGATCATCGAGGATCTTCTGGGCCTTCTGTTGCCCCATTTGAACCGCCTTTTGGGCCAGGTCACGAGCGTGCTTCACCGTGTCGATGAGATCTCTGGCGTTGTCCAAAGCCGAACGAATAGCTGGGGGAACCTCTTCGAATGTCTCCGGGTATTGCACCCCCGGAGGCTTCTTCTTCATAGGCCTAAACTCGAATGGGCGCTCCTCATCAGCAGCTTCTCTAGTAAACTCTGGGAAAACGTCTGTCACTGGATTAATCCTCCCAAGTTATAGATGAGAACGTCAGGCGCTCTTCATCCTCAGCTGGCTCAGCTACTTTCTCTTTCACATCCGGATCACCCTTCACACGCTGGGAATCACCTTTAGACTCTAGCTCGTAACGGGTACGGTCTCGGTGGAACATCCTACCGCGGTTGGCCCACTCGGGACGATCCGCAAGAATGTCCTTAGTAGCCTCCGCAATAGACTTGGTGTAGTCCGGGAACTCCGACATACCAATCTCAACGGTATCAGTATCCAGGGTAGGAACACCAGTGGTTTCGTCACGCGCTGCTTCCTTACTGGCTACCGGCATCATATTTGGTGTTTGTAAATCCTCAACAGGGATGAACACCGGTTCTCCAGCATAACCCCCAGGTAGATCAACCGTAACACCTTCGGGCTGCTGCTCATTGACGGTCATCAAATCATCACCCTGGTTGTCATAAATCTGCTCACCAGGCTGGAGCGTGAAAGGGTCCATGAGAGAAATCTTTTGAAGGCGAGAGTCAACCGCAGCTTCTACTTCCTCATCTTCATCCTCATCTTCATCTTCATCTTCGTCCTCATCTTCGTCCTCACCTTCTCGCTCTTTGTCCTCTTCCTCAGCCTCTTCGAAGAGATCATCCATGTCCTCTTCCTCTTCTTCCTCATCCCCAAATGGGTCTATTTCCTCAAATGGGTCCCCACCAAAAAGATCCTCTTCAGGCTCTTCTTCAAATGGGTCTTCCTCAAATAGGCCTTCCTCACCTGGGGCTCCGGTCTCAAAACCAAACCCACCCTCATCCTTTACGGTGACGGTAGCTTGCTCACCCATGTGATCGATCTCAATGATCGCGTCCTCACCGGTCTTGGTCATGGTATTAGACTCTGAGGCACGCCAGCGGGTAATATCATCGGGGCGAATCTCAGGCTCCATACTCTTCTGGTATGGATCCGGAACCGGCTTGGCGTAGGATCGACCTTCAGCCAACGCCTCAATAGCTTCCTTTGTGAACAACATCTCATGTCCCTCAACTGTCCGGAAGGACCGTGGAAGCAGGATCTGACCCTGTGGGGTAATAGATACTTCAGCGGTGATAGCATTACGCACACCCGCTTTGTCCAGATAGTCAATCAAATATTCAGCGGTACGGATTACATCTGGATTTGGCCCATTCGGTGAACGAACGGCCCTCTGGAAACGAATCCTGGTGTCCACCATACCAGCCGTACGAGCGTGCTTACTCAACTCGTGCATGGCCTTGTGGACAACACGCTGGTCAATTGTCGAATTTGGTACATAGTCCGGAATAAGATACTTGTTGGTTTCCCGTCCCTGGAGATCGACCATCCGAGCTGCAAGTGTTACAGCCTGATGAGATGACCTTGTAGTTGGGATTGGAACAGTCCGTCTCGCTGTTTCCCCAACAACCAGGTTGTCCCCACAATGTGGGCAAGTAAAGTCTGGTGTGGTAACACCAGCATTAAGGGCTGCCTGAGCCTGCTTCACAATCTCTGTGTTATTCGGGAAGACATCTTTGTGGCAGTGTTGACAGGCAAAACGAACTACAAACTCTTCAGAGGTAGTCATACTCTTGGGGACCGAAGCTGCTTCCTTCCGGATAGCTTCCTGATCCGCCCCCGCAGCCTGGATAACCTCATTCGCCTTTAACCATCCAGGCATGGAGTTTTCAGTGCTGTTTACTTCAGGTACGATACGGTTCATCTTGATCTCCTTAAAAGCTGACTGCGACTTCTTCTGGTAGTTCTTCAAGACCTTGTGGTTTCTCACCTGGTCCTGTTGGCTGGGCTTGTGGTGCAGCAGGTTCCCCCGCGGCTCCGCCAGGTGCTGGAGCTCCCGGCGTCATTTCAAACGCAGATGGTTCTCCTTCTCCATCACCCTCAGATAATTCAACAGTTACGCTACGGATCATACTGGGGTCCAGGTGAACACCACCTGCGCTTCCACCCTCGTCTGTAGGCTCAATAGCTCCGGCTTCATTGAGAGCCTCCTCAATAGCCATAGTCAAATTATCACCGCCACCACCCCCCTCTTCTTCATCATCCAATGTAGATGGAGGAAGATCGTTTCCGGTGGGCTCTTTCTTCTCAACGTTCCATCCCATTGGTGGAACATTGTCCGTCCGAGTATTCTCACCTCCGGAGTCACCTCCACGGGGAATATTTTCGGCTTCGGCCTGTAGCGATGCTAATACTGCTCCACGGATAAGGCGGTTCTCCTCATTATCGTCCGTGTGTACTACCAAATAGTCTTTACCATCAATGCTTTCTTTCCGCCAGATCGAACCATAGTCAGGGCCATACCGGTCATTGCGATAAACATCAAACGCAATGCGGTGGAACCCAACAGTTGAGGCGGGAACAATATGGTTGGCAACTACTAATCTTTGGGTAGGAACCCAGTATGTTCCCTGGTTATAATCACACTCAACCTGAGACATATTAGTCAGGGCGTTCTGGGCTACTTTAATGACACGTCCCATAATAGAGGTACCCGACAATACAACACGATCACCTTCCTGGACCTTAGGGGTCTGGGCAATCGCATTAGAAACACCTTCGAGAATCCGACGGGTGCTCGGGGTGGGGACGGAGTCATTATAAATTGGTTGGCGCATCTTGGCTCCTTACTGCTTCCTTGCAAGAAATGCATACACGCAATCCCGATCCAATAACCAGCTCCAGGAGCTCACTGTCGAGCCCACATTTTTCACACCGCTGGAGTACCGGAGAGGGGGTGCCTACAACACTTTTTTGCAACATATAGTATACCTTTGGGAGACATACCCCCAGGACGGAGATATGTACGCTCTATATAAGTGTAGGGGGGATTGGGTAAAGCATCAAGAGGTAGATTGAGAAAAATGTAGGGTCTGAAAAATTCTCAAGTTAGATCTATTCGGGGCCCCCTCGCTGAACAACCTTAAAGAGTACCGCTGGATCTTTGTCACCCCCCTCTGGGTTAGATTCCACCACTACTGTCTGCGCTGTGTAAGCTATCCCAAGAAACTCCCTGGGGTCCACCTGTAGGATTAAACACAGTTCTTTGAACCGAGCCAGCGGCGGTTGTGACTTCCCCGCCTCCCACTGACATATTGTAGACGGGTGAACGGGCTTATGAAACAATTTCGACAGATCCTCCTGCGTCAGGGGGGAGCCGTCCCCATTGTATTCCAGTCGCTTCCTACGAAGCAACTCACCATCCATTACCTTCCAACCATCAAAGGTGTCAACAATCATCACGAGTCTGATTCCTGAGCACGCTCCAAGAACGCAGTGATCTCTTCAGGACTCCTCCAGAAACGAGGCTCTGCAACAACCATAGCCGGTACAGTCCGTAACCGTGGGTTGAAGTACACGGGTAGCCCCTCAAATAAGAAAAGAGCCCGTGGAACATCTGATAATTCCATCACTGTCTTATTCGCCTCAACGGGGTCCTTAACAACCAGGTGAACCAGTGTGCGTAACATATCATACGTGATTAGAATACAAACTGGGAATCGACCTTTTTCCTTCAAGTACTTAGCCTGCTCGTCAATCAATTTTGTAAAAGGCCCATTCCGATGCGCTGCTTTACTAATATCAAACAGCATCGTGGAAACATCCATGGTGTATCTCCTTGTTGCGGGGCTTCATTGCTTCTCTACAACTAATGACACGCCCCCTAATTGGTCAACCTCAAAAGTCTTATCTCCAAACTGGGCCAACACATCACTGTGTGTAATACAGATGATTTGACGCCCCGTTCGTTGGGACAATTCCTTGAGTAGACGCCCAAAATTAGGCATCTTATCATTCCGGATCATGCGACCCGGCTCATCGAGCACCAGCGGCCCCGGCAGCTGGAGCAGTTCGAGGAATACAAGACGCAGGATTGTCGAGATAACATCCGAAACACTTCCTCCGAACGACCCAACAATATCCCCACGCCGGATCTTCCCAGCTATAGCAGACTCAATCACGAAATCAGCCTCTACCTGGTTCCGGCGGTCCACGAATTCCACGTGGAAGCTCAAATCCTCAGTTTCAAACACACTCTGTAGTGCGTACGTTACCAGGCTCTCAATATCCTCCTGGATCTTCTTCCGTTCCTGGTTCGAGACGGCAAGGAAAATAGGATGCAGAACATTCAGGTCTTCTGACTGGCCCTCTGCCTCCTCGACCGAGTCCCTTACCGTCCCGATTAGCTTGGTGAGGGCATTACGTTCTCCTACAACCCCCTCTAAAGCAGTCCAAATGCCCTCAGAACGCTCTTTAAGGTCTTCAGTCGACATCTTCCTCCCCATCTGGTTGCAAGAGGCTCTCAGCGTCATCCAGGAGCCCCTCAAACAACTCCATATCCCCAGCAAGGCGTGTTTTAGAATCCTCAATCTGCTGATTAAGCATCTTCTTAGAGTCTATACCCCGCTCCTTCAGCTCATCGGTGACTTCCTTCTTCCGCTCTTTCGCAGACTCCAGACGTCCCTCAGCCTTTCCAAGCTCTTTATCGAGTTTGGACCGGCGCTCTTTAGCCTCCTGGAACTGATCGAATATCTCACTCATTTTTACCCCCTAGTTAATCATCGGGTCAACCGGGCTATACATACCAATTGTAGTACGTATAAACTCAACCGCCTTATTCCTATCAGTTGTACACAAATCTACCATATACTGTAGCCAATGGGTGCGGGGGTCAATAACATCAACCAGAAGTACTGTTGGTTTCCCCAACGCTTTGGCGTAGCCCAACTCATACGCAAGCCCAATTGGCCTGGGGTTAGAATCCTCTGCATACGCCAACACCGCGTAGCACTCCTTCAACCACTTCTCCCCCTGCTCTGCAATCTCCTTCAAACTCCCCGATAAAGTACGAGGATCGAAAACCATCGAAAACTCATTAACAAAGTCATCCTGCCAATCCGTTTTCAAACCCCCCGCTAAGTAGACCCTCACCCCACCATCTCCAAAGCATCAAGAATCGCACGAACATGATTCCCTGTCGCCCCAGAGTACAGCTCCCCATCAACCTCAGGGACACAGATGTCCCACGATTTAATACAATCCCACACTGCGTTAAACTCAGGGGTCTCCAACATCTCCGGAGTTGGATCCGGCCACGGAGCCGGGTCCTTCGGTGCAAACGTGCTCTCTACTTCACTCATGATCTTACCTCTATCTCATCTAATATTTCAACAGCCAGGGCCTTCTGGCGTTCAGTAGTCCCCATCTCATCACACGCCTCCAGGAGAATATCCCGTGTGTTGCCTCGCTCAAGCTTCTCTACAGTACTCTCCAAACGTTTGAAGAATTCCTCCATGTTCTCGTTGGGCGGAACAATATCAATCCTGTCGAAAAAGACATCCTTACTCACCTCAAGTTTAAGTAAAGTAGTTTTCAACGTTAGATCCTCTTGTACCTCAACCAATACCACCTGCGGGGTGCGCCCCCGCTCTGTCTCTGTGTTCTCCACCCGCGCAATCGATCCTGGATTGATAAACTCCACACCCCTCCTCTTTAACCGGAAAGGTGTGTGGTTATGCCCCGACAACACCAGCTGCGCAGGACCGGTGTCTGCGTCCTTCACCAACGTATGTGGCCCCGGCAAAGGATCCTTTGTAAGCATCCCATGAACCACTGCAATCCGCGCAAATCCCTCCGGCTCCCGATGCCCCTCAAATGGATTAAAGTTATGGGTGTCGTGCTGGTCAAATCTATGGTGCATCCCGGCCAACTGTACCGGTATCCCACCACCTATACCACCAAACGCCTTTTCAATTTCATCTA
>SDBT01012391.1_pt1 | contig 13692 bp, 9 predicted proteins | sample 2277101 | NCBI WGS metagenome assembly SDBT01 (sample SAMN10404973, study PRJNA504765) | marine sediment metagenome | isolation source: marine sediment core GS10_PC15, 103 cmbsf | place: Arctic Ocean: Southern Knipovich Ridge | collected 2010
GTGCCAGTACACGTCGTCGAAGTAATCGTTGCCCCAGTCGACGTCGCCGGTCGTCGTGATTGCACCGTTGCCGTGAACGACCGCTTCCTGGAAGCCGCGGTCCTGCGGCCGGTAGGGGTAGTTATCGCCCAGGTGCCACTTGCCGAAGATGCCCGTCCGATAGTCGCTGTCGGCGAAGACCTTCGCCATGGTGCCCACGCCGCGGGCGATGAGGTTCAGGCTGTTGTTGGTCCCGCTAACGCCGACGGCGCGGCAATGCCGGCCCGTCAACAGCGCCGCCCGAGTCGGCGAGCACATGGGCGAGACATGGAAGTCCGTCAACCGGACGCACTCGCTGTGCAGCTTGTCGAGATTCGGCGTCTTGATCCACTTGTTGCCGTGGCACGCCATGTCGCCATAGCCCTGATCGTCGGTCATGATCAGGATGACGTTGGGCTTGCGCTTCCGGCTGTCGCGCCCGTATCCGGGCACAGCCAGGAGCGCACCGCCCGCCAACGCTGATTTCAGGATGGATCGGCGGGTCGCCCTCATTTCGGGGGCCTCTCACAGGTAAGGAACAGAAATCCTTGCTTCGTCCGTGGCATGTCTTAGCGTATTTCGTCGCGTTTCTCAATCGAAATTCGTCATTCAGAATTCGATATTCGACACTGGGGGTTAGAGGTTAGGGGTTAGAGGTCCGCCCCCTTGGTTCTGGCTACGGGGCCTGGATTGTCGGCAAATGCTCTTTCCAGAACGCCAGGCTCCACCTGATACCACCGGCCAGTCTCAACTCAGAGGGCCAGATTTGTATCAAGAATGTCACAGTTGGTCAAAATTAGTCATTGACTGGACATGACTGCCAATGATATAATACCAAAGGAAAGGTTGGTTGATCGCGTGAGGTACAACAGGGCGGTGGATAGGCCCCTTGGGGTTAATTCTTAAGACTTTGTTTAGTACGCTCTTGGGGCGCAATGCGTGGTGGCGCATTTGAAAAAGCAGTTCAGCTGGCGACATTGGCTTCGGTGAGTTCGCTGGCTCCGTTCCACGCGGGAAGACCGCCGGAACGAGACAGCAAAGGGAGATGGATCAAATGGCACAGGAGTTCCTTACTGTTGTCCAGGTCGCCAGGTACTTGGGCGTTTCAGAATCTACCGTTCGACGGTGGATACGGAGCGGCAAGCTGGTTGGGAGCAAAGCTGGCTCGCAGTGGCGGTTTGCCCGAGCCATTATTGATGACCTTCTTGGACGAGGAGTGCTATCTGGTCCCAGTCAAGAGTCAGGATCTGAATCCCTTCGTGACCCCGAGCTTCACATACCAGAGTGGGCCATGTCAAGAATCGCCTTCTGGAGAAAATGCTTGGCCTCTTGCTTGGAGAAACTGAAGCCAGACCATGTGGTGGTGAACGATCGAAGAGGAGGCAACGTATGGGCACTCCTTATGCCCAACGAGTATCGTTGGGGGGAGAATCTGTGGCATAGCACGGCCGTTGAGATGATGACACCCACGGAGCTTCGCCGATTCTTCAATGGTGCTGTGGTCTTGACGTTCGACGAGATGATGCAGCATGGGAGGGAAATGTACAACCTGCGATCTAGGCTGGAGTTGCTGGGGGCCGAGGTCAGTAGCTTTGTCTGCATTTGCCGGGAGTCTCTCGCTGAGACAGGAAATCTGCTGGAGTACAAGGCTAATTACTGCGAAATGCTCAACGACGAAGAATTCAAGGCCCGAGCTACGCTGATGTCAAGGTTGATGACACTGGTGCCACCGCCTCTAGATGTGGATCATTTGGTCGTCCGTGGAAGCCTGAGGAAAGAGTCATCACTGTCGCAGCTTCTGGAGGGACTTGCCAACTGGGGCGTGGCGTTCGTAGTGAGACAGCCCGACCCAGGCAGTAAAGAGAAGTTCTTTGCTGTAACTCTCGATCGACCCCAGTTCTTTGACACGGAGGACGCCTGCGAGGGCCTCGGCCTGGAGTTCTCTTGGGACGGGCCCTGCAAGATTCGACTGTATGTCGATCCTGAGACTTTCCAGTGCTACTGTTCCTTCGTTGTCTATCCCAGAATCCGTGGGGATATCAAGACATGGCTTGCGGCCAGCAAGGGCCATACAGGCAACGGGCCACTTTCAAGTAATAGCGAGCCGCTTCCAGAGCAAGAGACCGATCCGTCGACAGTTTTTAGATCCTATGAACGGATCTGCATGCATGTTGCAGTGCAACTGCTTGGTCGTTTCGTGCAATCCGGCGCTGCGGCCGATGTTGGAATAAACTTGCAAAATGATCGGGGCCTCATAAGAGGAGATCACCTTTCGGCAACATTCGGCCCTTCTGAAGGAAAGCGCATCGAGAAGCAGGTGCGCATGATCCTCTCACAGTCCGCAGGGACCCCCCCATTGTTTGGGCCAGTCGCGAAGTGTCCCCCGCCAGCACTAATCCTATCAAGTGGTGGTGGCACCAGTCATGATGTATTTGGATGTCGCCAGAGCTTGCTTAATCTGATACCGAGGAAAGGGCCAACCCGATCAGATGCTGGACGGGGACCTAGCCTTATCGTCTATCCGCATCTTCTGCAGAAGCTTCACGCCTACTCGGAGTCTACAGTTGGCCGGGTGCTTGACTATGAATTGGACTGGGGCACGGTTAAGCCTGGTCTATCAATCATGGAGCTCGAAATGAAGAATGCAAACATGCTGGAGGTCAGCCGAGCATTCTGTCGTGGTGAGTTCGACCTTTGGTCGGAGTGGGGTGAGGAAGCGGTTCATGGCCACAAGGATGAAGTGATTCAGAGGACTCTTGGCATTGCGCCAACTATTGTGGAACGTTTCTTAGCCAGAATGGGCTGGTCCAGCATCAGAGCGACACATCTCTGCAAACTATTCGCAAACCTTCACCACGACTGGCGAGGCCGATATGGCCAGCTCTACTATGCCTTGGAGCCGTACAAGTACGGTCCCATTCCTGTGGTCCTTGAAGCTGCTGGCCTAGGGAGATGCCAGCAGTTCGAACGTTTCCTGGTTGACGTCGGGTGCCTTTCCGAATCGAGAGTCAAGTACCGTACCTCGACAGTCCGTACTTTCCGACCCGCCACCCAAAACAAGGTCCCATGGCGCAAGGTCTACGAGAGGTCCACGGATGGAAGTACAAAAGCGCACGTGGGGGGGCTGGCGAGGCTTTACGCTGCTATTCAAAAAAAATGTGCGACGGAAAGGCTGGCTGGCCCCAGGTCTTCTCGTACCAGTGAGTTCTCTGATCCGCTCGTCGTGCTTGGCGCTGCGCGGAACAAGAGGACCGCATACATCTGTGGCTGGTTTGAGGTCGAAGACTGGCGAAGACGGGGCCAGCTCCTCTTCAAGCAGCTGAGGGCGATCGCGACTAGTGAAAAGCACCATACCAACGCTATGCTCAGGGAGGCCCTCGGCACGTTCGCTGAGCCAGCGGCCCTTCTATTTGAGAAGGTTGAGATGTACCGGAATCTTCCCATCTTGAGGAAGAAAATTGAGAAGCTCCGCGATAGCGGGGAGTACGAGGCGACTCACATTCTATTGGAAACCGTCGATGAGAGTCCTGTTATTAATGGTGAATCGCCGTATCCCATCGCTAATCTGGATTGGGCACAGGGGGTCATGCGAGCATTCTCATCATTTGCACGCCAGGTGCTCACAGCTTGTGGACTTGATGAAGATCGGAGACGAAAGGCTGATAAGGTAGATGAGAAAGGTGTTGCCAAAGATGCATCCTACTACCTAGGTGAATTGCTCAGAAAATGCCCGGAAATGAAAGTCCATAAAGCGGAGCTTTCTGGATGTGTGGCCGCCTTGGGCGAGGGCGTCCTGACTTCTAAGATCGCAAAGCGCCTCGACGCTGTGTTCGAGTTCATTCTAGCCCTATTCGACGCAGGTGGTCGTATACCCGCGCCGCCGTCACATGTGCGGGATGAGTGCGGCATGGAGCAACGGATGGATCTCCCAATAAGACTTAGAGAGATTCCACTCTCTTCACCCTACGCTGTGGCCGTTGCCGATGTGAAGAATATCATCGGCATTGTTGATTTGTTCTCTGGGGAGTTAGACTCCTTCGATGTAACAGAATCTCTGCTGCAGATGATCGAGAAGAATGCTCAGCGGGTCGCAAGCGATGATGTGAGATTCTGTGGAATTAGTGGCGACTGCGTTGTCTTCGCAGGTTCAAAGCCTGATGACGTATTGCAGGCGGTGATAACCTTGACAGAGAAGACTACTTCGCACATAGGAAAGCGAGTCAAAGAGCTGGCCGAGTTTGGCCTGCTCCGGTCGGGTGTTGCTTGGTTTGAAGAAAGTCGGGGGAAGTACTTCGCAGGTATCTTCCCCGGCATAACTGCCTTTCGAATAGGTGACAAGAGCGAACGAGACATCGGCGACATTTCGGTCACAGAAGCCGTTTACACTCGCCTTTCGACGAAGAATCGAAGGCGGTTCACCAAGATAGATGAAAGCACAGAGCAGGGCGACGTCTTTATCAGACACTGGCACGAGTAGTAGCTCTCGTGAGCGCTACTATGGCCATTTGACGTTCCTGGCGAGCGAAAGAATATGAGCATCCAGGCGATCGCAAGAGGGAAGATCATCTTGGCGATTGATGTGCCGAGTGAGAAAGAGGCACTATCGATGGTCGAGAAGTTGAGGGAGCACGTTGGCCTGTTCAAGGTGGGGCTTGAACTGCTCAGCTCTGCTGGCCCCGAGATTGTGCGCAGGATAGTGGAAGCTGGTGGCGAGGTTTTTCTTGATGGGAAGTTCCTGGATATACCCAATACTGTCGCAGGTGCATCTAGAGCTGTAACCAAGCTCGGCGTTCGTATGTTCAATACGCACGCACTGGGGGGGAGTAGGATGATGCAACGTGCGGTAGAAGCTTCAGCTGAAGAGGCCGCGGTGATGAGTCGGGAGCGACCGATGGTCCTTGCGGTAACGATACTAACAAGCATTGATCAGGCCGCGATGAGCCGGGACTTGCGTATTCCCGGCTCGGTCGGCGACCAGGTGGGTCACTTGGCCCGGCTTGCATTTAGCGCTGGATTAGATGGTGTAATCGCCTCGCCCCAAGAAGCGAGAGAACTCCGTCACGACCTGCCCGACACCATGGCCATCGTGACACCGGGCGTGAGGCCCTCGTGGGCAAGCTCGGGAGATCAGAAGAGAATCACAACTCCGGGAGAGGCAGTGCGCAACGGTGCTTCATACCTAGTCATCGGTCGTCCCATAACCGATCCGCCAACTGAGATAGGGGATTCAGTGAGTGCGGCTAGAGCGATTTCTGACGAGATAGGAATCGCACTGGAGAACATGGAGGCATGATGATGGAGAACGCGAAGCAGACACTGGCGTCGGGCCTGCTCGACATCGGGTGTATCAAGTTCGGCAGTTTTCGACTCAAGCTCCACGATAAGAATCCTGATGCGCCACTTTCCCCGATCTACATCGATCTGCGCATTCTCAGATCGTTCCCACTGGTCTTCGACAGCGCCATTGCGGTCTACAAGACGCTTATTGCAGGGCTTGAATATGATCTGATTGCAGATGTACCTACAGCAGCCACTCCTTTCGCCGCAGTGCTTTGTCACCTGACGCAGACACCGATGATCTCACCCCGAATGGACGAGAAGCAACACGGAATGAAGCGAAATGTTGACGGGGTGTATCAACAGGAACAGGTGGCACTGCTGATTGATGATCTGATAACCAAGGCAGAGAGCAAACTGAAGGCGATCTCCATTCTTAGCGAGAATGGGATTGCAGTGACAGATGTCGTCGTACTTGTGGACAGGGAGCAAGGCGGTGCAGACCAACTCGAAGCCGCGGGCTACAGGTGCCACAGTGCATACCGACTTATGGAACTACTTAGTTTCTACGTCGATGGCGACCACATCACCAGGGATGATTTCGACCGGACGGTTAGTTATTTGACCGCGACTAATCCCTGAGGATCCCTCCGCCGCCAAGTTCCTGCAAGACAAACTCGACAGGCTTCCCATCCCGCCAAACCCGTCAACTCAAGTGTGCATATGACACGCGGAGTTCCGGGAATTGGCGCGACCTGCTACACAACTTTTCACCCGGAGGAAAACGCCCGTAGCCGGGGGGCAGGAGCCAGTAGACAGGTACGGACAGCGAATCATGAATGGATGAAGAAGGTCCTAGGTCATAGGTCGTAGGGAGTGGGGGCATTTCCAATTTTCAACTGAACCCGCCTTCGTCCCCGGAGGACTTCCGGCTTCGCCAAGGCTTCGCCGAGACGAGCCGCCGCGACAAGTTTTCGATTGGCGTGGAAGCCAAGCCTCGAGATAAGTAAGATATCCCCCGAATTCCCGCATGTTATTATGCAAAACGCGCTATAAACATTGTAATGCAAACATTACCAACTTTGATCGACTACATGCTGAAGGGGATCGGTGAAGGCCTATGGTAGCAATAGTAATCGGAATCATCGTGGGAATTGTGGTTACTGTGCTTCTTTTCAAGCCCTTCTTTGGGGATCGAGAAGAATTCATACGCTGTGTGAAATTCTGGCTTACTCCCAACATTGTGTCATTGTTCAGGGGGGAGTACGCCGAGGACTGGACGGCGGAAACGAAACTAGGCCTGTGGCTGGGTGCTGGAGGCTTGGCAGGCTTCGGTGCGTTCTACGGCCTCATGAAACTCCTGGGGTAGGGGTTAGCGGTTAGGGGTTAGCCCACCGGCCACTGACTCCTGACTACCGGCTACCAGGCGGGCTACCGCCGGAATGCATTTGCTGCCCAGCCGGTGTATGATTAGAATAGGCCGTCCAGAACACCTTTAGGCGAAACAATCCGAATGGCCCGCCGAAACAACCTGTTAAAAACGCCTTAGTCTCTGCCGCTCAGGTACGTCTCGATAGCTGCGATGAAGTCGCCACCGTATTGCAGCAGTTTCTGGTCGCCAACGCCGGTAATGTTACGCATTTCAGCCGGTGTGGTCGGCGTGTAGTGGGCCATCTCGCGCAGCGTGCGGTCTGAGAATATGATGAACGGGGCGAGATTCCGCTCTTGGGCCAGGCCTCTCCTGACAGTCCTCAACTGCTCGAACAGATCGCGATCGAAATCGGTGACCTGAGGCTTGATCTGTTTGGCCTGTTTGCGGCCGGTTCGCGCGGGTTTGGGCACCTCTCGCTGGCGCAGCACCTGGAACTCCTTCCGTTCGAACAGTACTTCGCGTCCGGCGGCTGTCATGTTGAGTACGGGATATTCACCATCTGTCCGCACGATGCATCCCTGTGCCATCAGATCGTCAATAATCCCCCGCCAGTAGTTCTTGTCACGATCTGCCCCCGCGCCATACGTTTTGAGTTGGTCGTGCTTCAGTTCGCGGATGCGTTGTGTTTTGGCACCGGTTACGATGTCTGTTATGTGGACAGCTCCGAACCGCTGGGCGGTCCGCATGATCGCCGACATGACAATCTGTGCTTCCTTGGTCGCGTCAACCCGGTCGACGTCACCCGAGCAGATGTCGCAGCCGGTGCATTCGTCGGCGTCGAGTGTCTGTCCGAAGTATGCGAGTATCTGGCTGCGGCGGCAGACGTTGACCGTGGCGAAGTTCACCATGTCGTTGAGCTTGCCCGAAGCCGCGGCGCGCTGGGCGTCGTCTTCCATCTGGTTGATGAAGTAGCGGATCTTCGGTATGTCGCCCCGCGAATAGAACAGCACGCAGTGAGCCGGTTCACCATCGCGCCCGGCCCGCCCGGTCTCCTGGTAGTAGCTCTCCATGTTCTTTGGCAGGTCGGCATGAATCACAAATCGCACGTTGGACTTGTCGATCCCCATCCCGAACGCCACCGTCGCCACGATCACCGTAACTTCGTCGCGGTTGAATGCTTCCTGGTTGGCTTTGCGAACTTCATCTTCAAGCCCCGCGTGGTACGGACGAGCGTTCACACCGTTGCGTACCAGTTCGCACGCGGTGGCTTCGACCGACTTGCGGGTAGTGCGATAAACTATCCCCGCCTCGCCCTTGCGATCGGAAAGGAATGCAAGTATCTGGTCGTCCACGTCGCCTTTGGGCTCAACCTGGTACGAGAGATTCGGACGGTTAAATGACGCGCGCGTAACCTGCGGGTCGCGAAGCGTAAGCCTGGCGATAATATCTTCCTGAACGCGTGGGGTAGCCGTCGCGGTAAAAGCAGCCACCGGCGCGAGACCAAACTCAGCCACGATCTGCGAAAGGGAGAGGTAGTCCGGACGGAAGTCGTGCCCCCACTCGCTTATGCAGTGTGCCTCGTCGACGGCGAACAGGCTGATCTTCACGGTTTTCAGAACGTCAAGAAAGCCCGGCGCGGCGAACCGCTCGGGGGCTACGTAGAGCAGGTCGAGTTTACCAGCCGACATCGCACGAGAGATACGCGTGCGCTCAGCCGAATCGAGCGAACTGTTAAGGAACTCAGCAGCCAGCCCGTTGACCTTGGCTGCGTCGACCTGATCCTTCATCAGCGAGATCAGCGGGCTTATCACCACGCAGGTGCCGTCGAGCAGGTGCGCGGGCAGTTGGTAGCACAGCGACTTGCCCCCACCGGTAGGCATGACGGCGAATACATCCCGCCCGGACATGATCGCCCGAACGATATCCTCCTGGTTATCGCGAAAACCGTGAAAACCAAAGACGCTCCTCAACGCCTCGGAAAAATCGTTTGTTTGCGGTGAGTCGGCCATAATGCTCCCAAAGTCGCACCCTAACGCCATGCGAACACCGAATATTCTATACTCTCTCCGCCCCACCGCAAGCAAAAACCCGGAACAACTCGGCGTGTGTGTTTTTCTTGTGCTGTCGTGATGGCGATTGTTCTATACAATCAGGTAATGAAAGCCCAGAAAAGGGGTCAGGACTCTTTGTTTGGCGCGCCGGGCCGGAGGGAAACCATTGCGGACAGAACGGCAACGGCCAACCCAGCCACTGGTGTAGCTGGGCTTGCCCTGGAATCGGGCGTGGCAGGCGGCGAGAGGGAACGGGGAGGCTCAATAACGAATATTGAATGATGAATCTCGAATCTTGAAGTACCTCTGCGGCCTCAGCGGGCTTGCCGAAGGCATCCCGTTGTCCCGAAGGGACACCGTTGGCGGGACTGCGGCCTCAGTTTCGCCCTTCGCCAACCCTTGCATTTGGCTCCACATCACGGTGAAATCTGTGTCCCGGAAAGGACTCGTGCCACGTCCCGATGCTGGAGTCCCGAATTGACTTCGGGGTGCATCGGGAAAGTAGCCCTGCAAGGAAATGTCCGCTATGATGCATGCGATATTGATTAGGCAAGCGAGATTCAGAATCGACATGGCTCAAAGCAATTATCCACACTAACCGAAGGAAAGGATCAACAGATGGCAAACCAGAAGAGCAAACCAACGAAGGAGCGGAGCACGTTGGGTCGAAGGAGCTTTCTGAAGGCAGCGGCAGGCGCGGTGGCGCTGCCGTACATCATCCCGGCATCCGCGCTGGGTAAAGACGGCAAGACGGCGCCGAGTGAGCGTATTGTCATGGCCGGTGTAGGCATCGGCAACATGGGCCGGGGCGACCTGGGTGCATTCCTGGGTCGGGGCGATGTCCAGTACGTTGCCGTGTGCGACGTAAGAAAGGGCGCTCGCGACGGCTCAGTGGCCCGCGTGAACAAGAAGTACGGCAACACGGACTGCAAAGGCTACAACGACTTCCGCGAGATTATGGTCCGCGATGACATCGACGCCGTGCATTGCGCAACACCGGATCACTGGCACGCGATCATAGTGATCGACGCATGCCGCAACGGAAAGGACGCCTTCTGCCAGAAGCCCGAGACCAGGACGCTCCGCGAAGGCAAGCTGATGATCGAGGCGGCCCGGCGTTATAGTCGGGTGGTGTCCGGCGGCAGCCAGCGCGTGCTTCAGGATTACAGGGGCCAGGTCAACGCCTGCTGGAGTGGGAGCAAGGGCATCGTCAAGTCGATCAACGTTAACGTTGGTCCGTTACCGAAGGAATGCAACAAGAAGGGGCAGGCGATTCCCGCCGGCTTCGACTGGGACATGTGGCTTGGACCGGCACCCTGGGCGCCGTACCATCCCCACCGGTGCAGCGGTAGTTTCGCCATCAACGGAACATCCTGGCGATCGTTCAAGGATTACTCCGGTGGCGGCATGACCGACTGGGGCGCCCATCATTTCGGCGGCGCGACGTTCGCCATTGATGTCAGGGAACTGGAGCCCGAGGAAGTCATCTTCCATAACGATAAAGGCAGGAAGTTCGCGACCTGCCGCTTTCCGAACGGCAAGCTTGTTCACCACAATTACCCGGGCATGAAGAACCTGCAGGTAGTGGGCACGAATGAAAAAGGCCCCTCCAAGCCTGTCCCCACTTACGCCGGAAAAGGCGGTATCTGCGGTGACTTCATCGATTGCGTTAAGACGCGCAAGAGGCCGTTCCGTGACATCGAATTCGCCGTCCACACCGCAACAGTGTGCCACCTGTTCCTGATCGCGTACGAACTGGAACGGTCACTAAAATGGGACACGGTCAAGCAGCAGTTCACCAACGACGACGAAGCCAACCGCCTTGTCGACGTTACAAGAAGAGAGCCCTGGGTACTTTAAAGAAAACGATAGTTTCGACAAGGAGACTTGATTATGGCGAACAAAGAAATTGCAGCAATGACTCTGGCGGCTGGAGCGGTTGCCATGGCCGTTGACAAGGCCTCCGCCGCCAAGAAGGCCCCCAAGGAGCCCGTCAAGCCGGGTCCCAAAACACTGGATGAGGCATTAAAACTGCTTAAGACTTATGACTGGGGCGAAGACCGCAACTTCCTGAAGCTGATCGACCAGGCGATCATCGCCGCGCACGGCGATGCGGCCGCACGCAAGAAGCTGGAAAAGAGCCTGACGGACGCACTTGCCGGCGGAATCTCGCGATCCGCACAGGACTTTGTGTGTCGCAGGCTAAGGGTCATGGGCACGGGCGAGTGCGTAAAGGCGCTGACCGCTCTTCTGGCCGACGAGAAGACCTCGCACATCGCACGCTACGCCCTGGAACACATTCCGGACGACAAGGCGCTCGACGCCTTGCGGGCGGCGCTGCCGAAGGTCAGCAAGAAGCTCAAGCCGGGCTTTACCGGTTCGCTGGGCGTACGTCGCGACAAGAAGGGCATCGCCGCGATCTCGAAGCTTCTGGGCGACTCCGATGTCCTGGTTGCCCGTGCCGCGGCCCACTCGCTGGCCCTGATCGGTACGGCGGATGCGGCCAAGGCGCTAAGCGCGTGCGCCAAGAAAGCGCCCGCCAACATAAAGGTGTCAGTAGCCGATGCCTGCCTGATCTGTGCCGAGCAGTTGCTTGCTGATGGACAGAAGGCCGCGGCGATAACCATGTACAAAGAGCTTAAGGGCGCTGACCAGCCCAAGCACGTCAAGGTTGCCGCCACGAAAGGAATGCTGGCCGCCGCGGCTGGGAAGTAAAGCCGCACAACAAGCAAACAGATGATTCAAAGAAGAAGCCCGCACCGACACAAGGTCGGTGCGGGCCTCTCAACAAAAGACAAAATCATGAAGACCAAGGATACACGACACGTGACGGCGCGGTCGAGGCCGCCGCACGGTACAGAAAAGACGTCCATAATCCACCAACACACCAACTGCCTCCTTCTGGCGGCGCTGCTGCTGGCAGTCCCCCTCGCCTCTTTCCTGACAGGCGAAGCGCGCGGAGCTGATGATGAGGCGGTGGATATGATCGTCGAGTTGATCAGTGGCTCGGACAAGGACATGCGCATACTGGCACTCCAACAGATTCGTGAGAAAGTACCGGGTAAGGACGCGACCATGCGTTTCGTCAAACTGCTGCCGAAACTCCCGCCCGACGTACAGGTCAAGCTAATCGATGCGCTGGGTGAGCGCGGCGATGCCGCTGCACGGCCGGTGATCCTTAAAATGCTTAATAGCAAGACCGAAGCCATTCGCGCTATGGCCGCACGTGCCCTGTCCGGCGTGGCGATTCCCGCTGATATTCCCGTACTGGCCAAGGTGGCCGCAACAGGGTCGGACCCGGAAAAGGAAGCCGCCAGGCACAGCCTCCGAAATCTCCGCGGCAACGCTATGAACGTCGCCATGACCGAGGCCCTGAAAAGCGCCGACGCAAAGCCGAAAGTCGAACTGATTGCTGCGCTCGTTGACCGTAACGTGACCGAGTCGGTGCCCGTAGTGCTCAAGAGTGCGGATGATTCCGACCTCGCGGTAAGGCTGGCGGTCCTGGCCGCGCTTCGTGCCATGGCGGATGAAAAACACACGGCCGCGATCGTCAAGTGCCTCAAATCGGCCAAGGATGAATCAGAACACAAGCAGGCGGCACACGCGTTGCTGGCCACGTGCAGACGCGGGCAAACGAAATGTGCGGATGCCGTGATTGCCGGTTTTGATGGGGCCGATGCGGCGACACGCATTGTCATGATGCGGGCCCTCAGGTTAGCCGGTGGACCGAAATCCTTGAACGAGATTGTGGCCCGCTTGAAGGATGATGACGAGGGCGTCAGTGTTGAAGCCGTACGTGTTCTCGCCGGCTGGCCCGATCCTGCCGCCACTGTGCACCTGAAGAAACTGGCCCGTGACGTCAAGAATCTGAGGAATCATGTTCTGGCGATCCGCGGCATAGTCCGCTTGGCCAGTGGGGGAAAGGACCGTCCGGCTGACCTTGCCACGCTGGGCGAGGCGATGAAGTTGGCCACGCGCAAGGAAGAGAAGGTCCTGGTGCTGGGCGCTCTGGGCACGATCCCGACGCTGGAGTCGCTGGCCCTGGTTGCCTCCAGCCTGGACCAACCGGCGATCATGGAAGACGCGGGTTTCGTCGCCGTGTTGATTGCTGAGAAGATCAGCGGACCCAACAAGGGCCAAGTGCGGGCGGTGATGCAGAAGGTAGCCAAAACCGTCCAGAGCGAACGGACGCGGGCCAGGGCGAAGAAGGTGCTGGAGGCGCCTCAGCCGTAAGCGTCCACGTCGAAGCCGTTCGGGATCTTCCCGCCCCGCTCAGGTCCGGGACCACCGAGGGGTTCTCCCATCGCCGTCAAGGCCGAAGTCTCCGGCCGAACCTACGGGCCCGGGCAGTACGTTGTCCCACCCGACTCAAAGATGCCACAGTGAGCGGGGTCGAGGCGACTGTGCGGTTCAATCGGGGGAAACATGGGGACGCTAACCAGGAAGACCGGGAGCCAGTGATCCGATTTTCGATCCGCCTCCGCCGAGGCTTCGGCGGACAGGTTTTCGATTTTCAATTGAACGACACTTCGATAGACTCAGGACAACTGGCCGGAGATAAGCAAGGCGTCCCGCAAGATGGACAAAGAGCGAGCTATTCAGACGACGGTGGAAGATATGGAATTCAAGCACCGTCTATCCTCAATTCGGGCAGGCTTGGAGAACGCCGGGTTCTCACCCGACGAGATCCATCAGATAATCGCCGAAGCACTCGAACGGCGCAAGGGCAAGCAAGAGGAACAACAGGAGTCCGGCCGTGAAGGGGCGATACTGGTTCTCGTGCTTGCCACTGTCGTTGTCGTGGTCACCTATCTGCTGGCTGCGCCGGGCGGCCTTTATCTGGTGCCCGTTGGTCTGTTTTCCTATGGCTTCTACCTCTGGTACGGGAAACCCAAAGGGCGAGACGGTCAGCCATAAGCCGGGGTTACTGCTTCTTGCGGCCTTTGATCAGCCAATTGATAGCCCCGACGACGG
>SDBT01012392.1_pt1 | contig 13692 bp, 13 predicted proteins | sample 2277101 | NCBI WGS metagenome assembly SDBT01 (sample SAMN10404973, study PRJNA504765) | marine sediment metagenome | isolation source: marine sediment core GS10_PC15, 103 cmbsf | place: Arctic Ocean: Southern Knipovich Ridge | collected 2010
GTGGATATCCGGCATGGCGAAGGAGGCGCGGACGAGACCGGGCAGCGTGGCGACGTTGGCGACCTGCATGAGCCCGCCCCCGGAAAGCACATCCTTTATCAGTGCTTCGTTGGAGTAGATTATACCGTCGACGCGCATACCCGGAACGGACGCAGCCGGGATCCGCCACCGGTTCGCGTCCATCTGCTCGATCTTGCCGTGAAATTCCTTGCCCATCGTTTTCCCGCTCTACCGCCCCTGCACTTATACGTCCAGTATAACCCGCCCGGTCCACCTTTCGCCCTCTCGCTTGAGAGTCAATTGATGATAGGTTACCGCCTTTACCTCCGTATTAAACTCGTGACGGTTCGGATCGTACCGCTCACCTGCGATCTCGGCCTCGACCTCGTTTTCACCGATCGACCCCACGCTGACCGAAGCAATGGCGAAACGATCAGTCTGAAGGATAAACGCGATCTCACTGAGGAAATCGACTGCGAGGGCCTCGAGATCCTCCGCGGACACGCTGATTGTGCGATGCTCGGTGGGCACCGCTTGTGTTCGCGGGCAGATGACGTCTATCAAACCCTCCGCGAGCACCTGAAACAGCTCACCCAGCGTATCGCCCCAGGCGTCGAGCCCGACGTCAGCGGTGTGATCGAATGTCTCGCAGTGCTTCACTGTCACCCACCACAATTCTATTCGAAGAATCTTTCGCCCACCCGATCCCGCGATATAGTAGATCGCGAACCGCAATCAGGATATCAACATGCTGCTCGGTTCGCACCTGAGTATCGCGGGGGGATTGCACCTGGCGCTGGAAAAAGCGCACCGCTACCAATTCGATTGCCTGGGGCTCTTCGTGCGGAACCAGATACAGTGGAAGGTTCCTGCATTACCGGAAGAACTCGTCGAGAAATTCCGCAGGACACGCCGCGATCTCGAGATCGGACCCATCGTCGCGCACGGATCGTACCTGGTGAATCTATGCGGGGTACCAGCGGTACGGACCAAGTCGATCGCTGCGATGCGGGAAGATCTCCACCGGTGCGAGCGATTTGGGATCGAGTATCTCGTCGTTCATCCGGGTTCGCGGGCCCGGACGAAGCGGGGTATCCGCCTCATCGCAGATGCACTGAATGTGATCGTCGAGAGCACACCACGCGTCAACAACTTAGCAGGAGCAGCGAGAATTCTGCTCGAGACGATGGCAGGGCAGGGAAACAGCATTGGATACGCGTTTGAACAACTCGCAGCCATCCTCGAACTCCTGGAGCGCCCCGAGCGCTTCGGTGTTTGCCTCGACACCTGCCACATCTTCGCAGCCGGCTATGACATTCGAACCCCCCGGGCGTACCAACAAACAATCCTCACGTTCGATCGGATAATCGGATTGCGGAGGCTGCTCGCGATTCACCTGAACGATTCGCGCAGGGACTTGGGATCGCGCGTCGACCGCCACGCCCACATAGGTACCGGTGCAATCGGCCGAAAAACCCTCGCCAATTTCGTCAACGATCCGCGGTTTCAACGCATTCCGATGATCCTGGAAACACCCAAAGGAACAGACGAGAAGGGAAGGGACTGGGACGAGGTCAACGCCCAGGTGATCCGGAAGCTCGCACGTGCAAGATAACACCTCTCTCGAACGTCCTTGCAGCTGTCAGCGGGATTCACTAGAGTCCGGGGGCGATGTTCGAATTACCCGATAAAGCACTGGCGATCTTTTTGATCGTCGCCATTCCGCTTCTGTGGGGATTGGGCGTGGAGTTCGCCTTCGAGCTGCTGCGCCGCCGATGGTCCTTCGAAATCCGGGAGGACGAGGCGGAGTGATGAGTGCAGTTGAAGCTATCTTCGATCTGGACATCCAATCATATCTGCAAGGTCCGGGACTCATGGGGGCGCTGGTGGGTTTCGGTCTCATCGTGGGGGCGCTGACGGGTTTGTTTGGTGTGGGCGGGGCGTTCTTGATCACCCCATTGCTCCACACCGCTTTTGGGATCCCGTATCCACTGGCTATCGGGAGCAGCCTGAGTTACACGATCGGTGTAGCCTCGTCGGGTATGATGCGACACGTTCGCCTGCGCAATTTCGAGCTGCGCAGCATGATCGTGCTCGCTCCTACCAGTATGGTTGGGGCCGTGCTTGGGGCAATACTGAATTGCTTCCTTCAAGGAAAGTTGGGCCAGGATCGCTACACGTTGATGATGAATGTGCTTTTCCTGCTCTTACTGACTGCAACGGCGTACTTGATCGGGCGGCCCAACATCAAGCATCACAGCGGAAAGAGCGTACTTCAGCGTCTTCCGCTCCCTCCTTACGTCAACTTACCTCTCGCGGAACCGACGCGCGTGAGCCTTCCTGGCCTCTGTGCGCTTGGAATGTTCGTCGGGGTCATGAAGGGGATGATGGGCATCGGAGGGGGCGTGCTGTTCGTCCCGCTCTTGATTCTGGGGGTTGGACTGACTGCCCACCAAGCCGTCGGAACCTCGCTGGGGGTGGTGGTGTTCAGTTCCATCGCGGGAGCGATCAAGTATGGGCTTAATGGTGACGTGAATCTCTGGATCGTGATGTCGCTCCTGGTTTCCAGCGTCATCGGAGTGCAATTGGGCGCCTGGATTTGCTCACGCCTCCGGGGAAGGCGATTGCGACGGTACTTTGCCATTCTGGTGCTGTTGATTGCGACGGTCTTGGCCGTGCAGGTAGCCCAGGGTCTGCTGCGGTCGTGCCTGACATCGTCCTGATTGCATTTCGCGCCTTTTCCGGCGAAAATGAATTTAATGGCCAGGAGAAAGGGTAAGTCTCAGAGACGCATCAAGGATTGGAAGCAGCGGTATCATTCCCAGGAGCACTTCGAGCACGACGAGGCGTTGCGCGGGAGGTTCACTCGGAAAGAGGTCAAGCTCCCGGACCGCGAACTGTCCCCCGGAGCGGAGGATCTCGACGACTTACCCCGCAAGGAGGGGATGGTGGTGGGTCAGTTCCCGGGCGGGGCGACCGTTCGCGTCGAAGGTCAGGAGCTTCTCTGCGCGATCGCCGGGACCTATCGCGCCCCTGAAGGCTCCACCGCACTGACCGTCGGTGACGTTGTCACCGTCGCCCTGACCCGCCCGGAGCACTTCGAGGGCCAGACGGAGATCGACAAGGACCGATCCGAGGGTGTGATCCTCGAGCGCCAACCTCGCCGGACCGCACTGTCCCGCCCTTCCCCGCGGTCGGGGAAGCGGACCGATCAGTACGAGACGGAAGTTTTCGAGAAGGTCATCGTCGCCAACATGGATGTCCTGCTGATCGTCGCGGCCACGCAACAGCCCCAATTACGGCACGGACTGATCGATCGGTTTCTGATCATCGCCGAGCGCGGGGAACTCAGCCCCGTGCTCGTGATCAACAAGATCGACCTCGCCCCACCAGACGAGCAACTCCTGAGAGACTTCGAATCGCTGGAGGTGGAAATTCTCCCGTGCTCTGCGAAAACCGGTGACGGCCTGGAGGGGCTTATGGAGCGATTATCCAATAAGAGCAGCATACTCGCCGGTGCCTCCGGTGTGGGAAAGACCACGCTGATAAATGCGATCATCCCTGGAACCAACGCCCGCACGCGAGAAGTCCGCCCGAGCGACGAGCGCGGGAGGCATACCACGTCCAACCCGGTAATATACGATCTACCGAGCGGGGGGATCCTCGTCGATACACCCGGTATCCGCGAGTTGGGGATCAATCTGGACCAGACAGAGCTGACCTGGTATTTTCCCGAGTTCGAGGCCTTCGCGGACCAGTGCAAGTTCCGAAACTGCACGCACACGCACGAGCCCGACTGCGCCGTCCTCCGCGCCGTCGAAGCCGGTGCAATCGCCCCCCGCCGCTACCAAAGCTACCTGAACATACTCGAGACACTGGGCGAGAACAGGGGATGAGTGCAACTCAACCTAAGAACCACCCGAGAGAGATGATTGAAGCTACCGAAGAAATACAGAACCTTGCACGAATCGTTGTCGCGAGCTTGGGAGAGTTAGTAGAAGTAAAAGGGATACTATGCTTCGGATCGTACGCGACGGGGACATTCGACGAACATTCGGATGTTGACCTTTTTGTCTTCTGCGATCCTGAGGTCCTTCCCGAATCAGCCCGCAGGGACATTTTCGAGCGCCTACCGACCGTATCCGATCTTGAGCTAAGCTACTCGTCTTCGGGATGGGATAGCGAATGGTGTCCTCACCAGGACAGGTTCCGCCTCGACGAGACTCTTTTCGATTTGAGCTACAATACGGTTAACTGGTTGCGGACCGTTGTGCGGAAAGTCACAGAGAACGGGGAGACGTCGATCCCAGAATTGCGCTTCAGAGCTTATGCAATGTTGGGCCTTCTGGAGAGGTCGATGATCTTGTACGACCCTGGGTCATTCCTGGGCGATCTGGTCAAACAACTCTACCCCTACCCTGCAAAGTTAAAGGAAAAACTGATCGCCGACAACCGTGCAACGTTGTCTGCGGGTCTCGAGGATTTACGTGATTGTGTGCGAAGGGAGATCGGAAATTCGGCATTCCACTTTCATCTCAATAGAATGAACGATGCTCTCTGCACGCTTCTGTTTGCCATCAATGAGAAGTACGATCCCGCGACCAAGCGGGTAGAGCGCGAATTTGCAAAGCTGCGATTCTTACCTCCCGATTTTCTAAACAGGTATAGCAGAATGCTCGTTGGTCCTTTCGACGCGGAGGGAAGGTCAAGGGTGGTGAAGCAATACGATCGGATGGTTCACGAGATTAAGGAATTGCTTTGAAGCCATAATTGGAGCGCGCTCCGTGTGATAGGTGGGCACGTCAGCAGAGTGGGCGGAGGAGGGCGATGGCGGCCTTGATATCCGCGATCTGCTCGGGCCCGCTGATCTCTCGTTCGATCGTCAAGGCCCCGCCAAATCCGAGTGACTTGAGTTTCTTGACCAACGCGGGGAAGTTCACCTTCCCTTGGCCCAGCGGGACCTCCCGACCGAGGTCTGCACCGTCGGTGGGATAAAGCCCATCCTTTGCGTGCACCTCCCGCACGTAGGTACCGAAAACGTCCAGCGCGTCGACGGGATTCGCCTTCCCGTACAGGATAAGATTCGCGGGATCGAGATTGATCCCCAGATTGTCCGTCCCCACGCGCTCGATCGTCCGGAGCATGGTCACGGGTGTTTCCTGCCCCGTCTCGAACCAGAACTGCACGCCCAGATCAGCACAGTGCCTCGCCACTTCCCTGACGGCGTCGACGGTTGCGTCGAAATTCGGATCGCCGGGGTCCTCCGGGATGAAGCCCACGTGCGTGACGATGGCGGGGATGTGGAATCGGGCGGCGAAGTGGGCGGCGAGTTTGAGCTCCGCGACTCGCCGGGACCGGTATTCAGGGGGGACCAACCCGATGGTCCGGGGACCCTCAAGAAAGTTCCAGACATACGGGCCCGTGCACCCCGCCCAGAAGGCTGTAATCTCCACGTGGTGCCTCTTGGTGGATTCGATTATGCGGGCGAACCAATCGTCGGTCCACTTGGGAGGGGCCCACGAACTGATTTGGAGAGTCTCCAGATGCAACTCGGAGACCTTTGTTATCTCATCCTCGGGGTTGTCGCCGGGCTTGACGATTACCCCAAGCTTCAACTTCGCCACTTTGCTTCCTTTCAAATTACAAGCCCCGAACCGCTCGCGGTAGGGGGCTATGTAAAGACAAGCGCCTTTGGGAATGCAAGAGGCAAATGCGTTCGTGTTACTGGTTCGCCACTCGATCGATCTTCGCAGCCAGGATGAAGTCGCTCTCCGTGAGCCCATCCACCTTGTGCGTCCAGATCTCGATCCTGACCTTTCCCCACGTAAAGTGGATCCACGGGTGGTGGTTTTCCTGTTCGGCTATCTGTCCGACTCGGTTGACGAACCTCAGAGCCCCGGCGAAGTCGTCGAACTTGAACGTATTGGCGAGGTAATGCTCCTCGACGACGTCCCACCCGGAAAGTTGCTTCTGAAGCTTTCTGAGCTGTTCACCCTTCAGCGGGGCCACCCCCCCTTTGCATGGGATACATTTCTTCTCGCTTAGTTTCCCACTCTGTTTTGCTTCGCCCATGGTTGTTGTCTCTCCGACGAGAGGCTTGGTGGGCGGGCGAACTGGGTGTTGCCCCGCATCTGGACTTACTGAAGTATAGGAGTGGTTTGGAGCTATTCGCGGTGGGGACGGGCTTTGCCCTGCTGGGAGGATGGTGGTTCAATACTCCCTTCGCTTGCGGGCGGGGGGGATGTTCATCAGACTGCGGTACTTGGCGACGGTGCGGCGGGCGATGTCGATACCGTGGGATTTCATGGCGGCGGCCAGCTCGTCGTCGTTCATCGGGTGGGTCTTGTCTTCGGCGTCGATGGTTTCCTTGAGCTTTGCCTTGACGGCGCCCCAGGAGACGTTCTCGCCCTGGGCGGTCGTTGTCCCCCCTGAGAAGAACATTCTCAGCCGGAAGATTCCCCGCGGTGTCTGGACGTACTTACCGGCGACGGCGCGTGAGATCGTCGCCACGTGCACGTTGACCTTGGCGGCGATCTGGGCCATCGGAAGCGGCTTGAGCACCTCGACGCCCGAGTCAAGAAACTCCCGCTGGACCTTGAAGACCTCATTGACCACTCTATAGACGGTCTGCTTGCGCTGCTCGATAGCGCTCATCAACCATTTCGCCGATCGAATGTTCTTCTGGATAAACTCCTTCGCGGTGCGGTCCGTGTTGCGGTCTCTGACCATTCGGCGGTATGCGCGTGAGATTCTCAGCCGCGGGGAATTCCCCTCCGGGATGGAAATGATAACCTCCCCGTCGTCGTCTATCTCCACGGCCACGTCCGGGGTAATGACGGGGACCGTATGCTCCCCGATCAGCGAACCCGGGCGCGGATTGAGTTGAGAGAGGTTCTCTATGGCGTGTTTGACATCGTCGATCGTCTTGCCCGTTCGCTTGGCGATCTGAGGTAGGCGGTTCATCTCGATATCCCGCAGGAAATGCCTGACCAACTCCATCTCCAGACTCACGTCGAGCCCTGAGAGTTGCTCGACCGCGAGTTGGAGCAAGAGGCATTCCTGGAGATCGCGCGCACCGACCCCGGTCGGGTCGAGGCGTTGGACCAGCTTCAGGGCCTCTTGCAAGTCCTGTATTGAGATTAGCTTATTGGGATCGCTCTGCAGCTCGCCCAGCGGGGTCCGGATATACCCATCCGCATCGATAAAACTGATGATGAGCTCTCCCGCCTGGGCTATGGGGGGGTTGGTTTCGATGAATCGCCACTGGTCCAGAAGGTATTCGTTGAGGGAGATCGCATGCGCGGGGGCGTTGGCCATTGCGTCGAGCTTTCGGTCGCGCTCTCCGGGGTGCGGGGGCGGGCGGTAAGGGGTGGAATCGGCGCGGAGAAAATCCCTCTCAAGCTCATCCTCGAACTCCGCCAGGCGCTCGAAGTCCGCGCTGTTTCCGTTGGAATCATCGACTACCAGATCCTGCTCCCCGCGCTCCTTCGGTTCGTCGACCTTCACCGGTGGCGCCTGCTCGTCCACCTCAGGATCGTACGTTTCCAACACCGGATTAGAGAGCATCTCCGACTCGATCCGCTCCTGCAGCGCCAGAACCGGCAACTGGAGGATCTCCATCGCCTGGATGATGCGCGGAGCGAGCTTCATCCGCTGCTCCAACCGAAAATGTTGCGATATATCGAGTCTCATCACTTGTCTATTCTACCGCGCGATCCCCATAATTTACCGCGCAATCCCCATAAGACGCTCGTCCCGGCTTCCACATAAGATACGTCGCACAGGAACCCGAGTAGCTTGAACACGGATGGGATCATTTCGAGAATTTTTTCGGGAAAAGCATCCGCAAACGACGCATTCGAAGCGTGCAGGCGGACTGGAGGCGATTGTCCCCCGCTAGATCTCCCGCCGCTCGGTGATGGCGTCGGTGAGGATGGAGGGATTGGCGTATTCGATCTGCCCGCCGGTGGGCAGACCGCGGGCCAGGCGGGTGAGCTTCACACCGAGCGGTTCCAGCAGCGAGGTGATGTGCAGGGCGGTCCCGTCCCCGGCGACCGTCGGGTTGGTTCCCATGATGACCTCCTTGACGTCTCCGGTTTTGACCCGCTTCACCAGCGCGTCTATCGTCAGATCGTCAACGGAAATCCCATCCAGCGGGGCGACGTGGCCCATCAGTACGTGATAGACCCCGCTGTACGCCCCCGTAGATTCTATCGCCAACAGGTCCTTGGGCTGCTCCACCACGCAGATGAGCCCGGTGTCTCTTCGCGGGTCGCTGCAGATCCTGCAGACCTCCTGTTCGCTCAGGTTCGAGCAGACGGTGCACGGGCGGATCTTCGTCTTGACCTCGCGAATCGCGTCGGCCAGTGCGAGGGCCTCCTCCTTCGAGCCCTTCAGTACGTGAAAGGCCAACCGCTCCGCCGTCCGCGCACCTATTCCGGGTAGCTTCCCGAACTGCTCCATCAACCGCTCGATTATCTCGGGGTATCTCGTCATGATTGAAAACGGCGTCCCTTGGGCTTACTGAATCATCTTATCCAAACCGGGGATGTCCATCCCACCGGTCAATTCCTTCATCGCTTCGGCGGCGGCGTAGGCGGCTTTTTGCTGTGCAGCGGCGATCGCGGCCTTGACGAGATCGCAAAGCATCTCACCGTCCATCTCATCGTCGCGGAGTACCTGCTCGTCGATCTTGAGATCCACCAGCGCCATCCTACCGTTGACGGTTGCCCTTACCGCCCCGCCCCCGGAATCGGCGGTGTACTCGCTCACCGCGAGCTTTTCCTGAACCTGGGGCATCTTCGCCTTCATCTGCCCCGCTATTTTCATGATCTTCCCAAGGTCGCCGAACATTTGTCCTTCCTTTTCCTGCTCCGCTATTTCTGTGGGTCCTGCGGGGCTTCCTCGCCCCGCACTTGCGCATCTTTGCGGATGTCGATCAGCTCCCCCCCGAACAGGGAGAGCACTTCCCGAACGGCGCTATCGTCATGTATCTGCTGCTTCTGGTCGGTGGAGAGCGTCATCGCGCGAGGCGACGCCGTTGCTTCTGTCTTCCGGTCACCTACTGAGACGTATTCGCAGCGGATCTTTTGCCCTGCGAGTTCCGTGAGGGCTTCCTCGATGGCGTTGTTGAGCGGACCGGAGCACCGGGTCCGGAGCCCATCGTGCGCGGAGTCGAATCCCAGTGTGAGCTTTCCATCGGTGAAGTTCGTCGCCTGAGCGGCGCGCAGGCACCCACCGATTTGCCCTCGGCGCATCTCGAAGAGCTTGGCGATCACGCATGCCCAATTGGATTTCAACCAGGGCTCGGTCCATTGAATCTCGACGTCTTCGGATGTCGGAGGGGCGCTGGTGTCGCGGTCGGATCGAACCGCGCTTCGTGGGCTTTCCTTTGCGCGTCGGCCGGCGGATACGCTATCCCCGGGGGTCAGTGTTGTCTTTTTTTTTTCGCCCCCACTGAGCTGCTCAAGGCGCTCGATGAGGGAATCCGGATCGACGAACTTTTCCTGCTCCGCCAACCGCACGATCCCCGCCTCTACGAGCGCCCTTCCCACGCTGGATCTCCGAACGTCCCGCGCGATGGACTGACAGATAGCGACGGCGTGGACGAGTGCAGGTGTCGAGAACTTTTCGGAAAGCTCCGCGATTGTCTGCTTGTGCGATTCGCCCAGCTCGATCAGTTCGCTGTCCGCCCCGCAGGTTGCAGAGATCATCATGTTGCGGAACGCCTCACCCACCGCCAAGATGATGCTTTGCAGTGAGACACCACCCTCCAAAACTTTCGCGAGCTCTCCAAGGGCTACCGCGGACTCACCATCTGCAATGGCCCGGACGATCGCCACCGTTCGCTCGTCGGGAGGGGTTCCGAGGAGGCGTACTACCTCTGCATCCGTGATCTTCACGCCCGCCGAAAGAAGTTGATCGAGCAGGGAAAGCCCGTCCCGCATCGATCCGGCCCCAGCGCGGGCGATTCTAAACAGCGCGTCGCCCTCAGCCTTTACCTTCTCCGCCTTGCATATTTGCACCAGATGCTCGGCGATCAGGCGCGTGGGTATGTTGCGGAAGTCGAAGCGCTGGCAGCGCGAAAGGATGGTGGGGGGAATCTTCTCCGGTTCGGTGGTGGAGAAGATGAACTTCACGTGGGCGGGGGGTTCTTCGAGGGTCTTGAGCAGTGCGTTGAAGGCGTCGCGCGTGATCTGGTGGACCTCATCGATGTAATAGATTTTGTAGCGACATCTGGCCGGGCGGAAGATGGCGTTGGCGCGGAGTTCGCGGATCTCGTCGATTCCGCGGTTGGAGGCCCCGTCGATTTCGATGACATCCACGTCGTCCCCGCGGGAGATCGCTATGCACGCGTCGCACTTGCTGCAGGGGGTGGTGGTGGGGGCGTCCGAGGCGAGGCAGTTCAGCGCTTTGGAAAGGATCCTCGCCATCGTCGTCTTCCCCACCCCTCGCGTCCCGGTGAACAGATACGCGTGTGCGATGCGCCCGGAGGAGATGGCGTTGACGAGCGTCTGGGCGATCGGTTCCTGTCCGACGAGTTCCTCGAAGGTTTGGGAGCGATATTTCCGGGCTAGGACGAGGTATTCTTCCATGATGGCAGTCGTTCGGCAGATCGGACTTAGTCAAAAGAAATGCCGTGCACTCCGCTTCGAACCGACGCCGCAGCGTCCACGTGGTGAAACAGCTCCAGCCAGGCGACCCTCCGGCACACGACGCGGACACGCTTATGGCTGCTTCCTTCCGGACCTGACCAGGTTCACGGTGCGCCGTTGCAGAGGACCCAACTTTCAACGCCGCCCACCTCGCGGGTGGTTCTACAACGAACGACCCTCGGCGGAGCATCGGCCCCGCTATAGCGGATTGCGGGTCTCCCGAACGAGTCGGAATCAGGGCACCGCTAGCGCCCCGCCTAGCACGGCATGGACCATAATAGGAGATCACCTTCGCCTAAGCAAGTGTGTTGGGCGGGGCTTGCAGACGAATCGGACCGCCTCGCGCAAATCGGTCGAATTGGGTCCCCCAGGGGCGTATAAAGGTGTGTCGCAGGTCGTGTTTCCGGGCCTTACAGGGACCACCAGAGCCCATGAGCCCTCATATGCCTCGACAACCCGAGCCCGAACTGATCGACCTTCCCGAAGAGGTCGCCGCCTACGCCCACGCCGACTTCGCCCAGGTCAACGCAGCCTTCGCAGAGCGGCTCATCGAACTTGCGGGCGACCTTGCGAACGCCCGATGCGTGGACCTGGGGACCGGACCGGGGGATATCCCCGTGCGGGCGGTGCGGGAGCGGCCCGGGTGGAAGATCGCCGCCGTCGACGCCTCTCAGGCGATGCTCTCCTTCGCGCGCCACACTATCGCGACGAGCGGGCTGGAAGAAGCAATCGAACCGATCCTCGCCGACGCCAAGTCAACCGACTTGCCCCCCAGCGCCTTCGACGTGATCTTCTCCAACAGCATCCTGCACCACATCAACGATACCCTCTCTCTCTGGGCCGAAGCTCGACGTCTTGGCAAACCCGGGGCGCTGGTGTTCTTTCGCGATCTGTTTCGCCCGCCCACCATCGACGCCGCACGCGAGGTCGTCTACCGGTACGCCGATAAAGAATCGCCCCTGCTTCAAGGGGAGTATCTGCGTTCGCTGCTGGCGTCTTATACTCCTGACGAGGTCGACCGCCAACTTAACGTTGCCGGCCTGAGAGGTTTTACGGTCGAGATAGTGACGGATAGGCACATGGATATCATCGGGCGGCTGGAATGACAGCAAACTGATCAAGATATCCTGCAAGCGGCCCTCGGGGCTGTCCCCTGCGGGGTGGCCGCGCCGGGAGTCCATTCGGTGCTTCCCGGTCCAGGGTTACTGATTACTGGTTACAAACCGTTTGCGATCGGTATTCTTACCACGACGGCGTAGACGCCCTCGCCCTGGAAGGGGACGAAGTTGTCCTCCAGGGCTCTTCCATTGAGCGTAACTCCCAGACCACCCTCACCGCGCTCGATGCGGATGCGGTAGGCGTCGCCGAAGCGCCGGAGGAAGATCTCGGCTGCATTCCAATCGGGTGGGAAGACGGGGTTGAGGCGAAGGCCCCCGTACGCCCGCTGCACCCCCAGGAGCCCTTCGACGATCGCTCGCATCGTCCAGCATTGCGATCCGGTCAACCAGGGGCGCCCGGCCCGCCCGAGAATCCACGGGTGCACCGCGTATGAACTGGTCATCGCAAAGGGGCTCGCACCGGAGCGCTCCGCCGGGTTCCATTGCGAATCGGGAAGGATCTTCTTAATGGATCTGAGCGCCTCGGCGGGGCGGTTGGAGAGTGTATCGGCGGCGGCTTTGAAGGCGGTGGCGTGGGCGTAGACCCCGCCGTTTTCCCCGCCCATGGGGGTCTGAAGGGAAATCCTACCGAGTTCGCCGTCCCACTGCTCGAACGGACTATCCGAGATGAGACACCCGCAATCGGTCTCGAGCTGGCTGTCGACCGCGGCCCACAGGCGCTCCATGCGATCCGCAGGTGCGATTTGTGAGATTACCGCCCAGGCCTGTGGATTGAGGAACAGCTTGACCTTCTGGGACTTTGTTGAACCGAGCACCCGATCCTCAATGAACGCCCGAACGTAATACCCACCTTCGTCGTCCCAGGCGATTCGGTTGATGAGGTCGCACATCTGCGTTCGCGCGGACGCGTAGCGATCTGCCTGGTCGCCGCGCTTGAGGTGGTGCATCAATTGCTCCATCTCTTTGAGGGCGTAGCAGAGCAGCATGGCGTTGAAGACGCTTTCGGCGTCGGGGTTCGCGGGGTTGAGCGCGTCGTTCCAGTCGGACTGGCGGATTCGGGGAAGCCCGTGCGGTCCGCAATCGTTCAGCGTGCACTCGATCGCTCGGTCGAGGTGTTCGAGAACCGTCGCCTCGCCCCCGTCGAAATACGGGACGACCTCGTCGAGGAAGTCGAGATCATCGGTGAACTTGAGGTAGCGGGAGACGATAGGGGGGATCCAGATGTGACAGTCCCCGTGGTGGGTCTGGTCCAGCGGGCGATAACTGCGCAGCGTCCACCCCTGGGCGAGTTGCCAACTCAGTATCCGGAGCAGCTCCTTCCTCACCAGGTCGGGACGGGCCAGACAGATTCCATCGGCGAACTGGATGTTGTCGCGAGTGGCGTCTTTCTTGGAGATGGAGTACTCGAGGCCTTTGCGAATCCAGAGATTGACAAACGCGTCGATCTGTGGGTCGGGGGTCTTGATGGTCAAGCGGCTGCGGCGCGATTTCCATTCACTGGCGGTGTGCTCGAAGACGGCGTCGACGGATTCCGGTCTGGCGATTTGGCTGGTAAGTTCGAGCGCTTCACCTTCCGATTCGACCGGGGCGAGCAGAATATTGCATCGCTCGCTCGCACCGGGTGCGAGGGTCAACTCGCACCGCAGGGCGAGGAAGATCTTCGCGCCTAGTGAGTCGCGTTGGCCGAGCTGGCGGCCGTCGAGAATTGCGCAGGGATACTGGAGCGAGTCCGCAGCGCCGAGGAACGAGGCGGCGTCGCCGGACCAGTCCACGACCGGGTGCGAGGCGGCGAGAACCACGTGCCGTTTCGGCCAGGGGGTGTACGGACCTTCGGAGCGGGCGAACATCCCGTTGAGGTCCTTGACGAAGCGGCGGGTGCAGAAATGCGAGGCGTGGAAGAAGCGCGGCTGGGTGAAGTT
>SDBT01012393.1_pt1 | contig 13691 bp, 18 predicted proteins | sample 2277101 | NCBI WGS metagenome assembly SDBT01 (sample SAMN10404973, study PRJNA504765) | marine sediment metagenome | isolation source: marine sediment core GS10_PC15, 103 cmbsf | place: Arctic Ocean: Southern Knipovich Ridge | collected 2010
GCGTAATTGTAGGGGTTCGATTTATCGAACCCGATCCGCCTCAGGCGGATTGATTCATCAAGCCCCTACATCAAATAGGTACGAGCAAGTTGTTAATATACCAATCCTTCGACAGGCCTGTCCAGAACTTGTCGAAGGGCTTAGGACAATTAATTCGGATGTTCACGCATTATTTGGGATTATATTTTAAATATAAATTTGATAAAAAAGATGACTTGAGATATTTCCTTACAAAATGAAATTAAAGTTGTCCAAATTTTTATAGGCCGATAATTATGCCCCGGAAAGGGGGTGTGCAGATTTGGAATGAGGCTATCGGATTTTAAATATATTAACATACCTTAAACAAACACTTGACCTGTTTATTATCTTTGAATAACTTAAAAGGAGGAAAATGAGATGAAAAGATTTATTATAACCGGTTTAGCCCTGTGTCTTTTGATTTTCGCAGCCAGTTGTGCACCGCCACAATTTCCTACAACTTCTAGACTTTTTAATAACTCTAATGTGGAAGTCACGGATGGTGTGTCGATTCCTAATTCGATTGACAAAAACATATACGAGCAGGGACGGTTGAACATGGGTGCGCTGTATGAAGAGAGCAATGATTCAACAGAATATCTGAAGATTTATTCTACATGGAGTGACGTCGATGAGTCCATTGAGGTCTGCACCGGGCCAACCACCATAGCTTCATGTATAACGGTTGGCAGAGGTCCGAATACTTATGTAAGGATAACTGATGCCAATACAGCTACCTGCGCTGCTGCGGCGATGGTGCAATATATAGAAATACGGCCTAATTATAATTTATTAGCTGCGGATATAAGTTTTGCTGGTTTCGGCGTTAATACCAAGCTTCCTACTTTAAGAATCCACACGACTAGCATTTTAGATGGTGGATATAAACCTGAAACCGTTCATCAGTTCAAGATTAAAGAGGAGTCTGGATGCACTGGAGCTTCGGTCAGGTTAGTTGATACAACCGGGGGAGGTCTAAATGTGGAGTATCAACTGACAAGGCCGAATTTTTACTATGTCAGGCAAGCAGATGGTGCGGATACCATCTCACCGGAGATAACCGAAACCTATCCGGCAGAAGGTGATACTAATATACCTGTGGATGTTAACCCCTGGTTCAGGACAGACGAAGAGTTGGGCTATGTAGCTACTTATGTATGTAAATATACAGCTGGCGGCGTGCTTGATTTAAGTGGTGAGAATTGCTATGAATCAGGCATCGAGGTGACAAAACTGGGGACTACAAACTGGCGATATAAATCTTGGTGGAGTGATGATCTTGGACCGAATACCCAGTATGGCTATACTATCTTTGTTGGGCTAAGCAGTGAAACTACTCCTAGTCCAACAAATCGTGCAGATTGGGTAACCAAAGGGACCCAGGATGTAGATGGGAATGTGATCAGGGACACTGAGGCAACCATAAGAGAAGTTTATACGAATCTGTTTAATTCAGATCTGTGGGCATACAGGTATTACTTTACTACCGAACCTTAAATTATCTTAGTTGTTTGTAAAAAAGGGGTAGGAAAAAATCCTGCCCCTTTTCTTTTTTTCCAAAGGAGGGTTTAAGATTATGGAAAGGAATAATAAGGGCCGATTAGCAAAATATGAAATAAGTAAAGCAATCAAGTTTTCAGCACTTTTCTTCTTAGGTATCGCTTTTGGCCTTTGTTTATTTAGTATCATAATAGAGCTTACCAAACATATAATAACGCACGGTGGCCTGCATTGGCCTGAAAAATTAGCTTACAGCTTTTATAAGTCTGCAACTTATAAATTTTCTTCAACAGTAAAATTATGCCTCTTTCTAATTTTTCTGGGCTTGATTAAAATATTTTTAGATAACATTCTTACTGAAAAAACAAAGGAATTTAAAAATCTGCTGAAGATAATCGTCTTTAACCTCTCTACCATAATAATTGTATTTTTTATAGGTAAATTGATATCTGTGCCCGGCAACTTTCCGTTTTATTATCCATTGATTATAATCATGACCTTATCGTTGTATGTGTATAGACCCACGATTGGATACATCTTTGCATTTTTCATTCTTTATTTTTTATTCATTAATTTTGCACCATTTGTAAGGAAACTCCTAATTCCTCCGAAAGATTTTCCTGAGCTATTCAGTGGGCTGATATGGGTCTCCTTGCGAGATTTTGTTTATATATTGGCGTGCACAAAAGCATTTGGATATTTTGAAAAAAGATTTCCGAGTTATAACAAAATTGCAACATAGGTTAAAAAAGATGTCCAAAAAAGCACAATGAAGGTATTGAGATGGGTTAGAAAAAGAGATTAACGAAGGTAAGGGTGTTCCTTTCCAATCTTTTAGGTTTAGTTCCTTTGGAAAAGATCAAGTTGGTAACCTGCTGACTTGGTCTTTTTATTTGGCTCACTCAGCTTTGGAGAAATATCGCGGTGGTCTTAACATCTAAAAATTTCAGGAGTTTTCCTGAAAAATCAACCGCTGAATTAAAATCTCTATTTAATTTCAAATCCTTCGACAGGCTCAGGACAAGATTTTGGGGAAACTACAGCTCAATTAAAACTTGCCAGATAAAAGATATTTTGCTATTTTATGCTACCGTTGACAGCAGAAATCCGTAGTATTTAGGCAATGAAGGTCAAAGATCTCATTGAGCAAATCCGAAAGGATAATGTATCCGGGGCTGCATCAATGGAAGGAGTAGTAAATAAAATAGGTAGTTATGGTCTGGCAGTTCTGGCCCGAGCCCGGAAGGTTCCGTTCTTTACCCTTTGTGGAAGTGAAAAGTTTCTTCCTCGTCAGTTTTCGAAAAGCCCGGAGAGCGAGCTGAAAGATCCCCGGGAGATCCTGGAGAGGCCCATAAAGAATGTAACAGCTATCAACTACTATTTCGATATTACCCCGCTTTCCCTTCTCAGCGGGGTAATTTGCGAGGAGGGGGTTTTGCATCGGGAGGAGATCGCTCACCGGTTAAAGAAGATGACGGTTTGCTCGAGTCTTCTGAGTAGAGTAAAGGTTGGCCCCAGAAATTAGGTTGTGATTCTTTAGTGATTGGTAAAACTCTGTAAGATACCGGTGGCTCTTAACGGAATACAGAGGTATAATGTCAAATGTCAAAGCTCAAAGTCCAAACAAAGTCCAAAGTTCAAATGACAAATAAATAAAAAAATCTTCCTGTCCTGAGCTTGTCGAAGGATTGGCATTTAGTCATTTGTCATTCATTTGTAATTTGGATTTTGACATTTGGATTTAGCTGTTTACCCATAATAATCCGGGATGAGCCGGTATGGCTGGAATTGTCAATTAAAAAAGATAAACTACCAGAGATTAGTGCTCAAAGGTAACTATGGAGAAACCCAGAGCTTACATTGGAACCAGCGGTTATAGTTATCCCCACTGGGGGAAGGGAATTTTTTATCCCCCGAAACTTCCCCCGGGCAAATGGCTTGAGCATTATTACAAGTATTTTGATTCGGTAGAGCTGAATGTTACCTTCTACCGTCTGCCCTCGGAGAAGGCCTATGCGGGGTGGTATAAGAGAACTCCGAAGAAATTCCTCTTTGCCCTTAAGGGAAGCCGCTTTATTACCCAGCGTAAGCGGCTGAAAGATTGCCAGGGGCCTCTGGAACTTTTTTTTGAAGGAGCCGGGCAGTTGCGAGAGAAATTAGGGGTAGTGCTCTGGCAGCTTCCGCCCAGCTTTAAGCAGAGCTTGGATAGACTGGAAGAGTTTTCTTCGCTTCTAAGCAGGTTTTCCCATATCCGCCAGGTCTTTGAATTTAGAGAAGAGAGCTGGTTCTGTCCGGAAGTCTTTCAGATCCTTAAAAGATACGGGATGGGGCTCTGTCTGGCTGACTGGCCGGTCTTTAATGTAAAGAAATCTGAAGACTTTGACTTTATCTATCTCCGCCGCCACGGTCCTGGTGCCCTTTATAATTCCTGTTATTCAGAGGGGCAGTTGAAGAGGGATGCGGGAAAGATAAAGAGATGGTTAGGGAAGGGAAAAGATGTTTTTATCTATTTCAACAACGATGCCGAGGGATGGGCAGTCAGGAATGCCCGAACTTTGCAGAAGTTACTGCAGATATCCATTTCCTGAAATTTTCTCCTTGCAAAATCCAATTAAATGAGGTAAAAAGTTTATTTGAAAGGAGGTAAATTAGATGGAAGAGAAAGAAATAGGCGAAGTGGTTAAGTATTTTGCCAAAATTGAAGTAGCCGCCATCGAACTTAAGGAACCGGTAAGTGTTGGAGATACTATTCATATCAAGGGTCATACCACCGATTTTACCCAAGTAATCGAAACAATGCAGGTCGATAATCAGTCCGTGGAAAGGGCGGAGAAGGGAGCATCTATTGGGATCAAAGCTAAGGAGCGGGTTAGAACCAATGATTTAGTTTATAAGGTTGTCGATTAAGCCATTTCTATCGGCTGGGTTTCCGGAGGAGAGAAGTATGAAGATAGAGTCTTACCGCTTCGGCCAGATTACCATTGAAGGAAAAACTTACACTTCTGATCTCATTATCTTTCCTGACCGGGTTGAGAACGATTGGTGGAGGGAAGAAGGCCACCAGCTCCGCAAAGGGGATCTGGACCGAATAGTCCGAGAGAACCCCGAGACCCTGGTGGTGGGCAGCGGAGATCCGGGACTGCTAAAGGTTCTTCCGGAAACAGAAGAATATCTGCAAGAGAAAGGAATAAGGCTAATAACCGAACCAACAGAGAAAGCCTGTCAAATCTATAACCAGTTAGGTAGCTCTCAAAAAGTAATTGCAGCCTTTCATTTAACATGTTAGAATTCACATTTGGATAAAGGTATGGCAAGAAGGAACGCTTTCGGTATATTACGGAGAAGGAAGGAGGTGAACTGATATGGCAGTAGCGAGGGTTAGTACAGTAACCGCCTCATCGCCCGAGGGATTTCAGGATGCAATAGCTGAGGCATTGAATAGGGCTAATAAGACACTAAGAGGATTGACTGAGTTGGAGGTCGTCTCCCAAAAGGCGACTTTAAAGGATGGAAAGATTGATGAGTACTGGGTAACAGTAAATATTACTTTCATTCTGGAATAAAAAGTCTAATCTTCAGACAAGAATGCCTTATTAACCACAGAGGGCACAGAAGGATAGCGGAAAACCTGTTGCCCTCTGTGGTTGTATATTTTCAGTGACGGCATTTTTTAATTACTTGACTTTTTATTTCTATCTGTTATAAGAAATCTAATAGATAACTTAGCAATAAGAGCCAATGCGAAGATACGAGACTATTTATATTGCCCGAGAGGATGCTCCCGAGGAGCAAATCCAGTCCATTAATGGAAAGCTCCAGGGGATCATTGAGGGGGCCCGGGGAAAGATACTCCGGATTGAGAATTGGGGTAAGAAACCCCTGGCCTATAAGATTAAAAAAGACCTTAAGGGCTCCTACATTTCCTTAGATTATGTGGGTGATCCCGGCCTGGTAAAGGAAGTGGAGAGAAGTCTGAAGCACAACGAGGAGGTAATTAGGTATCAGAGCTTCAAGGTTGCTGATAGCGTGGAGCCCGGCTCATCTACCACGGAAGAAGCAAAGGATGGTGACGAACAGGGGAATGAAAGCCAGAGCTGAGGAATACCAAAGAGAAATAGAAAGGGGTTCAGATTACAACAAGGTTATTTTAATGGGAAACTTAGCTAAGAATCCTGAGCTTCGCTATACCCCCAGTGGAGCAGCAGTAGCGAGTCTAAGGTTGGCGGTCAATCACCGCTGTCGGCAAAAGGATGAATTTAAAGATGAGGTTAGTTATTTTGATATAGTTACCTTTGGCAAACAAGCTGAGAGCTGCGCTGAACACCTAACTAAAGGAAGGCATATTCTTATTGACGGTCGGTTACAGGAAAGGCGCTGGAAGACTGAGGAAGGACAAAGGCGAACTGAGATTGAGGTCATTGCTAACCAGATTTATTTTTTGGGAGAGTTTAAGAAGGTGAGTTCTAAATGAGTTTCCAACCTAGAAAACCTGGCTTTCAGTATAGTAGGGGCTGCCGTTTTTGCTCTGAGAAGATATTAAAAGTAGATTTTAAGGATCAGAAAATTCTGCGCAATTTTATTACCGAGAGGGGAAAGATCGTCCCCCGGAGGCTCTCCGGGAACTGCGCCAAACATCAAAGGCAAATAACCAGAGCCATCAAGAGAGCCAGAAACTTAGCTCTGCTTCCTTTTACCCCACCAAGTAGGTAAGGTCACAGCCTTAAGAATCTTTCATTTCGCCAAAAGAGATATTTTCTTGGAGAGGTCAGTTATGCAGATAATTTTAAGAGAAGATGTATCTTCATTGGGTAAGGCAGGAGACCTGGTCAAAGTAGCCAATGGTTACGCAAGGAACTACCTGATTCCCCGAAAGATGGCAGTGGAAGCTACCCCCAGGAACCTGAAGGCCCTGGAACACGAGAAGCTTCTGATCGAACACAAAAAAAGAAGGGAACTAAAGGACTCCGAGAGCCTTAAGGAAAAGCTTGAATCTATCTCTTGCACTATCGGGGTGAAGGTAGGCGAGGATGACAAGCTTTTCGGATCAGTAACCTCGATGGATATTGAGGAAGGCCTAAAGAGAGAGGGAGTGGAGATTGATCGGAGGAAGATTGAGCTTGAGGAACCGATTAGAACCCTGGGAGTTTATACTGTTCCTATTAAGATCGCTCCCGAGACTCAGGCAAAACTTAAGGTCTGGGTGGTAAAAGATTAAAAAATGGCCGTTAAAGATATCAATTCCCTACTACATAAGGTTCCTCCTCAGAATATTGAGGCTGAGCAATCGGTCCTGGGAGGAATTCTTCTGGAAAATGAGGCAATTAATCGGTCCCTGGAGATCCTGGGTGCTGATGCTTCCGAGAATTTCTATCGGGAGACTCACCGCAAGGTCTTTCTGGCTATGCTGGAGCTTAACGAAAAGTCCGAGCCGGTAGATCTTATCACCCTTTCCGATGCTCTGAAGGACAAAGGCTTGCTGGAAGAGATTGGGGGCACTACCTACTTAGCCTCACTGGCAGACGGTGTTCCTACCGCCGCCAATATTACCCATTATGCCAAGATTATTAAGGAAAAGGCGCTTTTAAGAAGGCTGATTAATACTGCTACCGAGATCGTTACTCAGGGATATGACCTGCCCGGTGATGTTGAGGAATTCCTGGATCGCTCGGAGCGGGCCATTTTTGAGGTATCCGAAGGAAAGGTTAAGACCTCTTATTTTTCTATTCGGGATCTGATCAAAGAGAGCTTCAAATTTATCGATCAACGATACGAAAAGAAGGAATTAATTACCGGAATTCCTACTGGATTTAGTGATTTTGACCAGGCAACTACCGGGTTGCAGCCCTCGGATCTGATCATTATCGCCAGCCGACCCAGTATGGGTAAGACCTCCCTGAGCTTGAATATTGCCCAGCATGCAGCAATCGAGGCTAATGTTCCGGTGGCTATCTTCTCCCTGGAGATGGCTAAAGAGCAATTAGTATTGCGGATGCTCTGCTCCGAGGCCAGGGTGGATGCCAACCGGCTGCGGGGGGGATTCCTAAGCGAGAGTGACTGGCCCCGGCTAACCAGTGCCGCCGGCAGGCTTTCCGAGGCTCCTATCTTCATTGATGATACCCCGGCCATAACCGTACTGCAATTGAGGGCTAAGGCAAGGAGACTCAAGGCAGATCAGAATCTGGGATTAGTCATTGTGGACTACCTCCAGTTGATGCAAGGGCGACGAGATGCAGACAGCAGGGAGCGGGAGATCTCGGATATCTCCCGCTCATTGAAGGCCCTGGCTAAAGAGCTAACTATTCCGATAGTAGCCTTGTCTCAGCTTTCCCGCCGCGCTGAACAGCACTTGGGTAGTAGGCCTAGGCCACAACTTGCCGACCTGCGCGAGTCCGGAGCAATTGAACAGGATGCTGACCTTGTTGCTTTTATCTATCGGGAGGAGCTATATAACCCTGACACTGAAGACAAAGGCATAGCTGAGATTATTATCGGAAAGCAACGAAATGGCCCCACCGGAGTGATTAAACTGGCTTTTCTAGCCAACTACACCCGCTTTGAGAACCTGGCCGACCAAAGGAAAGACCCTGAAGATTTAGGGGGGCATTTCTAACCTTCCGCCTAATAATCCCTACCTTATATCCCTTTATGACCCCGGCTATCCAATTCTTAAGGAAACTTCAAGATATAACCTCTTGATTTTCAATGCAATAAGTATTATATTAATATTAGTAGGGTTAAAGTTATCGATGGAGTCAATAAATGCCAATCTATGAATATATCTGCAATAAGTGCAAATATAAGTTTGAGGTGATGCAGAGAATAGATGAGAAACCCCTTAAGATCTGCCCCCAATGCCGGGAAAAAGTTACTAAGGTAATCTCCCCGACCGCCTTTGTCTTAAAAGGCTCAGGGTGGTATGCCACTGACTATGCCGGCAAAGGCAAGGAAGAAGCTTCCCGGGAAAAGGAGCCCGAGAAGAAACCCGGTTCTTCTGAGAGTGCAAAGAAGAACAGCAAAAAGCCCTCCAAAGAGTTACCTTCAGGATAGTTAATCCTCCGCTGTATTGTTCGTTATCAGATCGCCTAACAAGAGTTCCCCCTACCCTATAAGCTAATTTCGTTGTTACGAGGGCGAGTATACATGCAGGGTATAGAGGTTTCGGAAAAAACTTTACCCCAAATCAGAACAGTTTTTCAAGGTTTGCGGGGCATTGTTTAGGGGAATGGCAGAAATTCACCCCCACCTTAATCCTCCCCCATCCCTTCGACGGAGTTTATCCTGAGCGAAGCCGAAGGGCTCAGGACAGGCAAGGGGGAGGAAACTGTATGGTACTCTCCCATCCCTTCGACAAGCTCAGGACAGGCCCTTTCCCGAGTGATGCGGAGGGGCTCAGGATAAGATTCCCCTCCCCTGGTGGGAGGGGATTACGGGGAGGGGGATAGAAAAAAAGCTACAACGCAAATTCCTCCCTCTGCGTTTTTATTGTTTCCTACGATATTTTATGATAAAATTACCTCGGTTTCTTACTGAAATAGAAGAAGATGAAATATTATCCGATTAACTTAAACATTAAAGATAAGAGATGCCTAATCATTGGAGGAGGGCAGGTAGCGGAAAGGAAGGTAGAAAAACTGCTCAGCGCCGGGGCAAAAGTAGTGGTGGTAAGCTCAAGATTGACCTCAAAGTTAGGCAAGCTTTCCCGTAAAGGTCGTATTGAGAATATCACTCGCAACTACCGCAAAGGCGATCTTAAGGGAGCGGTTTTGGCCTTCGGAGCTACCAATGACCCTAAGGTAAACCGCCGGATCTTACAGGAGGCCAGGAAAGAAGGGGTTCTTCTCAATTCAGTTGATGACCCCAAAAATTGTGATTTCACTGTTCCCTCCATGGTAAGCCGGGGTGACCTGCTCATTTCCATCTCTACCGGGGGAAAAAGCCCGGCGCTATCGCAGAAAATCCGGAAGGAACTGGAAGAGAGCTTCGGCAAAGAGTATGAGACCCTGCTCAATCTGCTAAGCACAGTTAGAGAAAGATTAATGGAAATGGGCTCCAATTCTGAGCAGAATAAGGCTAAATTTAAAAAATTAATAAACTCTAACCTCTTAGAGTTTATTAAAGATAGAAAGATTGAACAGATCAATAAGCTCTTGCAGGATATCCTGGGTAAGGGCTATCGCTTGGCCGAATTAGATTCCTCCCTCTGAGAGCAACCAAAGGCTTTTATGTTATTTAAGATTACCTTAGCCCTCTATTTTCTGGCAACCTTAACATACTTAACCTGCCTGTATAAACAGAGGCCCTTCCTTAACCGGACAGCCTCGGCTTTACTGGCAGGGGGCTTTCTTACTCATAGCCTTGAGCTTTTCAGCCAATACCTTGATCTGGGTCAGGCTCCGGTAACAAATCTGCCGCAATCGCTCTCCTTTTTCTCCTGGACGCTGGTGGCCATATATTTACTACTTCAGTTGAGATATCAGGTGATTGTCCTCGGTTCCTTTTTAACCCCTCTGGCTCTGATCTCTATCCTCATCGCAGCAGCCCTTCCCAGCAGTACGGAGCCCCTGGATCCCATTCTCAGAAGCTACTGGTTTCCTATACATGTTACCTCCGCTTTCCTGGGCAATGGCTTCTTTGGTTTGGCCTTCTGTAGCGGGATTATGTATCTTCTTCAGGAACATCAGGTAAAGAGCAAAAGGATGGGCTTTTTCTACCACCGCCTTCCCTCCTTAAAGATACTGGATGAAATGAATTATCGCTGTCTGACCCTGGGTTTTCCCCTGCTTACTCTGGGGATAATTTCTGGCTCAGTTTGGGCTGAGCATGCCTGGGGATCTTACTGGAATTGGGACCCCAAGCAGACCTGGTCACTGATTACCTGGCTGGTATATGCTGCTTTGCTTCATGGAAGGCTTACCTTTGGCTGGCGGGGGCGTAGGGCAGCGATTCTGTCCATACTTGGTTTTTCCGTCATGTTATTTACTTTTGTGGGAGTAAGTCTGCTTCTGAAGGGAGCCCACAATTTTATTTAGAAGCAAACTTTAAGGAAGAGCCGTAGTAGCTTCTTGACTTAGATATGAATATAATCATTGTCGGATTAAGCCACAAAACTGCTCCGATTGAAATTCGGGAGAGATTAGCCTTTTCTGAATCCTCCCTGGAAGAGGCTTTGCACAGAGTCAAGGAACTTCCAGAAATTAGAGAAGGTTTAATTATCTCCACCTGTAATCGGGTGGAGATCTATGCCAATAGCAGCGATAATGCCCAGGGGCCACCCCGGTTAAGTAAGTTCCTTTCCGAATACCATCAAATCCCTTTGGAACAGATCCAGAAATATACATACAACTATACTGAGCAAGAGGCAGTTCACCATTTATTCCGAGTGGCCAGCAGCCTGGATTCCATGGTGGTAGGCGAGCCCCAGATCCTGGGCCAGGTTAAGAAAGCCTATCAGGATGCTTTAGAGCATCGGGCGACCGGAGGGGTTTTGAACAGGCTGTTCACCCGGGCATTTTCGGTAGCCAAGAAGGTAAGAACCGAGACCGGTATCGCCAATCATGCCGTTTCAATCAGCTTTGCCGCGGTGGAGCTGACCAAGAAGATCTTTGGAAGTTTGGAAGAAAAGCTGGTGATGCTAATCGGAGCCGGGGAAATGGCAGAGTTGGCGGCAAAACATCTAAAAAGCAATGGGGTTCGGGAGGTGCTTGTTACCAGCCGAACCTACCAGCGGGCAGAAAAAATGGCCGAGGAATTTCAGGGCACCCCTTTACCTTTCGACAAATATTTTGACTTTTTAGATAAGGTTGATATTGTAATCTGTTCCGCGGCCGCTCCTCATTATCTGATCCGCCCGGACAAGATGGAGAAAGTAATGAAGGCCAGGAAGAACCAACCAATGTTCTTCATTGATATCTCGGTGCCTCGGAACATCGACCCTGAGATCAATAACATCGCAAATGTATATCTCTATGACATTGATGATCTGGAAAAGGTAGTGGCGGTAAATATCAAGGAAAGGCAGAAAGAGGCCATTAAGGCGGAAGAGATCGTCAAAAGAGAAGTAAGACAATTTTGCCAGGGGCTGGAAAATCTGGAGGTAGTGCCAATCATTAAGTCATTAAAGGAGAAAATGGAAGGAATTCGCAAGAAGGAACTGGAGAAAAGCCTCTCCCGTCTTAAAGAATTGAGCCCGGAGCAGAAAGAAGCCTTAGAAGCATTAACATCTTCCATTATCAATAAGATCCTGCATGACCCCATCACCCAGCTTAAAAAGCAAGAGTCCGGGGAGGATGATTCCCTTTATCTGGAAGTTACCCGTAAGCTTTTCAATTTAGACTAAAAAAGGAAGATAGTCTTTGAAGAAGGGTAGAGTTTATTTAATTGGTGCTGGCCCTGGAGACCCGGGACTACTTACCCTGAGGGGAAAGCAGTGTATTGAGGAAGCCGATATCATAATTTATGATTATCTGGTCAGTACCGAAATTCTGGGTCATGCCTCTCCCGGAGCTAAATTAATCTATGCCGGGAAGCAAGGGGGAAACAGTTCTTCCCAGAAAAAGATAAACGAGCTTCTTATTAAAGAAGCGAAGAAAGGGAAGATAATCGCCCGTCTCAAGGGAGGCGATCCATTCATCTTCGGCCGAGGGGGAGAGGAAGCAGAAGAGCTGGTTCAGGCCGGACTCAACTTTGAGGTAGTTCCTGGGATTAGCTCAGCCATTGCAGTTCCTGCCTATGCCGGTATCCCCCTGACCCACCGTGATTACACCTCTACGGTCGCTTTCATTACTGGACAGGAAGATCCTACCAAGGGTCACTCCCGTATTGCCTGGGATAAGATCTCCACCGGAGCCGGGACATTGGTATTCCTGATGGGGGTAGGGAAGCTCGCCGAAAATGTGCAAATGCTGTTAGATAATGGCCGGAACCCAGAGACCCCCGCCGCGCTTATCCGCTGGGGCACTACGGCCAAACAGGAAACTCTCGTGGGAGATTTAGGGAACATCGTTAAGCTATCCGAGGAAAGGAAGCTCAGACCGCCGGCAGTCCTGGTAGTAGGAGGGGTAGTCGGGCTGCGGGAGACCTTAAATTGGTTTGAGAATAAGCCTCTTTTCGGCAGAAGGATAGTGGTAACCCGGGCCCGGGAACAGGCGGGTAATTTTGCCGGAATCTTAAGGAAATACGGGGCCGAGCCAATCGAGTTCCCCTCCATTGAAATCAAGCCGCCGCAGAGCTGGAAAGCTGTGGATGTTGCAATCAAGAACCTTGGGAGCTATCACTGGATGATCTTCACCAGTATCAATGGGGTTAGATATTTTACTGAAAGGCTGAAGACTAAAGGCGGTGATATCCGGGATCTGAAAGGGATAAAGATCTGTGCAATCGGCCCCGGGACCGCCAAGGGAATTGAAAAGTTAGGAATAAAGGTTGATTTTATTCCCCAACAGTATCGAACCGAGGCAATTGCTGAGGGATTGGGTAAAAAAATTAGGGGCAAAAGGGTACTGCTTGTCCGGGTTCAGGCAATCCGGGATGCCCTGCCCCGAAGGCTAAAAAGCCAGGGAGCCCAGCTCCAGGTAGTCGGGACTTACCGAACCCTAATTCCCTTAAGACCAAGAAAAGAGCTTCGGAAGCTTTTAAGTGAGGGAAAGGTAGATATGATCACATTCGGCAGCTCTTCGGCGGTTAATAACTTTGTCGGAATGCTTGGAAGCAGGGTGCTTAAAAAGTTACTGAAAGGTGTGGCTATTGCCTCCATCGGGCCCAAGACGGCAGAGACAATAAGGAAAGCTGGAATGAGGGTAGCTATTATGCCTGCTGAATATACCATACCAGCTCTGAGCGAGGCAATTATAGATTATTATCGAAAATGAGAGATTTCGAATGAGTGGTTATAGGGAGTATCAAGTTTTACTGGAAGTAATAGTTGGACTTTTGAAGAAACAATTCGGGGATGCAGAAAGGGCCGGGGTCAGGTCTACACTCTTGACAGAATAAAATGACAAATGGGGAGGGTTAGTAGTAGCATTTATTTCGTTCAGATTGAAAGCCGACCCCTATTTCTATGCATTTTCAAATTCTTCGATAAGCTCAGGGCAAAAGAAGAGAGCTATCCCGAATTTTCCAATATCCGTCAATCGCTTGGTGAATTCTGAGGGATTACCAGAGGTAAAACG
>SDBT01012395.1_pt1 | contig 13689 bp, 9 predicted proteins | sample 2277101 | NCBI WGS metagenome assembly SDBT01 (sample SAMN10404973, study PRJNA504765) | marine sediment metagenome | isolation source: marine sediment core GS10_PC15, 103 cmbsf | place: Arctic Ocean: Southern Knipovich Ridge | collected 2010
AATGAATATGAAACCCTGCTTATGACTCATGATCTCGTACAAGTCTTGAGAAATCCCATGAAATTTATGGGAGAAAAAGGAAAATATCTCCTGCAACATCCGGGTAAAATTCCGACACGTACAAAAGAATATGCCAAATACGATTTTGTTCAAATTTTTAATGAGCTCATGGATTCCTTTGGTATGAGTCAGTCTGTAGTTGAAAAATTGCTGGCCAGAGTGATTGCTTTGCCGGCTGAAAAGTTTTTAAGTGTGAAGAGAAATATCAGTTTTCTGATTTCCAATAATGGAAGTAACGATACGGCTAAAATCGTACAGGGAAGATTTCAGAGTCCCATCCTTGTCCAATGGAAAGAATCACCGAGCGCATCCCGCGCACTTACCTTGACCATCACCCGCTACAAATAGCATTCGCTATTAAATTCCAAAATTCAAATAACAAATAATCAAAGACATTTCTCGCAGCGGCGCAACAACATTTTAATAGACCACGGATGACACGGATTAGACGGATCTCCACGGATCTAGTAATTATTTTATTTCAGGGGTAAATAGTCGTTTGATTCCTTTTTAACAGTTCCATGCGATAATTTTGAACAACAATAAAATAGCTATTAAAATCCGTGGAGATCCGTCTAATCCGTGTCATCCGTGGTCTATTACAAACAAACGAGAGACGAGAATCGTGCATCGAGCGTCCAGCTTCGTCAAATGAGAGACCGTGACTGTCCCCCATCAACATTTATACAGGCGCCGGTCACTAAACTTGCCCGCTCTGAAACAAGAAAACAAACGACATTGGCTACCTCTTCTACAGATCCAAATCGACCTATCGGCAGTTCTTTTTTGACAAACTCGGCCATTCCCTCAAGATCCGCTATACAACGTTTATCCCAGCTACCTCCGGGAAATCGAATGGAGCCCGGGGCCACTGAATTTACCCGAATCCCTTCCGGACCAAGTTCGGTTGCCAATACTTTTGCCAGACTAATGAGAGCCGCTTTTGAGGAATTATAGATCGAAAGAGTTGCCCCTCCGGATTCTCTGCCAAATATTGAAGATATAAAAATAACTGCTCCACCTTGTCGTTTCTTCATCGCCGGTAAAAACGAATGTGTAATCTTTACATGAGAGAGCAGGTTAAGATCCATAATATCCTGCCAGTCCTGCACGGAAGTATTTTCAAATAGATTTCTTTTGTTACCACCCACATTGTTTATCAGGATATCGACCTGACCGAATTGATTTAACACCGCCTCTGAAAATCGATCCACATCTGTTTCTTTGGTAATATCCCCCGCGAATCCAAAAACTTCCACACCACTTTTTTTTATTTCCTCTACAGAATCTGCTAATCCATTTTCATTTCTGGCACAAATTGCCAAACAACACCCTTCCGAAGCCAAGCCAAGCGCAATTCCTCTACCAATACCTCGGCTACCTCCGGTTACTACAGCGACTTTATTCTTTAATCCAAGATCCATTTTTACCCCGTCTTATATTTTCTTTTGATGTTTTTGTTCATTCTGCGAAAAATACAAAATACATTATACAAAAAAAAGTCACAGAGAAATAACCCACCCCTCTGTCCCCTCCCTTATACATAAGGGAGGGGACAGAGGGGTGGGTTATTTCGTGGACAAAAAAATTTTTATTTGTGATTTGAAGAATGTTATTTTAATATCTGATCTATGAATTATGCTGTTTTAAATAAATTGTCTTTTCACCCAGCCGTACAATCCTGGTTTAAAGATCAATTCGAATCAGTCAGTCCACCACAGGAAAAAGGCTGGCCCTCAATCGCGGCAGGACAACATACTCTTATACTGGCTCCTACAGGCTCCGGTAAAACTCTTGCCGCTTTTTTATGGAGTATTGATGAGTTACTCCGTCAAGGTTTGAAAGATCCGCAATTCAATAAAAATTCTCAAGGAATTCACACCCTCTATATTTCCCCTTTAAAAGCGCTGAATAACGATATTCAAAGAAATTTGAACAAACCATTGAAAGAGATCGCCCAAAATTTTAATCAATCTGAAAATGTTGTACCGGAAATTCGCACCATGGTACGTACCGGTGATACGCCACCCAGTCTACGCCAATCGATGCTGCGACAACCACCGCATATTCTCATCACTACACCGGAATCTCTTTATCTTATTCTGAACTCAGAGCGGGGCCGTACGCTTTTTTCAAATCTTCGTTATCTGATCCTCGATGAAATTCACTCAATTACTACCAATAAGCGTGGTGTGCATCTGAGCCTTTCTCTTGAGCGGCTAATGAGACTTTGTACAAAGGAACCCGTACGTATTGGATTATCCGCAACTCAAAAACCTCTTAAACGAATTGCTGCTTTTCTCGGTGGACAGATATCAAATTCAAGTACTATAAACCCAAGACCAGTATCCATTATCGATTGCGGCCAGAAAAAAAATATGGATCTGAAGGTAATTTCCCCAGTACCTGATTTTTCAGACCTGCCCGATTTTTCAGTTTGGCCCGCTGTTTTAAATAAATTGTATGATTATATCATTTCGCACAGGACAACCCTGGTCTTTGTAAACATGCGGTCACAGACAGAAAAAATTGCCCGCCAGATCAATGAGAAACACCGGGAAATGATAGATGATCCCTCTGCTATACTTGCATTGTCTCACCATGGCAGTATGTCACGGGAAATGCGTTATGAAGTGGAAGAAAAATTAAAAAATGGGAAAATACCTGCTGTTATAGCCACATCTTCTCTGGAATTGGGTATCGATATCGGAAGTATAGATCTTGTTGTTCAATTAGAAGCGCCTAAAAGCATTTCCGGTGCCCTGCAGCGGGTTGGCAGAAGTGGTCATCTGTTAAAAGCGAGTAGTAAAGGTAGGATTATCCCTCTGTATCAGGCTGATTTAGATGATGCTGCCGCGGTCGCACAATGTATGAAAGCCGGAGATATTGAAGAGGTGGTTATCCCGGAAAATTGTCTGGATGTTTTGGCTCAACAGGTTGTGGCTGAAGTTTCGGCCCGTCAATGGCCCCGCAAGGAGTTGTATCAATTGTTCCGACAGAGTTACTGTTATCGTAATTTAACACTTGTGGTGTTTGATCATGTTCTCGAAATGTTGACCGGACGTTATGCCGAATCCAAATTACCCTCTTTGCAACCAGTGATTAATTGGGACAGGATAAATGATCGGTTAATCGCACTACCCGGTAGCCGGTTAAAAGCCAATCTCAACGGTGGCACTATACCGGATCGTGGCTATTATGGGGTTTATCTGGCTGGTACAAACACCCGCCTGGGAGAAATGGAAGAAGAATTTGTTTTTGAGTCTAAACCGGGAGATGTTTTTTATCTCGGTAATAATGAATGGTTCCTGGATACAATTGCCCAGGATAGAATTATCGTAAGACCCGCTTCAAGTGTCAAGCCAAGAGCACCTTTTTGGAAGGGGGAACTCGGATACAAGTCCTTCGGAACAGCAGAAAAAGTCGGGGCATTTCGGGAAAAAATTCTGGAAGATATTTCAAATAACAAACCCATTGAAAAAATGGCCTCCGAGTATGATTTGGATATGAATATAACCCATAATCTGATCAGGTTTTTCCAGAACCAGGAATCTGTAACCGGTCAAATCCCAACAAGTAGCCGAATAATCGTTGAATGGTTTTATGATGCGGCAGATGAATTAAATCTGGTTTTTCACGCTCCTTTTGGTGGCAGAGTCAATGCTCCATGGGCTATCTCAGTCGCAGGATATTTAGAAAATCATCTCCGGAGCGAAATCCAGTACTCTTTTGATGATGATGGTTTTATTCTCAGGGTAAGGGCAAGTACTGAATTTCCTGACATCCAAAAATTATTAAATTTAAACTCTGAAGAAATTGAAAAAATTCTCATTGATCGTATTTCCAGTGCGCCGGTATTTTCAATCCAGTTTCGCTATAATGCAGCACGTTCGCTATTACTTGCCCGCTCCCGACCGGGTAAACGTATTCCTTTATGGTTGCAACGATTACGCGCTAATGATCTTCTTCAGGCAGTCAAACAATATCAGGACTTTCCAATTCTTGCTGAGACCTATCGTTCCTGTTTACAAGACGTTTTTGATGTCAATGCTCTTTTTAAAATCATTGATAGAATTCATGAAGGAAAAATTAGTTCCAAAATTGTACAAACCCCTTATCCCTCACCGATGGTATCCGGTCTGATATTTGATTTTGTATCAAACCAGGTTTATGAGCAGGATCGTACCCTGGCCCCGGGAGAAATTGCTACGGTTAGTAGTGATTTATTGAGCCAGATGATCACCAGAGAAAAAATTCCCGCTATTTTAACAGAAGATATCATTATAGAGAGCTGGGAAAGATGGCAACATTTGAAACATGAATCAAAGGCAAAAGACAAGGAAGAACTGTTTTTGATTATTAAAAAACTGGGTCCAATCTCTGATAAAGAACTTACAAAACGTAGCCATAAGGAAAACCAGCCCTGGATTAATAAATTGAAATCAGAAAATCGAATTTCGGAAGTTCAAAATCCTTCAGAAGGATGGGTGGTAACAGAAGATCTCTCTGAATATTCTGCTTTTCAACAAAATGATTCAATGAGAAAAGTTATTCGTCGGCATCTTGAAAGCGAAGGTCCGGTTTCAATTCAATCAGTCGCAGAAAAATTTTCGATATCAAATTCAGTAGTTGAATCAATACTTTCAAACCTTCATTCAAAAAATGAAATAGTACAAGGCGAGTTAATAAAGGATTCTGCAGACACTCTCTGGTGTGATCGTGATAATTTTGCTCAACTCTATCGACGGGCAATTAGCATTCGAAGAAAACAACTCACTGGTCTGAACCGGAATACATATCTTCGATTTCTTTTATATTGGCATGGCATCAACGGACAAAAGCCAACTATTAAGACACTGATAAAGTTTTATCAGGGATACATGATGTCTCCCCATTTTTTCGAGAGGGAAATCTTACCTTCCCGTCTGGGCAGAAGGGATTTTAAAGAACTATCAGATATTACTGACAGTATCGGGGATTTGATCGAAAGTGGTGATACCATTATCCAATGTCATAGAAGTGATTCTGAATCAAGAGATCTAGTCAAATTTATTCGCAGGGGAGAGGGAAATATTTTTGAAAAAGATTATGATATTAAAATCATAGATGGCATGAACCGCGATATGAAATCTATCTATCAATTTTTAAAGGAAAACGGAGCAAGTCATCTTCAGGATCTTGAGGATGGAACAAACCTGACACCAGCTTTATTGAGAGATATATTGGGGCATCTCGTACGAAATGGACTTATTACAACTGATAATTACAATAGCTTCTTATCGATACTAAGACCTTCCGGTAAACAATCTACAACTACCCGGGGACGGTCAAGTCGGCATTCTCTTCGACAGAATGTTCAGAATCAAATTCAGTTGAAATCCGGACGTTGGTTTCTCACTTCTTCGTTTACGGTTATGGGCAAAAAAATTCCTCTGGATGAGAAGATTGAACGTCAGGTACGTCTCTTATTACAACGACACGGTGTCCTGGTAAAAGAATTTTACCGCCGGGAGACTGGTTTTTCCCCATGGTATCAGTTATTTCAGGTTTTAAAAAAACTGGAATGGCAGGGTGAAATCAGACGGGGTTATTTTATTGAAGGTCTCTCGGGTATCCAATACGCGCTTCCGGAAGCGGTCGAGTTACTTTCATCCCTGCCGGATAAAGATTTAATTGAGGAATCCTCCATAATCAGTACCATAGATCCGGCACTTCCCTTTGGTGGAAATATCGACTGGAGACTTACTGATCAAGAAGGGGGAAAAGTAGAGATTAAGCGGGCTTCCGGGAACCACCTGGTTTTTTTTAAAGAAGAACCGGTTCTTTACTCAGAGAATTATGGTAGCAGACTATGGACTCTAAACTCATTTAAAAAGCAAAGCATGGAGAAAATAGTTGATTCTCTCAAAATATGGTTACGTTTGCCTGTTCGGTTCAGACCAAGAAAAAAAATTGAGATTGAATCCATAAATGGAGGTCAAGCAACTGATTCGGATCTTGCTGATATATTTTATTCATTTGGATTTGAAAGGGAAGGATCTTCGATTGTTCTCTGGCCTTCAGGCCTTTAGAGAGAAACATTTACGTCCATCCTGGCAATCTTCCGGGCTAACAGGTGCACTATCAGGTCCGCTTACGGTCATAGTTTGTATGCACAGGTAGTATCCTGTTGCTGATTCCCCCTGTTTCCAAAACGCCTGATTTTTTGGTTTGGGCAGGTGGTTTTCTTCACGTTGAAAATATTTACATAACATCATTGAATCTTTCATTTTTCTATCCTTCAATTCAACGGATCAATACCTACTGTATGGCATATTGTACGATAGATAATTGTTTTAAATAATGGGACTTTATATTCATTTAATGTAAGCGGTTCCGCATTTATCAGCGCTGCTTCCGCCGCCTTTATTGCTGTATCTTTAGTAATATTCTGATTAACTAATACCTGTTCAGCACTTTTAGATCTAAAAGGCACAGGAGCCGCTGAACCCAGAACAATTCGGGCATCCTGACAACGATCACCCTCCGTACGTAAGGCAACGGCTACATCCGCAAGAGGCCAATCAAAAGTTTGTTTTTCCTTTTGTTTATGATAGTAACTCAGATAGTCTTTTGCATCCGCCGGTATAACAATCGTGATAATCATTTCATTTTTATTAAGAATATTTTCCCGCTCGATATCATTTGCCGGTGTGACAAAAAACTCTTCAATAGAAATTTCTCTGTCTTTCTCGCCATCACTGATGATTAATTTCGCATTCAGGGCCATTAATGCAACCGCTGTGGCTGAGGGATGAACAATCGCACAACCATCTGTGTTATCAAATATTGCATGATATTGATTTTCTCCATCGAGGGCAAAACAGGTCTTCCCTCCCTTTCTCGAACAATGGAAATCAGCACTGCGAAAATACCAACAGCGGGGGCGCTGGCATAAATTACCGCCGAGGGTTGCTGAATTGCGGATTTGAACACTGGCCACCCCTCCGGCAGCCTGGGCCAAAACCTTGTATGATTTGATGATTGTTTGATCTTCCGCTAATTCGCTTAAGGTCTGGCCTGGACCAATCAGAAAAGCACCATTGGTATCTTCAATTAAAAATCTTAGCTCTTCCAGCTCACGAATATTAACCAGTCTGTTTGGTGATATCAGCTGCTCTTTCATCATATCGAGCAAATCAATCCCACCCGCTTTTAATATGGCTTTAGAAGATTCAAGATATTCAAATGTTTTTTCTATACTATCCGGAACAGCATATTCAAAATTCTTCAATGCAATTCTCCTTTAAAAAATATACTCCTAACCGCAAAGATCACGCCAGTGGGCGGATTCGCCTACCGGTGAACGTTAAAAATTTATTATTTTTCTTTTGTCATCCTGTCCCGAAACGGGATCCCGTTGGGATAAGGATCTTTGCAGTTGCTTGGTACATCTCCATGGCAAAAAAAATCGCATCGACAAGTGCATAGATCCCTTCGGGATGACATTGAGGATCGAGGATCGAGTATCGAGTATCGAGTATCGAGTATCAAATATCAAGCATCCAGTATCCAGTATCCAGTATCTTTTTTATCATCTACACTTTATTAAGAGCCTTCAGAACCACCGATGGGGTCATGGGCATTTCTCGAATCCGTACACCGATGGCATGATAGACCGCATTGGCGATAGCCGCTGCTGTCGGTATCGTCGCCGGCTCACCGACTCCGATCGCCCCCGTACTACTTTGGCCGAGATTCAAGTCTATAATATGCGACTCGATGGCGGGTACATCCCTCGCCCCGGCAATTTTATATTGTTCTAAATTAGGATTAACCATTACCCCGGTATTCCGATCGAGGATACGATTCTCATAAAGAGCAAAACTGATACCCTGAATAATGCCGCCATTTATCTGATTTTCTATGGTCAGACGATCGATTGGCCGACCACAATCGTGAACAGCAACCATTCGTTTTACCTTTATGGAACCGGTTTCTGTATCTACTTCCACCTCGGCAAACTGCACGCCGCTGATCTTCCAGCGTTCAGTTTCGTAATAATCTTCCATTCTTTCGCCTGTAACCGAGAATTGTCCCTCCGGTATTTCAGCGGTAACTTCCTTCCAGGTCAGCTGTTTTTTGGAATCAAGTGTACTAAAGGTCCCACCATCACTAAGATTTACTTCCTTCATATCCACTTCCATCAACCCGGCAGCAATTTTCAAAAGTCTTTGTTTAGCTGAATAGGCAGCATTTCGAACTGCCGGGGTTAGTCCCGCAGTCGTCTGACTCCCTCCTGAAGTAGGTGCCAGGCCAAATTCCGTATCACCGATAGTAATCTTTATGTCAGTTGGTTTTAAACAGAGCTCTTCTGCAATGATCATCGCCATTGCTGTAACAATACCACCACCAATATCCTGAACACCGCTGCGCATTTGTACAGAGCCGTCATCATTTACCCGCAAACTGACATAACTGCCGGGACTATAGATATAATACCAGAGAGAATTTGCTAAACCTACACCGGCTTTTATTACACCCTTCTCTGCACCTGGTTTTGGATTCCTTTTTGACCAGCCAAATTTCTCTGCACCAATTTTATATTCTGTCTGCCGGACTTTATCAGACTCTGAATTTTTAATACGAAACTCAAGGGGATCCATTCCTATTTTGTAAGCCATGTCATCAATGGTCTGCTCAAATGCGAAAGCACCCTGCGGATGACCGGGAGCACGGAATGGTGCAGAAGGCCCGGCATTGGTATAGACATCCGATTCTTCTGTATATATTTTTTCCGCATCATATATAAATCTGGCCGGCCCACCTGTTCCAGCCCCCCGGCTGATACCTGCCGTACCAAATGATTTTAGTTTGATACCGGTAATTTTACCCTCTTTTGTTGCTCCAACGGTAACGGTTTGTAAAGAATTGGGCCGGTTTCCCGTCGACAGATGATCTTCCTTCCTGCTGAGCATCAGACGAACCGGTTTCTTTGCCTCCCGTGTCAATTTAACTGCCAGCATGGTATATATATCTGCTTTAAGTTTGGAACCAAATCCTCCACCCATGAACTTGGTAATTACACGAATATTTGACTTCGGAATATTAAAATGCTCAGCCACCTGATTTCTAACAGTAAAAGTTCCCTGGGTTGATGCCCAGATTGTTAGCTTTTCATCGTTCCATTTAGCGACCACACCATGGGTTTCCATAGAACTATGAGTTTGTACTTGCGTGCGGTAGGTGGCTTCGATCTTGTGATCGGATGAATTCAACACCGCATCAATTTCTTCTGATGTTCCATCTTTTGGGTAGATACGTGCATCGCGTACATTTTTTGCTTTATCCTCATCTTTTGAATCAAACACCAGAGGTGCATTTTCCTTCATCGCCTCATCGAGATCAACCACAAACGGCTTTTGATCATACTCAATTTTTACCAGATCTGCTGCTTCTTGTGCCAGATGTTCCGTATCCGCCGCTAATGCAACTACTTCCTGACCGGCAAACCGAACCGGAAATGGCAATTCATCCTGAACGGGAATGATTGCCCGCACGCCCGGAAGTTTTTCAGCCTGTGACGAATCAATTTTTGTAACCATTGCAGCAGGATAAGGAGATCGGATTATTTTACCATAGATCATTCCCGGTACCTTGATATCAAAGGTATATTTAGCCCGGCCGGTTGTTTTGTAAGTACCATCGATGCGCGGAACCTTTTTACCGATGTATTTCAACTCATCTTTTCCGTCCCAGGGCTTCGGATCAGCATCCGGTATGGGAACGGTAATTTCTTCCAGATCTTTATTGATACCAACAAATAACTTTTCTTTCCTTGGCATATTATTTCTCCGGATAAAGTTATTTTGAATTTTTAGCTGCCGTTTCGACGGCTTTAAATACATGCGGATAGGTACCGCAACGGCAAAGATTTCCGCTGACCGCCTCTTTGATTTCTTCAGCGGTTGGTATTTGTTTCTTATCAAGCAGATGTTTTGCGCTCATGATCATACCCGAAGTACAAAAACCACATTGCATTGCATCATGTTCGATAAAAGCTTCCTGTAAAGGATGTAACTTTTCTTTACTCTTTTCCAGACCCTCGATCGTTTCAATCGGTTTTCCAACTGCATCCAGGGCAAGGGTCATACAGGAGAGGACAGCCTTTCCGGCCAATATCACGGTACAGGCGCCGCAAGCACCGCGATTACATCCGATCTTTGTCCCGGTCAGATGAAGATAATCCCGCAATGCCTCTGCCAGCATTGTTCTCGGCTCAATCTGAGAACTAACATTTTTACCGTTTACCTGAAATGTGACCGTAATTTTACCTGGTCCTACGATAGAATCTCTTTGTAATATACCGGCTTTTTGCAGCTGCCCGACCATCCCTTCACCTTTTACGGCAGCTACACCGACCGATGAGATTCCGATACTTTTTATAAATGTCCGGCGGGTTAATTTGGGAGTATTTTCCTGTTTTTTACGCTTATCTCCCATAGTGTGATCTCCTGTCATAATGAGGATTAAATTTATTTATACTTGAAAATTAGCACTTGGAACTCGGAACTCGTTACTCGCAGCTCGTATTTCGTTACTCAATTCTCGATACTGGCCAAATCATGGATGATTTGGTCCCGACACGTCGACTGGAAGGAGACGTAGTTTGTCGGGAATACTGGATACTGGATACTGGATACTGGATACTGGATACTGGATACTGGATACTGGATACTGGATACTGGATACTGGATACTGGATACTAATAATAGAGTATACTTGTATGGAATATTTTTGTCAAGGAAAATTTTAGGAAAAATTTATTGAGGATTTTTCTCGCAAAGGCGCCAAGAAATTCTTATTACTTTTTCTTCGTGGTCTTCGCGTCCTTCGTGGTTTAAATAAAATCCTAAGGAATAAATGAATCCGCGAAGATTAGTATCATCTGCATCATCCGCGTTCTATTCTAGGTTTTGATTTCCACATTACAACTTCATCCATTAAGACGGATTTTCTCAATTGCTTCCTTAAATTTATCGAAAGAGTGTTTGCCTAGGAGAAATGCTTGTTGATTGCCCTTTTTATCGTAGATAAAGGTTGCTGGAACGGCGCCCCGCCATTTTTCATTTAAAAGATTTATCAGGTCTTCCGGCTTTTTAAAATTTTGTACATAGTTTGGAAAATTGACCTTTTGCGAATATAGAAATGGTTTTACTTTGCTCTCTACTTCATCGGGAAAATCGACACTGATACCGACAAAAACCACATCAGAGTCGCGGTAATATTCTTTCAGGCGAACCAGATCGGGGAATTCTTTCTGACACGGCACACACCAGGTTGCCCAGGCATTGACAAATAGAATTTTACCCTCATGTTGTTTTTTCAAAGCCTGAAAACCGTCCTCATCAAGCAGTGAAACCTCGATGTCAGCCAAATCATTAATACCAGGTTTTGAAGATTCCTGCTTCTCGGTCTGACTTTTTTGTCCATCATCTTTAGAACAGGAAAAAAATGAGAGTATAAGTATGAGTAATAAAATTCGAAACATCATCAAAACCCTTTATTTGTTTTACTCTTAAAAAGCAAATATTTTCCACGAATTACACTAATTTATGCAAATTTCACAAATTTTTTAAGAAATTTGAAAAGATATTCGTAACAATTCGTTTCAAATTCGTGTAATTCGTGGACCCATTTTTTTACAGTTAAGTACAATCCCGTGGCTGGGTTAATTTACACGTTTGATCGTACACCCAAACGCTTTTGTTTCGCTAACACTAACTCCTTTGCCGGCAAGAATTTCATCGAGTGCATTTTGTAAATCATTGTTTTCAACATTGCTTTCCCGCCGTGAATTATCAATCCGGCCATGAAAAAGTAGCTCGCGTTTGGCATTGACAACATAAATCTCCGGTGTCACCTGGGCATCATATTTGTCAGCAACTACATTGTTCGGATCTTTTAGAACCGGAAATTTAAATTTATTCTCTTGTGCATGCTCCTTAACTTCTTCTGCATCTTCCTGTTTATTGGAATTAATACCTAAAAACACGACATCCTTTGATTCGTAGACATCATATAGTTTTACCATACGTTCATTATAGGCATTTGAGACCGGGCACTGGGTAGCAATAAACATGATTACGATCGCTTTGGCATCTTTATTATCCGAGAGCGTATAAGTTTTACCATCATAATTTTTAAGGGTAAAATCTTCAACAACTTTTGGATCACTGGCAAAACTAACTGAAAATACGAACAGTATAACTAAAACAGCATATGAGAATAATCTACTTACAGACATAGGAATCTCCTTTAATTTCTCTTTAATTAAATATTTGAAACGTTTTTCAATCAGGATTGATTCCCGGAAAATAAGTGGTTAAGCAAAGATTTTTTGGATAGGAATTTGGAACTGGGAATCAGCCAGCAGGCTGATCCGCCCACTGGCGTGACTTGGAATTGGGAATTGGATACCTTAGACGCAATTATGTAGTACGGCTTTATATGAATGGACCACGGATGACACGGAAATCCGTGTCATCCGTGGTCTATTCTAGCTCGTACGAATACCTCTAATAAAAGTGTTAATGGTCTCTTTCCGTCTATCTCTATCCGTTCTTCCAAGCAATTCGATAAACGCCGAACCAATAATCACCCCATCAGCATAGTTCGTGTAGGTCAAATAATCCTCACGGTTTTCAATCCCGAAACCTATCATCAGCGGATGATTTAATTTTTTTCGTACGGTTTTCAGAAAATCACTGGTTTTTTCTGTCGGCTTGTTATTCTGCCCGGTTACGCCTGTATAGGCAACACAGTAGATAAAAGTGCTGCTTACCTCATCAATTATTTTTATGCGATCCGGCGGTGTGTTCGGGGCAAGCATATGAATAATATCCAGATCATGTTTTTTTAAGATGTCACAATATTTTTGATTTTCCTCCAGGGCCCAGTCTGGTATAATCAGTCCATCCACCGAGGAAGCGCTGGCCTGATCAATAAACGTATCGATCCCCATTTTATTAATTGGATTTAAATATCCCATCAGGATGATCGGAATTTGGGAATTTTTTCTTATCTCTCCCATCATATAAAAAATATTATCGATGTTTACACCATTATGAATAGCCCGGTCAGAGGCTTTCTGAATAATCGGACCATCAGCAATTGGGTCGGAGAAAGGTATCCCCAGTTCAATAAAATCGACCCCAGCCTCATCCAGGGCTAGGATAATTTCTTTTGTGCTGTCGATTTCCGGAAATCCGGCCGTGATAAAAATTGACAGTAGTTTTTCACCTTTATCTGTTTTATCTTTTATTAAATCATTCAACCTTTTGCTCATCCCTACACCTTTTCTATATTTGGCCTTCTTGTTCCATAGGAAGTCAAAAAAATAACCACAGATTACATTAATTTTTTATTAACCACCGAAGTATACCGAATTTTTATTAAAAATTATTCTATTTTTATGGGGTAAGACACGTAACCTTCCACACGTAGACGCCGAATTTATAAAGCACCCCCTAATGGAGAATGGAGGACTTCGCTAGTCACGTGCCCGCTGGTCCCGAGTGTACCACACCTCATATCCGGTTCCTGTTCGTCGTCCCGTGCTTTCGCGTTGGGCTTCCTTCCCACCCCACC
>SDBT01012396.1_pt1 | contig 13689 bp, 19 predicted proteins | sample 2277101 | NCBI WGS metagenome assembly SDBT01 (sample SAMN10404973, study PRJNA504765) | marine sediment metagenome | isolation source: marine sediment core GS10_PC15, 103 cmbsf | place: Arctic Ocean: Southern Knipovich Ridge | collected 2010
TCATCTTTTGAGTCATCTTTTGAGTCATCTTTTGAGTCATCTTTTGAGTCATCTTGTTGATTATTCTGATTGCTACTCTTCATTTCCATTTGTAAAAAAGTAACTGCTCTTAAAAATAATCTTTTTAATTCTCGTGTTTGCTCTTTGTGTTTTGAGGTATTAGCTTTTAAATAAAGCTTATTACAATCAACATAATCATTTTGAGTTTCGTGATTGCCTTTGTATATCTTTTTAAGAGGGGTAGTTAGTTTAATCTCTATAGATTCTTTTGACATATTTATTTAAAAAAATTAACAAAAACGCAAGTTAACTTAACTAAAGGTTTTTAATATGTCAATTAGAATGCTTGAGAAATAGGATCAGTATGGAATACATATTCACTTGTTCCAAGTGTTTCTTGGTCGTCTGGATTAGACATTAATGTGGCATTAAGATAGGTATCATCGCCATATCTGACGGTATGATTACCATTGCTAACACTCCAAAATTTTCTAAATTGTGCAATATTCTCATCTGTATTTTCTACTTCTACTTTTGCCATACCAAAGTTTTCTTCAATATTCAATTTATGAGTAGGCGCACCATCAACTTGACCATTACTTTCTATTTTACCGCCGCCGGAATGAAATTTAAATCCACCATTAATATAGCTAATAGTGATTCCGTTTATTTTTAAGGTTTTGTTGGTTCTAATAGTCATATTAATTAAAAGTTTGGATTATATCAATATTAGCTTCTCTAAGTTGGGATAGAATCTCAGCAATTAATTGTGCTTCTATTTTGCCAACAGTTAAATCTATTGTTAAAGATTCCTCAATAGCTTCTTTAAAGGCTGATTGCTCTGCGCCACCGGCTTTTAAAAGGGTAAATCTTTTATCGCCACCTATACCTGAAAGGGTATTATAATAACCAACAAAAATACCTACTATTTCTTCAGCATTTAAGGTTACCGGACTAATTACTTGCTCGCTATCAGTTAAAGAATGCTGAACAGCATCATCAAATTTGAAGTTGTTAAACATAAATTCTCTAACAAGAGTTAAAGTATCGATAAAGTTTAAGAATTTAAAAGAATTGTCTGGCTGACCTTGGTCATCTGTTTTATAAGTGGTTCTAGTTGATCTTGATAATATAGTTAAATTAGCAGGATTATTAACTAATAATGTTCCTCCAGAGCTAATTAACTCATTAATCTCGACTTCTATAAAACCTCTACCACTTCCAATAACTGGTAAATTTGCAAAAGGAGTATTGTGATAAGGTATTGCGCCCATATAAAAACCACCTCTTGTAATACTATTTTGTGAAAAACTAGAAATATTAGCGTCTACTGTTAATCTCAAACCTCTGTAAGCTGCTTGTTCTGCGGCTATAGTTATAGGGCTTTCAAAAATGTCATTACCTCTATAATCTGTATCATCGACAAGTTTACGAGGCATATAAACTAATGTTTGTTCATTTAAAGCATCTAAAATAGTATTTTGATTAGCGAATGTATCAAATGCGCAAACTATACCTACGCCATCAAGAATCTGATTATCAACATTAAAACGCGGGTCTAAGAAGTCAGTTAAAGTAGATACGCCCCATTCTGCAGGATAAACGATTGTTTGATATCTTATATCTGTTATTGGATCAAATAAGGCAGTTAGTACTGGATCAGTTGCGCCACCTGCTAATTTAGCAGCAATAGTAGTAGTTATACCGCCAACAGCACCTTCTCGTTTAATTCCGATTGTATTGCCTTGAGTTCCGGCATTAACAGCGGTTAAAGTTACCGTTCCTGTGACATTAGCAGCAGTTACTACACTTTTTGTATTAGCTGTAATAGCAGCTTCTAAAGCATCACCAACTACGGTTGCTGTATCGCCTATTGCAATTGCAATATCATACTTACCATCATCTGTATTATCTACAAATATAGATACTGTTCCTGCCGCTGTGGCAGTTCCGGCAAATACTACAGTTGCGGTTGCGTCAACACCACTACCATTATCATCTTTACCTATTGCGGCGATTGTTGGTCTTTTGCTTGATAAATTAAGTATTTTTATTAAAGCTCTTCCTGCTTTGGCTAATTGTGAAGTAATACCAAAGGCATTGTTAAAATCTGTTTCAGTTAAAAGGTCTTTAACTAATGCGCCATCAACTGCACTACCAGCAGATGTTTTTGCGCCAACCAATAAAATTTTATGATCCCCTGGAAGATTTGCAGTTTTAGAGCCTAAAATATTTAGAGTAACAATAGGATCAGTCTGAGACATTATTTATTTTTCTTTGAATTATTAATAAGTTCAACACAATTATCTATTGCACTATCTTTTAACCTTCTGCGCCAATATAAATCTAAAGGTGTTCCTTCATCATCTACATCAATTTGTATGATATCACCTTTTTTTAAATTTCTTGAGGGAAATTTTACGTTAATTTTTAATTTTGCTTTTTTCATTTTTAAAAATTTTAAATTAAGATATGAGTATCTGATATTTGTTGAATTAATCAAATAGTAATATACTCCTAAAGAATGACTATTTTAATCACCAAAATCTATAACGACTTTTAAGTCTTTATTAATATCTGTGTCTGATTTTTCGAGAGGAACAACTTGGAAAGGATCAATAACATCTTCATTTCTTATTTCACCTCTTACTACAAAATCAAATCTATGTACATAAGTTGCGCCGGTAAATGTTTCTGGCTCATCTCCTTGAAAAGTTACCGGATTAAATTTGCATTCACTCAAATTGCTTGGTAATAAATAGTTACCTATTGTTTTGAGTAATGGTTTTAAATATTCTCTAGCTTTATCAGAAGCAATGCCGCCTAATCTACTATCAGCAGAAGGAACAAAAGTATATATTGAAAAGGTTTGAGTTGTTTCATAACGAAATTCACTATTGGCAATTTGTACTGAAGTTATATCAGTTGTGGTGGTATCTTTCTTAAAAGTTTCTCGTGGGTTTACTACTACATAAATCCAATTTTGGGCTACCCTTGCCTCATTTGGTGTATAATCTTGAAATACAATCTCAAAATCAGCAGCCCAGTCTATTCTTATATTTTTATGTAATTTAATAGTTCCGGCAGCAGGGCTTTGTAAATTAGCATTCAGTAATTCATAAGTAAAAGTTACGTTATCAATAATAGTTACTTGCTTTATTCCATTATAAAACGAAAAGTCAGCTAACAATAAATTACCAGAATTTCCGGCCGGACTTGCAGGTGTTGTTGTTATTTTAAATTGAAAGATTTTATAACTTGGTGTAGCAGTAAGTTTAAATTTTCCGTTATAATCAGATGGACTTGCATTTGCTATTTCAATAAAAAGAGGAGTTTGGAGTTTTTCGGGAGGTGGAAGTTTATGATTGGTTGCGCATGTAGCAGTAACTGTATTTCCCGATCTTGTTAAAGAAGTAATAGTAATGGATTCTTTAGCACCGGCAATAGTGACATTATCATTGTCAGATAAATTATGTACTTTATTTGTAACAGCGGTTACAGTTGATCCGCTTCTAGTTAAAGAACTTATACTTAACTCATCAGTAAAGTCGCTAGTATAAACTGGTAATAATGATCTTAATTGATTTACTATATCTGCACCTTTCATATTTAATTCTGAATAAATTTATCAATTTCTCTTTCTAAAGTTCTTTTAGTTTGTTGACGTTGTCTGTTTATTGATTTCTTTAAATAGAACCTACCTTGTATCTTTGCCGCTTTATTTCTACCTGTTCTACCGCCGACCTCTAAAATCCTTGCATATTTGACATTATCATCACCTGCTCCAAACTCAAGCCTACTTGATCCCCTTACTTTAAAATTAACTGACTTTCTTAAAAAGCCTGAAATAACCGCAGGAGACTCTCTTAAAGGAGCAGAGGCAATATGCTTTCTTGGTCTTTTTAATTTTCTTCCGCCAATTCCTGTATATATAGTATATGTACGGCCTGTTTTAGGCTTTAGATTCATTTCCCTTTTGGTATCTTTAACCAAAGACTTACCTACTAAATAAGCACCTCTTCTTATTCCTCTTTTTATCTCTTGTGGTAATTTGTTTAAATCCCGAAAGACTTTCTCTGTTGATGGATCAATAATTAATTTAAATCCCATTATATTTTATTAGCCTCCTTCAACACCGTTCCTCTTTCTACAGCTACTAATTTAATCCATAAATTATCTTCATTGATATTTTCAGGATTAACTATTTTAAATCTTCTATTGTTGAACTTAACCCAGATTTGCCTTCCTAAATCAACTGACTTGGTAAATCTAATATAAAAACGAGTTGTAATTCCTTCTTGTAGATTAACCTCATCAAAGAATTGTGCGCCGGCAGTAGTTTTTACAGCAGCCCAGCAATCTAAAATATCCTTGAAAGATCGATCTGTATTAACGTCAAAATTACTTGTTCCGGTAGTAAAAGGATATTGTAAGGTAATTCTTTTATTTAAATCTTTTGTACAAATTTTTGCTTTTTTAAAGAAAATTCTTTTTTTACAACTCATATTATACAAACTAATTTGCTGGAAACAATGTAGGGCATGTACAAGCTAGTAATTAACCCATTTAAGCCCTTTTCATCTGCACAATCACCTCTATTTTCATTTAAAAGATTAACATGAGCTAACATTGCATTTATAAAATCATCAGGAACGCTACAAGGCTTTTCACCATAACCGGCTGTAAATGTTATTTCTATTGCTTGCCTTCTATTTATATCAACATCAGTTGGCCAACTTTTACCATCGAAAAGCCATATTTCAGAATATTCTTGTTTATCAGTTATATAATAATTTGAAGCGTCAAAAGTTGTTAAAACACCGGCAACTAAATATTTAATACTAACTATAGATTGTAATTTAGATTTTTGTATTTGTATGCCTACTCTATCTGAAGGAAAGCAATCCAAGAAGCCTTTATAGGTTTTATTTAACAAATCTCTTCCGGTAATTTGTTCTGCTTTATTAGTGACTGTTTTAATAAATAAACATAGATCATTATCTAAATCATTTCCGTCTATTTTTGAATATCTTTTAATTTCTGCTAAGGTTATAGGCTTTTGTTTTGAGCCTGTAATTAAAGTATAATTATTTACTTTGATAAAAGTATTGGTTTGGGATTGAAAATTATTATGAGGCATATTCTTTTATTTAAGTTACTTCTTCCACAAGATTTTTAGTGATTAATTTAAAATTATCAATGACACTATTTGGAATTACACAAGTTGAATTTTTGTTTTCAAAAGCGTATAAATTAACTGATATTGTGCTATGAATGCTAGATTCATCTCTTGTCACTCTTCCTAGATTGTCTATTTTGGTATTTAATATTTTAACGTTAGTTGGGTCTGCTTTTATCTCTTCATACGAACAAATTGCTTTACCTAGTATTTTGATAGTAGACATATCAAGAGTTGCACGATCTACCATAAGCCACAAAAAAGGTTTTGGATTTTTTAACTTTGTTATAATTTTAAGATAACTTTCTGTTAATTTTACTGTTTTTGTCATATCTTTTATATTTATTTTAAATCAATTCTTTCAGTATTTTCTATTGTGGCATTTGCTAAAAGATCAGTTTCATCTTTATCAACAAAGATTTTTTGTACTGGAATTAAAAATTCTATAATTGATGGGTAAGTAGGACTTTCATCTGCATCAATAGCAGCTTGAATAGTACCATATTGCGCCCTTCCTGCTATTTCTACAAGGAATTGATCTGTTGGTGTACCTTTATAAAAATTAACTTTTGACGTATTATTAGTCATGGTAATCAAAGTACCTGGATTATTTGGATCTTCAAATTGTGTTACATTAATATCATCTCCGACTGCTTGAATTGCTCCGTCTCTTGTTCCTAAAATTATAGTAACTTGAGGTACAATAACGGATAATACCGCCCGATCAGGGCTTAAACCGCCTGGACTGCCTAAGAAACCAGTAGCCCTCACTTGACCTTCACCGGCACTTAAATCAAGCTTAAGATTTGCTCCATTAAAAGAAATAGCTAATCTATTATTAGAGCTATTAATAACTCCAAGAGAATCTGTTAAATCGTTAATTCTGATACCTATATTAATCTGCTCGCTTCCCAATGGGGCAAAAGCAGATACAAAACCACCATCTCTTGCATACACAGCTAATTGAATATGAGTATTGGAATTTGCCCCACCATTATTAAAACTTGGTAACAACGCTAAGTCATTTATACTTTCTGTAACTACAGTACCATTATGATCTAAATGTGTTATAAATTGACCATCTTGATTTGGCGGCGAAGTATCTAAATCGTTAGTAGGGTTCGAGCTTACTTTAAACGGTCTAGGGACTAATGAGCGATCAATAATTTCAGCGACCGCCGTACCTGTAGCATCTCCCCCCGGATCAGATAATAAATCAACTGTTATGTTATCACCGTCAACAACTGATTTTACAGTAAAAAGAGCAGGAAAAGTAGTGTTGTATGCGACCGGACTAAGGTCACTATTTTTAAAAACCTGTCCTTTTTTTAATTTATGATTTGTAAATTCAAAGTTAACTTCAACGCCGGAATTTTGTGTTGCACTAACAAAAGTTAATTGTCTGGTTCTATCATATATCCACCCTTTAACACCTTGTAAAATATCGATAGTCTCAAAGGCATGAGCAGTATCATTAATCTTCATATAGTTATCTTGATCAAAATCAGGCACATGAAGGCAGGTACTTCTTGGAAGTAAAGTTTGGATTCTTTTTTCAGAAAAACTGTTTGTCGATCTATACTTATTATTAATAGAGCTAAAATAAACCCTAACACCCAATTCAATATCTAATATAATTTCTTGATTTACTTCATCTAAATTAGAAGGAGTTTCTGCAATTATTTTAGCTAAGTTATTAATATTGGTAATATCATTTATTACAACAACATCCATCGGTTCTCTACCTTCAAAAACACTAGTATTATTCGGTAAAGTTAAAGTGACATCTGAGCTAGAATTATCTATTTCAATTCTATTATGATACTCTGTTAAAAGAGTATCTGATGTTATTAATAATGAAGAAGTACTTTTTGCAACAACATTTGTAATATTATCAAGAAGCCTAATGGGTGAATCAAAAGGAAAATCTTTAAACTTATAATTATATTCAGGAAAAAAATCTATTGTTTGACCTAATGATATTGATGTTTCAACACCACTTTGTATTGAAAAATAACTTAAGGTATATATACCGGCAGCTTCTATTATTCTTCCAAATATTTCATTTGAATTTAAATCACCAATTAAAGACTTTGTTGTACTATTGACAATCTTAACTTTATTAAGAGGATTAGTAACTAAAAATCCTAAAGATGATTCAGAGCCAGCAGAAGGAATCACTGTTACATTATCAGCACTGGCAGCAGTTACTAAAACAGCAGTTACAATATCACTTGTTCCAGTAGCTACAAAACCACTAACAAACATTTGCCCTATTTTATTATTATTGATTTGTTTCTTTTGTACTCTTGTTGCCATTAGCTATATACCTCCACAATATCAGTAATTGCCAAAGCTACATTATAATTAGATATATTAAGTTGATCTGTGACTATTGTATAATCATCTGTTAATACTAATTTAACACCTTTTATAAAAACTCTTGATCTGGTAATTTCGGCAGCTGTTAAAGCTCTTGAAAGGGTAAAAACTGTTTGTGCAACTGTAGGGGTAAATCTTTGATAAAAATCACCTACAATTCTTAATTCTGTTATTGTTAATTCAATGGTTGTATCAGTCATTTTTATCTAGTTACAGTTTCTAAAATTTCTACAACTTCTTGCAATATTGTTTTTTTATCTGAATTAGTATCAATCCATTTTAAATCACATACTGCCTTTTGTTCATCTAAGGCTAGTGTATCAACATTATTGATATTTATTATAATTATGCCTTGAGCAACTTGAGATATATCTATCCGGCCGTTTGCTATGGTTAACTCAATTATTGTTGAACTATCATCTATACAGCTTCTAATATCCATTTCAAAGGTATAATTAGTCATATCAAGCAATACACCATTTTGCTTAACTGTTATAGCTCTTATAAAATCATCACCTTTTCTTATAAAAAATGTTTCTGTTTGTATTGTTACACTCATTAACTTATAGGTCTTAATACTAATGTAATTGGAGCAGGGTTAGTTAATTGATTAACGGCAACTTCACTGCCCGCAATATTAGTAACCGTTTTTATCTGCAAGAATTGCCATGCTGCCAAGTCTTCCGGTTTAAAACTATAACTTCCTCCGCCATCAACATTTAATCCTATGTTAAATGCAATAGGATCATCCGCATTAGTTTTAGGAACGTTTGTTTTTGCAGGTAAGTAAGTCCCATTAATACTATCACTAACTAAAAAATGAATAAAATCACCCGTTATATCTGTAGATACAATTAAACCAACTAGATTAGATCCGGAAATATCAATAGTTTCTGACTCACTTACTCCCACTTCTATTGTAAGAGTTTTACTATAATCTCTATTTGTTTGAACGTGTTCTGATTTTGCCATATTATAAATCGTTTCTAGTAAATTTAAGCATAATACCGATAAAATCATAAACAGATGTTGTTGCTGCATCAACCGTGATTTCCATGACATATTTAGAATCATCAGTTACATTAAATGTAGGAGTATCTATAGTGATATTATCAATCTGTGGATCAGCATCTTGCCCAATTCCTAAAGACCCAGTCAAAGCAATACTATTTATACTAACTACTGCACTATCAGTATATTCAATTCTATCTAATGTTACGCTGTGAGCATCCAAATCGGCTGTAATATTTCTAAATATTGTATCAAAGCTAGTAATTTTTAACCCTTTAGATGCTGCAGTTCTCAAAATTTCCGTAACATCTATACCAATAACTGTAGTATCATCAGCAGCAGTTTTACGACTTACATAATCACCTTGAGCAATTCTCGTGGTTGCCCAAGTACCTGCTGAAAATGCTAATACATCATTGATTCCTAAAAATTTAACAAAATCAGTAATATCCACATCCATTACAAATTCTGCATCCCCTCCAGCATCAGGAACGGTATAAGTCCTTGCTGCTGCTTGAGAAGCATTAGTAATAGTAGTTTTAGTATTACCAGCACTATCAGAAGCTTTAACTTCTAAACCACCCTTTTGAGTTGTTGGAGCTGATGAATAAAAAGATTCTATTGTTTCCCAGATAGTATCAGAAATACCTCTAAAAGTCATTTCCCCACCTACCGGAATATCAATAGAAAGATTCACAGCTAAAGCATTTACTGAATCACTTGTATTTGGGAAAACAGAAAGAATACTTGCTCCACTATTTTTAACAACAAATCTAGCACCAGATGAAGCGGTAGGCAATTTTACGCTGTCAAAATTACTTGCAACAGTTGTTATATTATTAAATTCCGCTACTAACTGAGTTGCGCTACCTTGACCACCAGTTGCAAAAGCAGTTATTCCTGTTGCAGCATCGCCACCTTCGAGGTTATTTAATTGTGAAGCGGTTGCTGTAACGGCAGTGCCTTTGATTTTCCAAGTGCCATCTAAATTGAAAATATTATCTTTGTCGATTGGTTGTTCAAAGAAATTTAATGCATTACTTTTTGACATAATATTAGTTATTTTTGTTGTTAATATTGGTAATTGCTTTATTTTGTAAAGGAGGTAAAGCTTTTTCAGCTTTCTTGGCTTTAATAGCTTCTTTGAGTTTGTCTATTCCCATAACATGACTTGATTTAATGTTTAACTCTTTACCTTCTTTTCTTAAAGCTTTTAATTTTTCTACTTCTTCAGAATTGTCCGCCTTGTTATCAACCTTATCAGTTGCAATACCTAATTCAATTAATGTTTTAGCTATATTATCATCAATATCTTCAATTTTACCTTTTTCAAAAGAAATTTGTGTACGGCAATCAATCGCTACTTTATCTGATTTAATAATTTTAATTAACATATATTTATATTTAATTTAGTTAAGAAAGGGAGTATTATATCTCCCTTTCAAAAATTAGTAATCTTAGACTACTTCAGCAGGCATAATTTCCGGTCTTTTCGAAACGATAGCACCTAAATTATTGCTTCCTGCTACAGAAGAAGAAACAATACTTACTCTACCAAAAGCTTTTGCGCTTACAATGCCAATTTTCTTAATTTCATTAGCAGCTGAAATTTGTGCTTGAGCTTCAGGAGCGGTAGAAGATATTGGGTCTTGACCTAATAATTCACTATCAGGAACAGCAGCGGCATCAGATAAGCCTGAATCATCTCCATGCTCAACTAATATATCAAAAAGACCACCGCCTCCACCATGTACGCCTGAAAAGAATGTAACATTTACACCTCCATCAAAATCTTTCATATTAAAAATATTACCAATAGTGGTAGTATTGGTTGTAATATCTTGAAGGTTTAAAGCAATTTCCTTTTTGAAACTTGTTGTAATATCTCTAGTAGCCATTTTTATTTTTATTTTAAATTGATAACAGGGGCTAATTAAAGCCCCAAATAGATTAGTTAGATAATTTATAAAGCTTGATAGCTTCAAAGTTTTTAACACCACCGCCTACTCGCTTGGTAGTATAAAATTTGATAAAGCCTTTTTCAGTTACATTATCTCTAATGACTCTAATACCAATTCTGTCAATAATAATATAACCAGCACCAAAGTCACCATAAGCCATTGATAATGACCCAGTTGCAGAATCAGGCATATCGTCAAACAAGATAACAGGCTTACCTAAAAGAATATTAGTATCTGAATCTTTAAATGAGTTGCGATCTAATAAATAATCGCCAGTACCATTTTTCTGAGTAATTATGTTAAACCATTCCGCTCTTTTTATCGTGAATACAGCTCTAGCTTGGTATCGACCTTTTAAAGAGTTTTTAAGTTTTTTGATTGTATCAGGAACAAAATTACCATTAGAGCCAGAATTAATCCGTTCAATTTTACCTCTTTCATAGGCAGTGCCTGAAGTTGCGGCATAGTCCAAGAATCCCCTTGGTTTGCCAGCGCCATCACCTGAAACAAAGGTTGTATTTTCAGTACGAGTGATTATGTCATTTGTTTTGGCTGACAAATATGACTCAATATTTATTGAAGCATCATCCAATATTTTTTGAGTAATTTTTGGCTCTGCATATTGTTCATGAGTATGAAATTCTAATGTTCCAATTTGTGGAGTGCCAGTTGTTGGCCTTGATTGCTTTTCAGAAACCCATCCACCAGAGAATGATTCATCATCATCAATCACTTCTTCATAAGATTCATTGGCAGTTGAAATAACTGTTGCAATTGACCTCATTTCTGAACTCTCAAACTCTCTAATATTTTGAATATTAGGATTGCGTTGAGGTAGGACAGTATAACCTCCATCAGGGTTACTATCTACAGACAAAGTTTTACTTTCTGGCAATATTAAATAACCTTTAGTGACACTGTTGCCCTTGGTCAAATATTGTAGTATAGCATCTTTTTCAGCGCCGTCTTTAATATGAGGTAAGTTTTTAGAAATATAAGTTTCGCCATATTCTTTTATAAGTCCATTGTCAATATTGACATCCCCCGTCCTTAGATAAGAATCAAGCTCTTGCTTGAATTCATTAACTTTATTAGATTGAGAGTTACCTGCTCCTAATGGGGTTCTATTAATATGAGCTTCAATATTTTTTATAGAAGTTTCTAATGCTTTTTTGTCACCTTCTAATTTTTGGCATTTTTCCATAGAATCGCCGATTTCTGTTTTTATTTCAGAAATATCTTTTTCTAAGGAGTTTTTTAATGATTCATTAGCTTTTTCCAATTTATCATTTTTATCTTGAGTAAGAACAATTAGTTCTTTTACTTGAGTACTCAAAGCTTCTATTTGGTTTAATTCTGACATTGTTCTAAATTATTTTTTATTGTTAAGAGTTGGTTATGAGATTTTAATTGATTTATTAATGAAGCAACATCGCATTGCTTTTTAGTATTATCACTATCATCAACATCACGCTGATCTTTAGAGAATTCTTTTATCTTTGAAATAAGAGCTTTGCTTTCATTGTTAGAAAGACCGCTTTCTTTCAAATAACCTTCTATATCTTTAAGGCTTTTTATATCTTTTTCTATTTCTTTGAATGATTTAAAATCAGTAATCGTTGCTTGTTCATTAGCTGCTTTTGCTACTACTGAAATTTCAAAAAGCATTATTTCTTGGATTTTTCTAATTTGTGTTTCAGTATCAAAACTAGATTTTTTAACAAAAAACCCGATTGATAATTCTTTAAGAGATCCAACTTCAATTTGTGGCATTACTCTATCTTTTACAAAAGTATCTTTTTTTGGCAATATAGCTCTAAAAAATAACCCTTTGCTTTGTTCTTCAAGGTGAATAGTTCTGCCAATAGGTAATATACTATGCATATTATGCATAACTAGGAGTGGAACTTGCGGAGTTTTTCTTAAAGTTTCAGTAAAAGCGCCTTGCTCAATAATTTCTTCATCAAAATCTAAATTACCAAAAATGGATGCGAAACCTTCAATAATGAAATTATCAGAGTCATCTTGTTCAATTTGTTTTACTTCAAAGCTAAAAGATTTGTATTCTTTCTTCATTTTTTAAATCAAAAGTTATTAACTCTTGCATTTCTAGCAAATCAGGCTTAATGTTGCAAATAGTAATATACTCCTAAAGAATGACTATTTTAATATGACTAAACTTGATATTAAATTTATAGAATGGATTTTAAGAAAATTTCACCTCCCCTCTATTAGAGAATTTATTTCAGACGTTGGTTGGAATAAAACGACAATTAAGAATTGGAAAAAATCAGGAACTCCTAAAGCTTTAACTACAATTATTCAAGATAAGCTGATAATAATAAAGATTATGGGCAAAGTAAGTTGTGAACAGAGTGTTAACTTAGACGATTTATTTAAGGAATATAAGAATTTGAAAGAAAAGTGAAATTATATCATATTCTAGGAATAGAATCTAAAGCCAAGAAAGCTGAAATAAGAAAGGCATATAGGAATAAATCAAAAATTAGCCATCCTGCGCCAAATACTAATCCAATACAAAAAAGAGGAATTTAAATCAATTTAACTTTTAACTTAAAAATGAAAATAATTGAATCTCTAAACTTCCAACATTGGATATTTAAAAGAGAAGGTAAATTTCATATTATAAAGTTTCCAAATGATGATGAGGAAATATTGTTCGCAACTATAACAACATTAAATAAATTACATTTCTGGACTTGTTACGGATTCGCTGGAACTGAGGTTACTTTATATTCAAAACTAGAAAAGCCAGAATATCACAAGCCTATGATAGCAGCTATAATACGCAAGGATGGCGAGAATATATGTAATACATATAATATTACTAATATTTCATCTAAAAATAATTTTTGTATTTGCGAAGTTGAAAAAGTAGTCCACGGTCTAAATGAAGAAAGATTTAGCGATGTAATGCTTAATAGATTAACTTTAGAAATGAGTAGGGATTGTAAGGAATTTAATAGAATAATCTTTGAAAAAGATTTTGAGTTGTTTAAAGACAAAATGATTAAACACTAAAATCACTGATACATCGACAATTAATAATATTACCAACAGAAGCCCTAGAGCCATCTCTTGGGAATTTAAGAGGCTCACCACTTACAATAAAATCTTCATTCACTCCTACTGTTT
>SDBT01012397.1_pt1 | contig 13688 bp, 15 predicted proteins | sample 2277101 | NCBI WGS metagenome assembly SDBT01 (sample SAMN10404973, study PRJNA504765) | marine sediment metagenome | isolation source: marine sediment core GS10_PC15, 103 cmbsf | place: Arctic Ocean: Southern Knipovich Ridge | collected 2010
CTCCTGCCGAAGTAGCGGGGATAAAGTTTGTATATAAGGATTGGCTGGATGTGGTGAGAGGCAAAGATAAGGAGTTGTCACAGGAGAGCGAAAGCGATAAGCCTCAATCTAAATTACAGCAAAGTCGTGATAGTCCGATTGTATTGTTCAGACCGAGGCGGAGACAAAAAGTGAGAAAGCGAAAGCCTGCAATAACAAAGCAAGTAAGACCTACTGCCCCTCATCTGATGACAATTAGGGGATTGAGGTGAAATGACATATTCTAGTGGTGAAGGCATTGCGGTTATAGTAATAGTATTTTTGTTATGTGTTATTGCAAGTTTCTATTACTACAAATGGCGACAGGTGGTGCATAAACTAAATGATGTTCAAAGAGGTAAAAATGGATCATCTCAAAAGAACACGAAATGCAACAAACGCTCCTAGTATGCCAATTATTGAAGGGAATATAGAGCCTTTATCAAAAGTGATGGAGGCTATTGCCCCTATTATTATTCCACTCATACAGGCAATAATGATGTTGGACAAAAGCCCTTTCATAACTCCATTTTATCATAACACTAAGACAGGTTGTGGTAGAATGACACTAAAATATACTGGGGATGATATTAAAATGAAAGTAAAGAAGATTATAGGGTGGCTAATGATAGTGGCAGGGGGGATTTATATAGGAATACTTGGAGCCTCTGGGATTGAGTGGCTTGTTAGCAAAACCCCTGTGAATGTTAATATTCCACTTCTGGTAGTATCTATTATTCTTGCTTTTATTGGGCTTAGTTTAAGTGGGCAAGATAAAAAGTTTGACGAAAAAGTAAATAAGTTTAAAAAGGGGAAAAGATAATGGCTCATAATATTTATCAACCACGATTTATTGGTACCCTTGATTGCCATTAGGGGAACAGGCTAGGCTGTATTTTTAAGTGATTTTCACTGTTGTTGGAATCATCTACTACTTGAGATTCTTCGACCAGTTTCACGAATGTCTGTTTTGATGAAAGAGCCTTGTCTAGCAAGCCCCGGCGTGCTAATGACACAAAAAGCGCAGCAGAATGGGCTTGGCAATTGACTGACTTACTGGGATTGAATTCGATGTCTGTGAAAGCTACATAATGCACAATCTCAGATGTCAGGTTTTTATGCTTACTAAGTGCATTGATGTATAACCAGTCGTAAAATAGAGTGGGTGGATACAACGGCCACTTGATTTTACCGAAACTAAAGCACTTCAGTGAGCCCGAACTCTTTAGTCGGGGGTCTTTCTTAGCATCTTTAGAGGGTTTGTTCAGTAAATCCGTGTACGGTCCTCCATTTTGGAAAACTTTGCTTGCTTGATAGGCTGATTCAACAGAGAAAGTCCGTCTGAGTGTTTTTGTTGTTATGCTCAAGTTAAAAGCACTTAGGGCGATACCGAGATGTATTGGAGATTTGGACGATACCTCCAGTATTCTATCATCGTGAAGTAAGTTACGAGCCGTCTCGTGGAGAGAAGCGACCGACTTCTGTTTCTGGCTAGTGGACATACCAGGAAGCCACTTAAATTCTACCATCTTCGTCAGAACATATTGGGTACCACCTTCATTTGCTATGAAAACAGCTCTTTGTGCCATTTATTCTATTTGCCTCCGCATCTCAGGAATCCAATTTCTTCCAATGTTCGTAGTCCTTACGCGGCATGAAAAACGCCTTCTCGATCTGCGTATCGATTTTGGAATACTGTTTCTTTGCCTCTTTTTCCACAACCTGGTTTTCTACCAGAACTCCTATTATGAGATCTGGCTCGATGATATCGAAAACTAACACCTCAGCCTGTGGATTAGTGGGCGCTCTGTCTGAAATACCCAACACTTTTCTGCTCGGTTTGCCATCGATTTCTTCGCAAAGGCAATTGAATGCATCAATGCCTTTGCGGGCTGATAATGGGATACAAGTTACAGCATTACTCGCTGCATTCTCATGGCAAAAGGCACAGTCCTTTTCCCAGAGAACGATAGGTTTGATCGCTAGCACAATCCATTTAACGTCCTTAAATGACTGTCGGTAAGCCCAGAACATCTTATAGTTGGGGAAGATAATCGACAGACATGTTGCATTTGGGCATTCATCCATTCGGTCATCATCGTTAAAGGTTACTTCAATACCTTCGGCTTCAAGTTGCGAACGGGGTATTAGTCCATGTTCCATAATGCTCTGCAAGTTATCTAACCTTGTAAAATGCAGGAGATATTCGATACCGTGGCTTTGAGTAGCTGCTTCCAATGGATTCATTTCATTGACTCCCCTTGCATGGTTGTTAATTTGAGCATGGCTTTGCTGCACCCGGGTTATTGATTTTGATTATAGCAAAAAAGTCTAATGATAAACTATCCACTATCGCACTCGCACAATAAAAGGAACAGTTTTATCCCTCAGATAACAGAGCATCATCTTGCTGGTTTGTTTTAGTCGCGGAATCGGGTTAGCTTAGGGTGAATTATTTTTTGTGAGAATGTTTTAAGCGTGAGGTTTAGCTTTGAGGGGAGTTTTGCATATCCCTAAAGCGTTGAAGTATGTTAGTAAAATTCGAGGCGTGGTAGAACACTCCTTAAAAGCCAACGCTAGCTTAACATAATTTCTGCACTTCCCTCTTAATACCTTATTCTTTGTAGGTAATAATTAAACAATCCGAGCCTTATGAACCTACATAACATATACACCTGTCAACACTAGCTCCATTTCTTTTTTAGCCTTTATCCCTTTAGCAATACGTATTATCACACTTTTATTATGATATACTCCCGGCAGGGGGTGAGATATGCAAGCAAGAGACAAAATTAGAGTAATCAAGGGTGAACACGCAGGCAGAATTGGCGAAGTAATCGGTAAATACCAGGCTCAAGGATTGGAGAGGCTTAGAGACGAAGATTTCAGTGGTTTGTGGTATATCGAGTTTGAAGATGGCAATCAGGATATTATACAAGAAGCTTTGATGGAAGTAATTGAACCTGAATAGGTTACTAAAAAGGAGTAAGAATATGCTGAGTGATGAACAAGAAAAAGAAATAAACACTAAAATGGATAGTCTTGCTGACGAATATCTGCAGAGAGAAATTAAAAATGCAACCTGGGATAATGTTGAGAATTTGTCTTTTGTTTTTACATATAAGAAGACTGCGAACCTACAACCTAGCGGTTAACAGCCGTCATAAAAAGGTCCGCCCAATTTCACGCCTGAAGACTAGGCGTAGCGTAATGAGGTAAAAAAGGAACGGTTTTTATTCTAGTCACCACACCAGAATTGTAGATGGTATTTAGCTAACAAAAAGCTAACGGACGGAACGAAACAGGATAACACAGAACGGTACTATGCGAACAAATTAAGATTTTTAGGGTGTATAGAATAACATTAAACTGAACGTAAAAGGACTGGTTGGGACACTGTCTAACAGACTTTTAATCAGGGTGTCACAGGTTCGAGACCTGTACGGCCTACCACTCTCAAAAGACCGTTCCCTACCAAGGGGATTTCAAACGAATCAGGGTGTCAAGACACTAGGTCAACCGACACCCTGATTTTAGTGTTTCCAGGACAAAATAGCAATTAGATCATGCCAACAGTAACCCACGCATTCGACTTAGGTTCAATAGTTGACTTAGGCCCGAGGTAAGTATCAAATACGATGAACTCCGCCTAGGCACTTGGCTTGCGCTGGTGAGCTACTAGGAAAAGGCTAGCTGATCTGACATGGGACGTATCCATCCTTCGCTCACGAGCCTTTTCCAAGCTACACGAATATGTTGATCCTGGAAGAGTCGTGCTTTACGCTCATTCCATTGGTGTACGCTCTTAATCGCCTCATCCGCATTACGGGCATCTTTATCGTGAACAGCTGCCCAATGTACTGAAGCAAGAAGCTCCACTCCATAAGGCGTTTCGAAACCCTCTACTAAAGCAGCTACACTACGTAGCTTCTCATCTGTCTCTGGGTGTTTCGCCAAGAATTCGTCCGCATCATGAATTGCGCCTTTTAGGAGTTCGATCTCGACATCAGGCTTCTGATTATCACCATATCCACGGGTGTAATGGCCTTCCAGAACCTCAATGACTTTATTTAGATTATGAGCATATGGACCATAGGTTAGCTTCACGTAGTTCAATCGTAAATTCTGCCCCGACTCTTGAAGGAAGTAGGCAAGTTTTTGGATTTCAAGGAGAGTAAGTCTGTAGGCACTATTGTTGTACTGCTCAATCAGCTTAATTAATAGCGCCCGAGAAGCGGTCATACGAGGATGCTTCGTCGCCACTGGCATCTCATTCACTGGCGGGGTACCAGCCGGCTCAAACAGGTTCACATCGACTTCCGGGAACAGAGAAAGAGTTTCTTGAATCATAGGATGAATACGTTTCCAATTAAGTCCTCCCAAACCGCACCCAAGAGGTGGTATTGCAACCGATTTTAGATTGAGTTGACATATTACTTTCGCAAGTGCATTTAGTCCAACCGCAATATCTTCGTATCGGGATCGGTCTCTCCAATGTCGTTTTGTAGGGAAATTGATGATATACTTCGGACCAATTAATTGATTAGTTTCGAAAACGAACATTTTCCCGGGTTCTATTTCGCCTTGCTTGGAAGCTTTTTCATAAGCATCGTAATTTTGAGGAAAAGCTTTCTTTGATTGCAGGGCTATTCCTTTGCCCATTACTCCTACACAATTTACCGTATTTACGATTGCCTCCGCGTCACTTGTAAAAATGTTACCTCGACTTGTCTTAAGCATCATCGCCCCCTCTTTGATAATACCATTTTTGACTCACTCGAACAGGGGTAGATATGTTATGTTTACCTATAATTGTTAAGATCTTCTGCTTTATCATCCCATTATAAACACAAATCTCTTGAACTGCATCCCAAGGACAAAATTTGTGAATGAGGAATTCTGCTTGTTTCCGTCTCTGCCGGTCTGGATCCTCCAAAGTATCGCTCCAATAAGTAGCATTCACTGCTTCCCAATCTACCTTCTCAAGATCTGCAATATCATCGTACCATTCGGTGTAGGCCGCAATACCATGTCCATCAGAGAAAACAAAGCCGAGACCAGAACTAACAATGGTGTCGACTGTGGACACTGCATACACAAGATGTTCTTGTCCTTCATCATAACCAAGTACCTGGCCAGTGTGCAACTGCAACAGCATTGGTGACCTAGGGCCAAAATAAAATGATACATAATCATGAATTGTACCAAGATTCCCACAGGGAATGGGGTTGACATTACGCTGATTTTGGATGTCGATGTTGTGTATGGTTTTGTATATAAGGCCATCTTGCGGAACGTGATGAGGAGCGTTCATACCTCCACGTTCAAGACACACATCCACATTATCGACGTGTAATAGACGAAAAATCGGAACTGGACTAGGTATGGACATTTATTCAGCCCTCTCGTATCGAATACTCTCGTTCGTTAATGAGAATGACATCTTCAATTGAGCTTTGCCATTAATCCTGATTGATACTGCCCTTACAGTGGTTCCAATTGGCTCAGTGTTCATTGTCAGCTCTCTTTTGTAGAGGTAAAATCATTTGCTGCCCGCCTGGATTATTTTTGACCAAGGATTCCACTGCATACCGGACGACCCAACTAAGGGATAGTTTGTTTTCGAGTGCAATAGCCTCGAGTTGCCGATATGTTTCAGGTGAGAATGACACTGTAATTCTATTCATCTACACCATTCTGCATCATATTGATGCGAATGTCAATAGATAGATTTTACAATTCCTGAAAACCAATTTATTTATCTCGGATTCTTGATTTCCGTGGAAGTTTCTTCTATTCTCACTCGCTAATAGTATCGAAATGACCGAATTAATCTATAGACTAGAATGATGGTTTGTTGGTTTTATGCATATGCCGAATAAATCATTATAGTATTGGAGGATTGTGCAATTAACTTAAAAAAATGGATTACCTGTGGTGCTCCCAGGAGCAATACCATAAATAGAACTGACACCTTGACTTAGGTTCATGGTGTTTGGCGATCTATTACAGATGCCTTTTATCGGGACGATACTGATTGAGCTCTTTGATATATTCATTAAGTACATCACTAGGTACTATATGTTCGATAAAGTGCTCTCCTCTAGCAGCAATATCTTCGCCATTACACTGCTACTCAATTCCAAGTAGTGCATTTACCTTTTCCAATAAAGTAGTTAAATTGAAAGGCTTGGAAATATATCCGTCGGCTCCCACTTCGTTGGCTTTCCGGCTGCCATAGTTCTGGTTGACAACACTCAACATTACTACTTTGGTATGTTTCATAGACGCGTCTGCCTTTATTATTTTGCAAACGTCCCACCCGTCTAGTTTTGGTAGGTGAATATCCAGCAAAATGACATCGGGATTTTCTACACACGCGATACTCAGTGCTTTCTCACCATCTCGGGCGTGGAAAATCTCTAAATCATCAATGTCACTCAGTATTGCCGAAATCAGCTCAAGGATATCTTGTTCATCCTCAACTATTAATATCTTACTTCCCATAATCCCCTTCCAGTAAGCCTGAGTACTCTGATGTTTCTCCTTTATAGCTATTTATTGGAACTGCCACAAAGAAGGTTGAGCCTTTGTCCAGCTCACTTTCCACCCAGATATCGCCTCCCATTGCCTTCGTCCATTCTTTGGTAATATAGAGGCCAAGTCCACTCCCTCTAACACCTTGTGTCTCTGGTCTCTGTATGCGATGAAAAGTTGTGAAGAGCAGATCTCTATCCGTTGGACTAATCCCTATACCCTCATCAGTAATGCTTAGAACGACACGATGCTGCTGTAGCTCGTGATGAGCTGAAAGTATGATACGACCACCCTTAGGGCTATACTTGACCGCGTTGTTTAATAGGTTCCCAATAACACCCCCAAACTTATCAGGATCAACAAGAACGTCAGGTAGGTTAGGTTCGATATCAACTGTAAACTCATGTTTCCCGGTAATTTCCTGCGCGATTACTAATTGCTCTTCAAATATTTTAGACAACTTCACATGCTCTAATTTCATCGCTATTCGGCCCGACTGAATCCGAGAGACATTTAATAAATCATCCACCATATCTGAGATTTTATTGCTACTGTTAAAAACATATTCAAGCCACTTTTTCCGGGTGGCCTCTGGTGGATCTCGACGGAGTAGTAGGTCGGTGTAACCTAAAATCGACGTCAAAGGAGTCCGTAGTTCATGAGAAGCGATAGAAACAAAGGTGTCCCTCATGTTGACGTCGCGGATTAGCATAGCACTACGTAAAGACATAGTAGCTACTGAAGCCATACCCTGAAGTAAAAACAAGTCATTTGACGAAAATTGTTGTTTTGATTTCTTTTCTGTTAGGCAGAGGATCCCAATCTCTCTACCTCCAGATATCAATGGGATTAGAAAGCCTAAGTCAAGCCCAATGCCCGGTGCTGGATTGGGGAATTCTATGTCGTTATTCCGCTGAGATATTAAGGCTAGTAGTTTTTCCTGATTAGCTAGATCAATAAAGGTACCTTGAACTGCACCGGTCTCGAAAGAACCGTTCAGATTCTTAACAAAGAGACACCCGCCACTAAGGTTCAATGTTTGAACGGAAGTGCCAACTATTAGTCGTGATATCGTTGAAAAGTCCTGAACAGAATTGAAAGTAGTATTTAAGTCTTGAATTATCCGACGATAGTCATATCTATCTTTATAAAAGTATTTATCTACTAGGATCTCAGCCCCATTTCTGATTGGACCGAATAGAGCAGCAGCAATACCACCCACTACTACAAAAATAATAATTCGCTGGGGTACCTCTAGATAATCCCCAAGATCAACAACAAAAATAGCAGCCGATAAGATAGCTGCCATTACTATGGTGATCAAGCCATAGATTACGCTCCTCCTGATGATAATATCGATGTCCATCAGTTTCTGGGAGGCTATTGAATAAACGATCCCGAGAGGTATAAATACGATGAACAGGACGCTAAAACCAGCCGGCAAAATTGTCTGTTCCTGTCCCCATATAGCTTGCGGAAGCACGTTAAGAACCAGGATAGGAAGTAGAGCGGCCATGCTACTAATTAAGATAATCTTCGTCTGCTGTTTTGTTTTGATGGAAACAGATCTAGCGTAATTGTAGATTACCACTCCAGCGGCCACTATAAATCCCGCTCCGGATTCGAATAATCTTAGAGATCGAAACCATAACACCGGTTGCCCGTTGTGATAGCCGATTAACGGGAAAAGTACTAGTGTTATCAATGCTGGAAGATAGATGAGATATACTCGAGGATTATTACGAAGTGAGCTGTGTTCATCCGGTAGAATGAGGAAAAATTGCACGAGCAGCCACGGGCCGAAAAGGGAAGACGCAACGGCAAAATAAGGTGACGTTGGGATGGATCTTGTTGTCGCCATGTTGGCACTGAAGCTTAAGCCTATGATAAGCGCGCATAAGAAGAATAAAACTGCAGCTTTGTTTTCTGGTTTCTTGAAAAAGATAAAATATCCTGTTATCCAGAATGCAACGCAAACAACAAGCCATGTCGACAACTCAATTATCGATTCGATAGATCGAGAACTACCTTCCAGTGTGACCGATGTAACTTGTCCCTGGTCATTGATAACAGTCAGTTGTTCAACAAAAAGCCCCCAAACGGCATTGTCATCTTCATATTGTTGTAGAAATAATTGGGCTGGCTCGCCATTAATTTCCATTGGTTTATCTCCAGTATGTATGCCATGAGATATAGCCAGACCAGTTGCATCGACGGCTGTAACTACCCAACCTTGTTCATCTCTGGAAAACTCAATACCCATGTAGGGTTTATTCAGGCTCAGGGCGAAAAAGACTAGAGAAATCGATAGAATACACACGCCGAACAGCAATAGTAGTAAGCGCTTTGGTTTAATGTTAATCAGGTTCATCTAAATTAAATCCCGATTATGCTAGCAACGACTTTAACTGATCCACTTTAACACCATAATGTCCAATTTCAGTGATATTATCTACTGCTTGCTGTTTATAATACTCCATCTTTATTGTTGCGTATTGGATGGCACCGGTGCTGAATAGTAAGTCCTTTATCTGATCTGTGGAGGGCGTAAGTTCACTAGAGTGTTTACAGAATACCTTTTCTAACAAATGGTGAGTCTTACCTTCTGTTTGAGCTAAGGCATAGATTACCGGTAGGGTTATCTTACCTTTCGCGATATCATTCATGCGGGTAACACCGAGGATATCATTAGCTATCTGGGACGCCATGCCCAGATTATGACCAAAGGTAATAAAGAGGTCAATCGATTTTTGATTTGCTTCTGCAAGCAATGCACCTATATGACAGGCACATTCTACTGCAGAAACTGCCTTCATTGCCGTGACTTTAAAGTATACTTCTTCTGAAGCAGCCTCTTCTGGAGTGATAGACAGGTCCAGATGCTGTCCGATACAGGCCGTAGTGTAGTATGAGTTAACTATGTCTAAGATACTTACTACAATATCGTTGTTTACACCTCTATCGCTAAGCTTAGTAAAAGCTCTCTCTGCCAGAATTAGGAGAGTACTGGCAGCATTTGTGGCTAACGCAACACCATATTTTGACGACAAAGACTCGGTAAAATCCGCATCCTCAATATCATCAAATACCTCAGCGGATCCTTTTAATAGTTCGAGACCTGCAGCAGCTGGAATTGCATGCTCAAATTGTCCAGAGATAGCTTCGCAGACAATTAAAGGTAAAAGGGACCACTTCCGGCCTTTTAATATTCCATTAACTGGCTCCTGCCTGACTTTTCTCAAAGGCTCTTTAACTAAGTCGGATAGGCCGGCAACAACAGACAACGGAGCAAGGAGTGTTTCAATCTCATCCTGGAGAAGATTTGCTAATCCCTCTTGCCTCATAACAGTACTTTATTTGTGCTTAATTGTGTTAAAACCACCATACCAGAGGACCGATATTAGCTTCTAATTGTATTGAGTCGGAAGTAATCAGTCCCAACTTAGCGTGTGTACTTAAAACCGCTTTTTTTTCGCCTTCAGTTAATGGGAAATTAGAGAGGACACTATTTGGGTCATTGAGAAATTGGGATTTAATTTTCTCATCAGTGAAGATACTCCTGACCAGTTCCTGTAGTTTCTGTGATTTCATCTGTCGACCTCCTTACATTATCATTTAGAGCACCCTGCTTACTAACATTATCCGTTGTTACCATTGAAGTTAGAATTGTATTCTAAAATTCCGCTTAGTTTATGCTTCTCTCCTTACGATTAATATATCTTGATATAATCGAATTACTCTTTGATGGAAGTTATTTAGTCCTTACATTAAGATGGAGATAATTAGTAACGATAGTCATTACATCAGATGCTTTGAACGGTTTTTTCATAACACCCATTTGGCCGTAGTTAAGAGCTCTCATCATTAATTCACTGTCTGGGTAACCAGTGACTACTATAACTGGAATTTCCGGTTTAGTCGTTCGTATCTGTCTAAATAATTCTGCACCATCCATCCCCGGCATCTTCAAGTCAAGAAAAACCAGATCATAATTCTCCTTGTTTACCAGTTGTAATCCCCTATCCGAATCATTGACTGTTGTTACTATATGCCCAATATCCTCTAGGGTATCCTTAAAAAGGGAACATATTGTATCATCGTCGTCGATGACAAGAATGTGAGCTCTGGTCACTGTCGACTTTTGGTGTAACCAGTTATCGATGGCTGCTTGATCAAATCGCCACTGACGCCCTACCTTAGTCGCCGGAATGTTTCGCCCATCCAGCAGGCGATATATGGTTTTTTCGGTAACCCGTAAGTAATTGGCCACCTCCTCAAGAGTCATCAATTCTAACAAATTATTCCTCTGCCTATTTTAGTTTTTCACTTATCCGATCACTAGGCAAACATCATTTTCTATATCGGCATTGTATGTTAGTCAAAACGATAAATCAACACTACGGATAATGTAGAATGATTCTTTAAACCCATAACGCCTACTTCTTAATGTTTTGTTTGCCGATAACACCTGGCTAACTTGACAAACAAACCTAAGCATAATAGACTCTAATAGACATTATAGTACATTGATATACAGTATGTCAATCGAGTGATAAAATAATGGCACATTAGGGATAAGTTAAATTAGACGATTTTCACTAACATATCTCTGAAACAAACCCGTAAGAATGTAACAGTGGAAACAACGATTATATTCATTAAATGAGGGGTATAGGCAAATGAATTTTACCGAGCTTTCCTGGGGAGCGGTCTGCTTCTACTACAGGTCCGCCGGCGACAACAAGTACAGTAGAATCATGAGGGATGCCAAGTTTCTCTCCAAGTTAAGGACAGCACCAGCCGAAGTTAACGCTTCAGAATTCGAACAAAAAGTGATACTAGACTACGTGAATGTTGAGAGCTACGATTTGCTTGTTGGGAACCAGCTTGCACGTAATATCTTGGCCAAGATAGTTGAGCTGCATCCGGAGACGTCATCGTTACAGAATGTCGCCCTACTGGACTGTGACCTCTCGGACAGTAAATTATTGGACAAAATCAATATGGTTTACGTGGAACTTTCCTCAGTTTTTGGCCTGTGGCTGACTGGTGTCTCCAAGATCGCGCATGTCCTGAACGACAAGCTTTTCACTTTGGTCAATCTCAAGATATCAGAGCACTTTGAAATCCCCGAAGAAAGTAACAGCTTAGTGTGGTGGATGAAAGTCACACAGCGAAATGCTAAGGAGGTTATGTTGGACTTTCACGAGCAGGGACTAACGGGGTCGCCTGAGCAATTCCTGTCAGACAAACTGGGGTATGCCGATCATGGCTATCACAAATCCCTGATCAAATACATTGACGAGTACTTCTGGCTACGTTTCGGAGAAAATCTGCCGGTTCCGCCTAGATGGATTCCAGCTCTTACTAAGGAAGATGCTTCTCTCGGAGTTGATAGATGGTAAATACTGATACAACCGAACAGCGACTGATTTCAGAATTGGGAGTCCTGCGTCGACGCGTGGCCGAACTTGAGAAGGTAGACACTGAGCACAAGCGTGAGAAGGAAGCCCTAAAGAGAGCAGAGGAACAGCTTAGGATCGTAGTAGAGAATACTTATGACATAATTTTTCAACTCTCTCCCTTAGGTGTGATTCAGTATGTGAGCCCGAGGGTAAAAGAAATTTATGGTTATGAGCCCGAAGACCTTATTGGGAAACACTTGAAGAAGACGACCCCAGTAAATGAATTGCCGAGAGCTTTGAAAGTGTTAAAGAGTATTTTATCAGGAAAAGTAATTAGTAACTTCAAGATAAACCAGCTGGATTCTAACGGAAAGACTGTTACCGTGGAAATCAATGGGGCTCCGGTGAGAAAAGACGGTAAGATAATTGCAATGGAAGGCATTATGAGAGACATCACCGAGCGTCATCGAGGAGAGGAAGAAGCCACAAACAATATAGAGAAGCTGGTAAATGCCATGGAAAACACCATCAGCGCCATGGCGATGGTGGTCGAAATGAGAGATCCTTATACCGCTGGTCATCAGCGACGGGTAACTCAACTTGCCTGTGCCATAGCCGAAGAGATTGGCCTTCCAGGAAATCAGATTACGGGACTCCGCTTGGCTGGACTTATTCACGATATCGGCAAGGTACATGTACCAGCCGAAATTCTAACTAATCCGGATAGATTGTCTGAAGCCGAATTCACTATAATTAAAATGCATCCCGTACTAGGCTATCAAATATTGAGGACCATGGACTTCCCGTGGCCTATTGCCCATATCGTACATCAGCATCACGAAAGAATGGATGGATCCGGATACCCATCAGGTATATTGGCAAAAGACATCATCGTAGAAGCAAGGATCCTGGCTGTAGCCGATGTCGTCGAGGCTATATCCTCCCACCGACCTTATCGGCCAGCCCGTAGTATAGGTACAGCGTTGAAAGAGATTTCAGAGACAAAGGGCAATCTTTACGATCCCAAAGTGGTGGATGCCTGTTTGAAGGTATTTACTGAGAAAGAGTTCAAGTTTAATTGACCAAGTGTGTAATGTGGTAAGCGAAAGTGGGACAGTTCAGGCTATTGAGTTAACGGACACTCAGAGGCCATTGCCGTGGTATTAAATACTGTGGTATTTAGCCCTTTTGGATGATTCCCAAGTTGGCATCTACCGAGCATAGTTAACATACATTGGCATAACTTACCAATCCCAGGAGGATTGAATCATATCAGTCATAATCAGGGGCCAGACTTGCTATAGGACCGCAGAGGCATGCAGAATGATAGGGATAAGTAGGTCCACGTTAGTAAGATGGCTTACGAAGGGTGTCCTTGAGGATGCATCGTACAGGGATGTTCGAGGGTGGAGATTATTTACAGAAGATAACATCAAAATAATGGAAGAGGCGGTTAACAAAGTCGACGATAACAGACCCATTAATGTTAAGCAGAGTTGAATTGAGGAGACTGTTTATTTGTGGAGGGATATTCGTCCTGTCGCCACAGTAGCTTTATACAGAGATTCGCGCAAAAGTAGTTTCAGATGGACCACTTTGACACCCTGACTTAGGTTCAAGGAGTTGTTTGCCTAAGGAGACTATTAACTAGCTATTCTCGACTTTCCCTTCCTTTTCCTGCATCCGGTCCATCGGTGAATACTTACGGTGCTGAGCGGTAATTTGGGA
>SDBT01012398.1_pt1 | contig 13687 bp, 13 predicted proteins | sample 2277101 | NCBI WGS metagenome assembly SDBT01 (sample SAMN10404973, study PRJNA504765) | marine sediment metagenome | isolation source: marine sediment core GS10_PC15, 103 cmbsf | place: Arctic Ocean: Southern Knipovich Ridge | collected 2010
GGTCCAGCCCGCGCTCGGTAAGCCTGCGCCCGAACACGTCCGTGACCGTCACGACCCGGTCGGCCAGCCGACAGGCGCCCTGTTCGACCAGGCCCGCAAGCCTCGAAGCTCCCAGGCCGCCGAGCCCGCCGAAGCGCGAGGCGTAGAGCTCGGGCGTCAGGTCGTGGATGTCCAGCACCAGCCTCGCGCCGGTCAGCCCGGCCAACAGCCCGGCCGCCAGAAGGAAATCGGGCGGGGCGTGCACGTGGACCACGTCGAAGGGCCGCCGGCGGTGCAACCCGGCCACGGCTGCGGAGGCGAGCGCGGTCATGGCCAGGTACTCGGCCAGGTAGACCGGAAGCGGCCGGCCGCGGTGGCGCCGGATAGGCTGGCGCGCGATCTCGATCCCCTCCCAGCGCTCCCGGGCCGGCTGCCCCGGCATCCGCAGGCACACCACGGTCACGTCGTACCCGGCCACGGCCAGGGCCCGGGCCTCGCGCCGCACCCTCACATCGCGCGGAAAGTAGTGGTGCACCACCATGCACACCCGGCCCGCGGCCATTGTCATTCCCCACCTTTGGCGAGCCTGCGAAGACGACCGGCCTGCTCGGCGCGGATGAAGGCGATCAGCTCCGGATCGTCGGGCCGCGGCTCGCCTGCCAGAAAAGAAGAAAAAAATCCGGCCGCCAGCCCCAGCCCGCCCAGGACCAGCGGCGGGCGGAACAGTTCGACCGCCACCCGGGCCAGCAGGTAGGCGGGCCGGTAGTGCAGGTTGTACGCCCCGCGGCCCGCCCGCATGCCGCCGCGGAACCCGCCTTCCAGGCCGTGGGTGGGCCGGAAGTGGATCACCGAAAGCCCGGCCAGGGTGCGGGTGGTCCAGCCCTTCTTCCGGGCCGTGTACCCGTCCAGCCCGTCCCAGCCCAGCATGGGCGTAAGCCCTCCGATCTCCTCGAAGCACTCCCGCCGCCAGACCTTGCACGGCCCGCGGGTGTGGAAGGGTGCGTTCTTCTCCAGCCTGAAGCCGGAACCGGCGGGCGCCATGCAGGCCCCGGCGGCGATCCCCAGCCGCGGCTCGGCCGCGAAGGCATCCAGCACGGTCTCGTAGTACCGGGCCGGCAGCTGGACATCGCCGTCCAGCTTGCCCACGAACTCCCAGTCCACCCCCTCGAGCGCCTCGAGGCCCCGCTCGAAGGCACGCACCACACCCGGCCCGGGCTCGCGCCGGCCGCGGTCCCCGGACCTGACCAGGTCGACGAAGTCGAACCGCCCGGCGATCCCCTCCAGCAGCGACCGGAAGGCCGCGGCCGACCCGTCGTCCACGATCACCCAGCGCTCCGGGCGCACGCTCTGGGCCAGGACCGACGCCAGGGTGCAGTGAAACGTACCCGCCTCGTCGCGCACCGGCGAGATCACCGCGTACGGCGCCCGGTCCGTAGAATCAATAGCACTCATAGCCGGTTTTCCCTGTCCGTCCCCTCACCACATGGTCCGGACGGGGTAGTCCGACAGCACCCGGTCGGGCGTGAGGATGGTCATTCCATTGGTGATGGCCTGAGACACCAGCATCCGGTCGAAGGGGTCGCGGTGGAGGGCTGGAAGGCGGTGCACCCGCAACGCGGACTCCTCGTCCAGGGGCAGGGAGATGATGCCGTGCCGGCCGCGTTGCTCCGGGACGAGGCGTCCGGGATCATCCGGCAGGGGAAGCTTGCCCAAACCGTGCTTGACCGACATCTCCCAGCAGGACACCACGCTGAGGTAGGCGTCGTTGCCAGGATCGATGAACAGATCACGGGCTGTCCGTGAGAGCTTCGGGTCGTCCCAGATGATCCACAGAAACGAACAGGTGTCGAGCAGGATCTTCACGACCGTTCGCCCTCGAAGGCGTCGAGGAGCGAATCTGGCAGCGGCTCGAAGAACTCGGGCGGGATCTCGAACTCCCCGTGTTCAAGACGGGCGAGCCCGACCGGACGCTCCCCGGTGGGCACCGGGGGCAGAGGACGAATCTCCGCAACGGGTACGTTCCGCTTGCACAGGATGATGGTCTCACCCTTTTTCACCCGCTCGAGGTAGCGCGACAGGTGTACCTTTGCCTCGTGGATGTTGATCCTGATCATGACTAATTAGTAGATCAAGAAGATGGTCAAGTAAAGAAGTTTCTTCTCGCCCCCCTGGGTGCTCCCTCCAAACGGAAGGTGAATCGCGGCGAATGGGGTGCCCCAAGGCGCCCGGCCCGTCGGCTCAGCTGGCCTCATACCTGCTGACCACCTCATCGGTCGGCCCCTCGGCCACCATCTTGCCCTTGTCCAGCCAGACCGCGCGCGAGCAGAGCGAGCGGATGGTGCTCATGCTGTGGGAGACGACAACCATAGCCTTGCTCTCGGACATCAGCTCCTTCATTTTCGCCGTGCTCTTCTGGCGAAACTTGATGTCCCCCACCCCCATCAACTCGTCGATGATCATGATCTCGGGCCGGATCGACGCGGCGATGGAAAACGCCAGCCTGGCCCGCATGCCTGAGGAGTAGGTCCGCACCGGCAGGTCGATGAACTCCTCGAGCTCCGAGAACTCAAGGATCTCCCTGTACTTGCCGCGGATCTGCGCCATGGTATATCCCAGGTAGATGCCGTTGAGGAAGATGTTGTCCCGGCCGGTCAGGTCGGCCTGGAAGCCCGCCCCGAGTGCCAGCAAGGCCGAGACCTTGCCGACGACGATCACCTCCCCGGCCGTGGGCGCCATGATCTGCGACAGAAGCAGGCACAGGGTGGACTTCCCGGCTCCGTTGGCACCGACCACGCCCAGAGACTCGCCCTGGGCCAGTTCGAAAGTCACGTCCCTGAGCGCCCAGATGTCGATCAACTCGTCCCGCCGCAGCACTGAACGGAAAATCGCTTCGCGCAGAGATCGCCTGCGCGACTTGTAAACCCTGTAGCGTACGCTGGCCGAGCGGACCCGTATGACGGGCGTTGCGCTCATAGCTTCTGCACCAGCTTTCCCTCGAGCTTGCGGAACAGCAGGTAGCCCACCAGGCAGGAGACCAGCCCGACCCCGAAGGCATAACCGAGGTCGAACCACGAGGGCATCCTGCCCCTCATGATGATATCCCGGTACGAGGTCATCAGCTCGCAGAACGGGTTGATCCGGAAAAACGGCTGCATGTCCTCCGGAATCCGGTCGAGGCTGTAGAGCCCGGGCGAGAGGAAGTACCACATGCGCAGCAGGTGGCTCATGATGTTGCCGGTGTCTTTGAACAGCACCCCCATGGCCGACATCAACATGGCTACCCCGGCGGTGAACATCACCTGCAGGCAGATGACGACCGGCAGCATGAGGTAGTAGATGTTGGGCCAGGTGCCGTACTCTGGCCCGTACCAACAAGCCACCGCGACCGCCACCAGCAAGGCGAACAGGAAGAAGATCGTGTTGGAGAACACAAGTGACAACGGCAGGACAACCTTGGGAAAGCTGATGGCCCTGACGATGCCGGCTTGGCCGGAAATGATGCGGATGGACTGGCTGACCGAGCCGGCGAATGCCTTCCAGGCCAGCAGCCCGCACAGCACGAACAGGATGTACGGCTGGTTGCTTCCCCCGCGCCGAAACAGCACGGTCACCAGGATGTAGTAGACCGCGGTCATCAAGATCGGATCCAGCAGCCACCAAAGGTAGCCCAGCACGGTGTTCTTGTTCTGCCGCTTGATGTTCGAGGTGGTCAGAACCCACAGCAGGTGGCGTCGGTTCCAGATATTGCCCAGCGTCGAGTGCATGCCTTCTGGTACCAGCCTCTACGCCCCTCGTCAAGAACGCACTAAGCGTCCAGCCCCCTGATCGCATTGACCTGTAATGTATCCTGACCATCTGATAGGCTCCACCAGATGTTCTCTTGGAGCTCAAGTATGACCACAAGGTTGTTCATCGTAGGAACAGGTCGGTGCGGAACGGTCACACTGTGGAGGATTCTGCAATCGGTACCCCGGACCTTTGCCTTGCACGAGGGTGTCGGGGTGTTGAATGGCGACGAGTTGACCGCCGGGCCCATGCTGGAGGTCAACCACACCCTGTACCACCAGGCAGAAGAGCGGCAAAAGTTGTTCGAGCGCTCTTTCGACCCAACGGGAGATCTGTACCGGGAAATGCTGCATGGATTCGGACCACGCCGCTGCCTCATACGCTATTGCAGAGCCAACGACCTGCATTATTGTGATGTAAACCCTTACCAGTACAACCTGATCAATTTCATCCACCTCACCTATCCGGATGCGAAGTTCGTGCATGTGGTTAGAAATGGCTACGATTGTGTCCGCTCGTTCTTTCAGCGCACCAAGTCGACCTATCCCGACCAGCCCAAGGCAGGATGGTCACGGTATTCCATGGCCAAGCCGATGCCCATGGACGACGATCCGTGGTTCGATGAGTGGAACGATTTTGACCGGCTTCAGAAGATCGCCTGGATGTGGACCAATATCAACGCGTTGATCCAGGAGCGATTGCAAAGAGTCTCTCGTGCGAACCAGATGATACTGAAATTGGAGGAGTTTTCAGAACAACGCGTGCTCCAATTGCTCGAGTTCGCCGGCTTGCCACGGCAATTCGACCTGGAACAACTGCGCCTGCACAATGCACAGTCAGAATTGACACTCCAGTGGACCTCAGAGTCGATCGCCGCATTCAATCGCATCGCTGGCGCGCAGATGAAACGCTTCCAGTATGAGGTGCGGGGTGAAAGGTAGATATCAGGCCGGCCAGCACCTCCCCGGCCCGCCGGCAGTCCCCGCCCGACTCTGCGGGAAAGCGCCGCGGCCCTTCACCGGCCAGCACGGTCATGAGCTTTTGGGCGATATCAACCGCATCCATACGAGCCACCAGCGCCCGTCCCTCTCGACGGACCGACTCCGCCCGGCCGATCTGGTCGTCGCGGCCCGGCGAAGACAGCGGCACCAGCACGCTCGGCGTGCCCGAGGCGAGCAGTTCGCGCACGCTGTTGTACCCGGCGGTACAGACGACCGCATCGGCCGCGGCCATCAGCTCGGGCAACTGCGCCTCGAAGCGTATCCCGCACACCCCGGGCTCGTCTGTGGGAATCTCCTTCCTGTACAGCGGCCCGTAGACGATCACACCCCGCAGCCCCGGACGTACCCGGCGAAGGTCGAGGAGCGCCTGCCGGGCGCAGCCCGCCTGTTCGACCGCCTCGACCGAGCCGCCGCCTCCGATCGAGGCCAGCACGAGCTCGTCGGCGCCCCCCGCGTACCGCTTTCGAAGCTCGGGTACACGCTCCAGGCAAAACCGGCGCACCAGCGGCCCGGTGAAGTGACAGCGCGCCCGCCATGATGCCGGTATCTCATCGTGTTCGAACTCGTTCGGCTCGTGGGGTATGATAAAGGCGTCGACCAGGCTGGCGGCCGGATCGGATATCAACTCCCGCATGGCCCGCCGCTGCATTCGTCGCAACACCAACAACACGCGACAGCCGTTCCGGCGAAGAGACCTGAACAGGTCCTTGTCAATCACGAAATCGATCAGCACCGCATCAGGCCGCCAGTCATCGACGACAGGCGCCATCAGATCGGTCTCGAGCTGGGCCCGGCGTCCGACCAGGACGTGTTTTCCGAGCGGATGCATGGGATCCGGCAGCTTGAGCACCGGAAAACCCGCATTCTCCACCAGCCCGAATGCCGGCGACTCGACCAGGAAACGCACCCTTGCCTCCGGCCTGGCGACCCGCAACGCCTGGGCAAGCAGGATTGTCCGGCTCAAGTGGCCCATTCCTCGGCCGTCAATGGCCAGAACCAGAAGCTTCACCGTCCTCCTCCAGCACGGGCACACAACGCGCGTCCATACAACCCCGAGCCCAAGTTGGCCAGCCGGACGGTCCAGTTGATCCATCGCCTGCTACTGACTGTCCGCACCGTTATGCGTACCCGTGGCGGCACCGATGCAACCAGCCGGAAATAATCGAGCATCTGTGCCCAGGCGACCGGCTGGAACAGGAAATCTCCCGGGGAATGGGTCAGCCCGGCCCGGGGCACGTCGAAGAACTCGGACGAAAGTAACCTGAGCTCGATCTCGGCCGATGTCATGGCGCACAATCGATTCAACAACTCATTCAATCCCTTGCCAGGCCTACCGACCAGGCGCACCACCAACCGGCTCGTCCACCGCATGGCCACGTGGCCTGACAGCTCGAACACCAATTCATCAATATCCGTCTCCGGCCCGACCAACACCTCGACCGGCATCACCAACGCAAGCTGCCGATTCAACTCCTTTATCAACCTCTCGCCAGGTCCGGGCCCCAGCACGGTTTCAAGCTCACCACCCCGTCCAATCTGCTCCCCTTCGGCCAGCAACAGGATCCTGACCATCGAGCTTGCATGCAGCCGACCCAGCAACCCGGCTGCATCAGCACCAACACCCACGACGACACATACCTCGAAGCGCCTGGCGATCACTTCAACCAGATCGCCAGCCAAATCATGGCCATCCCCCCAACCTTCACCTGGCCCTGGCAACCGGACCCACTCGATCCCCGGGCCGCGGAAGACATCCTCGAGATTTCGTTCGCTGGCCGCCAGCACGAACGTACCTTCCCAACTCTCGGAGAAATTGGCCTGTGCCATTCTGAACAGACCGGCCACCGAAGGGGATCGCTCCGGCGATGGACTGTACAATATCAGCGACATGACCGGTCCCAGGACTCCATGTTCTCGCGGTCTGCATCGTCCATGGGCTCGACCCAGCGGCTGATGTTCTCGCGACACCGATTCCGGTACTTGTCCGCCAGCACCTCTTCGGATTTGGGATACCAACGCGTGGTCCAGCGCAGGTCCAGGTCGTCCGTCCCGAGCGTTTGCTTCCACCGGAGCATCTCGGGGTGGTCGCCCTGGTACCCTTGCACGATGAAGGCCATCACGTTCTCGTGCTTGATGGGCACCTTCGCAAGCTCCTTGTGCACATCGGGAATGGCGAACATCCGGTCGTAGACGTGGGCTGGCAGGGTCTCTTCCAGGAGCACCGACTCCAGCATACGCTTTCGAAAACACTTCCAACAGCACATGCACGGTTCGGCGAACGACCCTCGCACACAGGACTGGGCCACGTGGTGATAAGGGCTTTGAAGGACCAGCCGGCTGGTGACCACCTCGCTGAGACCGGACGTGACCAGGTTGAACGGCAGTCCCACGGTCTCGGCCACGCCTCCGTATCGCAGGAAATGCTTGGTCCGGGCGTAGTCGCGGAATCGATGACCCTGTTTCAGGTAGGCTGATTCCATGATGAGCCCGTACGCGATGCTGTCGATCCCGAGGTGGTCGGCCAGGAGCATAACGGGCGCCGCCATGGTCAGGTCGTTGGCGAAGCCGGTGGGCTTGCGAACATACTCCATGTCGGTCTGTACGGCCAGTACGTCCCGGCCCAGTTCGCGGAGGAGAGCGCAGGCGGTCAAAGCGGCCTCTTTCTGGTACTTTCCGCCCCTCGACTCGTCGGGGGGTTCGACGCGTTCCAGGAACACGCATACGGTATCCGAGGGTGCCAGTTGCAGGGCCGCCGTGGAATCCACTCCGCCGCTGTAGCACAGGGCTGGACGAGAGTTCGCAGGCGCTGTGCGGGGTTCCAACGCAGGATCCACGGGTTCCAGCCGAAAACCGAAGACCTCCTTGACCTTCTCGTGCAGAGCAGCGCTCACCGGAGAATTCAGCAAAAGGCGTTCACCCACCACGTGGTTGGAGATCGCCAGGGCAACCGCGGCCAGGAGATCGGGGTGCACGCATCCGGAACGCCACCCCTCGGGTAGGTAGAATCTGCAATCCCCTCTGGCCACATAGTCGACAAGGCCCTTTTTTGTAGGCCCAGTACGACGCTCCCCTTCTTCGAGTGCGAAAGAGAACGTGACCAGGCTTTCACTTGTTCGAATGTCCACGCGCATCGAGATCACCTTCACGGCTCGGTCGTGCTTGCCCGAGACTATCCTGGGAGGAAAGGGACCGCGCTCGCGTCCGAAGGACTCGAGACACCGCGGTGGTCAGGCCCAGGACGATGGCATCTTCCAGGTAAGCCGGTTCGAACACCCCCACCACGGCCTTGGCACGGTGCAAAGCCATGCATCGACGGCGTGCGTCCTCATCGCCCTCGTCGTGTATCAGCACCGTCGGCACACCCCGCTGCACCAGCCTTTGCACGCTATCTTCCCGGTTCGAGATGACCAGGTCGAATTCAGCGAAAGGGTTCCCGACATGAGACCCGAGCTTTGTGTCCAGCCTCAAATCCTCTACCCACTCCACGGACACGTCCTCTCGCCGCTCCATGCAGGCTTGGACTCGATCTCGAAGGGCGGACCGGTGTGGCCCTTTCAGTTGAACGAGCACAGTCTTGAGGTTGCGGTTGGCCGGAACGCCCATCGACGCATTGACGTGCCGGCCAGGCGTGGGCCTGCCCTTCCGTCTCCGCACCTTGGCATACCCTTCGGCCGCCAGAGACGCGAATCTCAAGGGTAGTAAAAAGAAGTCCCTGGAAGTTCGGGTCGCCCGCACGAAAGCGTCTCCGAGCCGGTACCGAATGCTCCCAGTGACCATCCGGTGTCTGCTCTCAAACATCTCCTTGAGGCGTGCCCGTTCCGCCTTGAGCTGCTCGATCTCGGCGCGGAGCGCTTCGACGTCGGACGATACCTTTCGAGAACCCCTTGGCCCTGGTTTGGCACGACCGCCAGCCTGTTTTACCTCGGTCAATTGTCCCGCCTTCACTTCCGATTTTGCATGCGTTTTCTCAGCGACTTCATCGATCCCTCTGCAAACAGCGAGCCCAGACGGTATGGAAGCAGGAGCGTCTCCCGGGAAGGCCTGGCGGCCTGGACGAAGGCGTCGCCGATCCTGAAGCGTATTCCGCCAGTGACCATGTCGTAGAGCCGCTCGAGCCGGGTGTATGCTTTGACCAGCTTGTTCAGCTTGACCTCGAGGTTCTTGCCCGTGATCCCGCTCCGGTCCACTATCGCCTCGTACTTGCTCAGGTCGGGCAGATCCGCTGGACCCGTCCGAGACCGCCGTTTCGCTTTATCCAGTTCCTCCTCGGTCTCGTGCAGGCGCCTCCTCATCCCTTCCAGCTCGTCCTGCAGTGTCCGCTGTTCGGCCAACAAGGCAGACCGCAGTTCGTCGCTCCCTTCCACATCGGCCTTCAGTCTTGAGATTTCCTCCTCAAACACCTTTTCCCGCGCTCGCCTCCGCACGAGTTCGTCCTCCAGGTCCCAGGCCTGGGAACGGATCGACCGGATCTCCTCATCCCGGGTCTTCAGCTCCTCCTCGAGGGACTTCACCTTCTGGACGTTCGTCTTGTTTTGCTTGGCCACGCGTTCCTGGGCCCGGCGGTGGGTCAGCTCCAACTCGGGCAGCGCCGCTTCCAATTTCTCCAGGAGCATCCGATGGGGCGCCTTCTCGTCCGGGGCTTCCGATCGCGTGGCCACGCAGTAGATGAAGCCGTTTTGGATCTCCATCGACTCTACCCAAAGGTAGTGTCTCAGCAATTCGTAGAGCGAGAGCGTGTAGTATACCCTCTTGTGATCCTCGCAGCGGTGCTCACCGAAGGGCACGGAGATCACCGCCCGGCCTCCATTTGTCAATACTCGGCGAGTCTGTTCCAGCACGGAATCCGGATTGGTAATGTGTTCGAGGAACTCACCCATGATCACCGTGTCGAAGCTCTCGTCCTCGAAGGGGAGATCTCGGGCCTCGGCAATCTGGAAGGAGACTCGCTCCTGGACCACCTGGTTCTCTTTGGAGAGACAATTCCTGGCGTAGGCGATCTGTTCTTCGGCGATATCGATACCGTCGACCCGGAAGCCCTCGCGGCCCAACAGCAAGCACAAGATCCCCTGGGAACAGCCGATGTCCAGCACCCGGTCACCTCGCGCCTGTGAGCTGATCCAGTGGATCCGGCTCTTGACCTTCTCCTGCTGGTACCAGTCTCCTACCTTGCCTTGGTAGCGCTCCGTGATCCGGTCGCCTGAAGCCATCTTCTCTCTCCTTTGCCCCTGAAGGTATCAACCTAGCAGACTTGCAGTCAGAATCAACCAAAAGCCTCGCTCCTTCCGTTGGCAACAGGCAGGGCGGGACTGGCTGGAAGAGCCTTGCAAAATACCTCGTGGTTCCCTATTCTTTGTTTCATACAACCGGGGGAAGGTGCGAAATGAACACGAGTCGCAATTCCGATTTTGACATCGTGATAATTTCCGACTTCCGGTACCCGGGCGGCACCTCGGCCAGTGTTGCAGAAGAGGTCAGGGCGCAACACCGCGCTGGATACCGAACCGGGCTGATACAAGTCCCCGCGCCGAGCCTGCGCGCCGAGGGACCCTTCAACCACAAGATCCTGGCTTGCCTGCATGCGGGCATGGCCGAGCTGGTACCGGCCGACCGGGAGGTGACCGCCCGGCTGGCGGTCCTTCGCCAGCCACGGGTTTTCGAGCAGATGCCCGAGATCCGCCCACGGTTGCGTGCAGGCAGCCTGGTGATGGTGGTCAACCAGGCGCCCCGGGACAAGGCGTCCCGGGAGCCGTATTACCAGCTCTCCCAGGTAAAGAAGAACGTTGAAAACATGTTCGAGACCGAGATCACCTGGGCTCCCATAGGACCGCTGGTACGCGACCGGGTGCTGGCCGAGGGCGTTGAACTCAGGACGACCGAGGACGATTGGCACAACATCATCGACGTGGACGACTGGCTCGTGGACCGTTCGCGCTTCGTGACCGATCGGCCAGTCATCGGACGTCATACCCGGCCCGACTCCAAGAAGTGGCCTGCCACCCAGCGGGAAGTCCTGGCCGCGTACCCGGACAGCACCCGGGTCCTGGTGCGCATCTTGGGCGGCGTTAATGCACCCCGCAAGGTCCTCGGCTATCTCCCGAAGAACTGGGAGGGCTTTCCCTTCAACAGCATCCCACCCAAGCGTTTCGTAAGCATGATCGACTTCTACGTTTACTATTCCCACAGCGGGATGGTCGAGGCCTTTGGCCGCAGCATCCTGGAGGCCATGGCCAGTGGAGCGGTGGTCTTGCTGCCGCCCTCCTTCCGCGGATTGTTCGAGGACGCAGCCGTGTACCGCGAGGTGGAACAGGTGCAGAATGCCGTCCGCTCGCTGTACGAAGACCGGGACGCTTACCTCGACCAGTCCCGTAAATGCGTACAGCGGGTTCGGGAGCGATTCAGCCACCCATCCCACCTGAAGCGGATCGCCGACTTCGCGGGCCAACCTCCAACCGCGGGCAGATCCACCTCCGCATTCGAGCGGAGCCGGGGTCATCGCTCCCGGGTCCTGTTCGTCGGTACCAACGGAGCCGGTCTGGGGCACCTGACGCGACTGATGGCCATGGCCAAGCGCGCACCTGAATTCATCGAACCGATATTTTTCACCCTGTCGCAAGGCCTCCCAGTCATCCGTCAAGAAGGATTCTTCGCGGAGTACATGCCTTCCCGCGGGTATCTCGGAGTGCGGACGAATCCTTTGGATTGGAACGACAACTTCGGCGAGAGGCTGTATGAGATCATTTCCACCTACGACCCGTCGGTTATCGTGTTCGATGGCACCCTGCCGTACCAGGGTCTGGTGAATGTGGCCGAGATGGATACCCGGCGCAAGTTCGTCTGGAACCGGCGAGCCATGTGGCAGGCAGACAAGGGAGCCCGGAACCTGAAACGCGCAGGTGCCTTCGACCTTGTCATCGAACCGGGAGAGTTCGCCGCGGAGGCGGATGAGGGAATGACGGTCGGACTGAGGAATTTCGCCCTGTGCGTGGAGCCGATCCTGTACCTGGACCCTTCGGAGGTCCTGGACCGTGAGACCGCCAGAGAAGCGTTGGGGCTCGAACAGGAAAAGACCACTATCCTGGTGCAGATGGGGGCCGGGAACATCAACGACATTTCATCGCCGGTCTCCTTGATCACGCGCCGGTTCACCCGGGAACCCGAGGTGGAGGTGGCGGTGCTGTCATCGGTGATCGCCGATCAGGAAATGAAATTACCGGAAAACATCCGGAGCGTACGCGGCTACCCCATCAGCAAGTACTACCGGGCTTTCGACGTGGTGGTCAGCGCGGCGGGCTACAACTCCTACCACGAGCTGATCGGCTTCGGGATTCCGGCCATCTTCGTGCCCAACCTGGACACCGCCCTCGACTCCCAGCTCATCCGGGCGCGCTACGCCGAGCAGGTGGGCGCGGGCGTGTGTCTCGAGAGGGTGGAACCGCAAGGCCTGGAGCGGGCCGCCGCACAGGTACTCGACCCGGACAAGCGGGAAGACATGCGCGTGACCTGTCGCAGGCTGTGGCCCGGGAACGGCGCCCAGGACGCCATGAATGCCATCGCCGAATTGGTGCGAACCGCCGAGTCGGAAGCTCTGGGGATGGGATAATGGACCGATCGAGCGAGCCTGTGGATACACCGCCCGGGCCGGAACTCTCTTCTCGGGAGCGGGCCCGTCTGGAGTTGGAAGACCGTCTGCAACGGGCCTTGGAAACGTTGGCCGGATCAGAGGCCGAATCGCTGCGACTAGGGCACAAGCTCGATCGGCTGGCCCTCAAGCTGGCGCGTGCAGAGCGGGAACGAGACGACCAGGAAGTCCGGGCACAGGAGGGGCTGGATCGGATGAGCTCGGAATGTGAGGAGCTACGGTTCAAGAACCGTAAGTCCCGCAACCGGATCAAGAAAATAGAGTCTCAGCTTTCGAAACAAGAAGGGCAGCTCGCGAAACTGAGACGCGAATGCAAAGAAGCCGGACGGCAACCACTCACCATGCGGCAAGGCCTGCGACGACTCCGCGCGACCGTGTTGAGCATCGTGGACCCTGCTTCCAGCCGGGTGGATCACGAAAAGAGCCGTGACAAATCAGGCCAGGGGGCAACGAGACTCATCGCCGGGGAACGAACCGAACCGGTGCCCGTGTACAAGGACCAGCCCGTGATCCTCTTCGTTCTCTGGTCTCCCACCGAGTCCGAAGTCGAGGGCGCTCTCGACCAGGTAGATCTGCTTCGGCTCCAGGGCTACGACTTCGTCCCCGTCTTTCTCACCGACAGCGACAGCTTCCACCTGTTCCGCAAGCACCAGGTGCCCTTCGAGTACATCCCACCCAACGAAGAATGGATCGCCAGGAACGACGTGGAGGGCTGGCCCCCCTACCTGAAAAAGCGGGTCGCGTCGCTGCGCAAGATGTACAGGCCGGCGCACGTGGTGGTGATGGAGACGAGTGGTAAGTGGATAGCCTTCAAGCAGGGGCTGATAGCCGCCCTGTGCCTGGATGACCATCCCTGAGCAGGCCGCGGACACCCACACTATTCAGAATTTCAAACAACGGCCGACCATTGACTTCTCAACGCTCGTCTCCTAGCATCGGCCCCGGTATCGTTGTGTGCGAGGACGACCATGCGCGTGCTGGTTGTGGCCGGAGCGCGGCCGAACTTCATGAAGGCGGCCCCCTTGTGCTGGGCGGCGGAGGCGGCGGGGGTCGAGGTTCTGCTGGTCCACACCGGGCAGCACTACGACCCGGGCATGAGCCAGGTGTTCCTCGACGAGCTGGGCCTGCCCAGGCCGCACCGTCACCTGGGGGTGGGCTCGGGCAGCCACGGGGAGGTGACCGCGCGCTGCCTGGAGCGGCTGGAGAAGGTGTTCGTAGACGAAAAACCCGACTGGGTGCTGGTGGTCGGGGACGTGAACTCGACCGCGGCCGGGGCGCTGGC
>SDBT01012399.1_pt1 | contig 13687 bp, 12 predicted proteins | sample 2277101 | NCBI WGS metagenome assembly SDBT01 (sample SAMN10404973, study PRJNA504765) | marine sediment metagenome | isolation source: marine sediment core GS10_PC15, 103 cmbsf | place: Arctic Ocean: Southern Knipovich Ridge | collected 2010
ACTGCTTCTAAAGCATATTCTACCTGATATAAACGACCCTCTGGACTAAAAACAGTTAAAGCGCGGTCGTATTTTATTTGTCCTCCTCCGATCATATGAGATTACACGAAATTGAAATAATTTTAATTAGATTTTGATAATAAAATTATAATTTTACAAATATTATAATGAATTTTAATTTAATGTTTATATTAAATTAATAATCAGATTTTGCTTGAAGCCCTTAGGATTTCCAAGACTGTGTCTTTAAAAACAACATCAACATGAATTCCTCCTTTAGCACTCGTTTCATAATATTTTATTGAGTTCAACTCACCCCTTAAGGCTTCTCCATCACTTTCACCTACTTCTCGATCACCTTGATTTGCTAAGTCTAATTTATTGCCAACTAAAATACTCGTTTTAGATCCAATCACTTTTTCTACTTCATCCTTCCAGCCCATTAAATTAGAAAACGAACTCCTTCTTGTTAAATCAAACACATAAATTATCGCGGTAGCACCTCTATAAAAGGGAGGACGCACAAATGCAAAATGTTTTTGACCTGCTAAATCCCACAACTGAAGCTTAACATTTATACTTGGATGTTCTGGTAAATCTATTGCTTTTGTAGCAAAGTTACTTCCTATTGTCATTAAATAATTCTCTTTAAAGGTATCCTCAGTATATCTTAATACCATTGACGTTTTCCCTACTCCACCGTCACCTACAATACATATTTTATATATAAAATTTTTAGTTGTTGTTACAGTCAATTAAAAATTCACCTTGTAATTAAATTATTAAGTATACTTTTGTTATGAATAATATTCCTAACAGCAGACGTAATTTCTTCCTCTTCCCCATCTTGGACAATATCTTATAAAGTTACGCTAATTAGGATGCCACTATAAAAGGGCTTTTAATTCTTTAGTAATTCTTATACTTATTGTTCTTATTATAATTATATATAATATTAAATAAATAAAAATATTGTAATTAATTCTTTTTGTATAATTTACTTTTTGGGAATAATTGTTTGATGGAAAAAAAAGATAAAATATTAGCTTCTGAGCTTCATAATAGAGGAAAAGTAAAGACTTATTTATTATATCTCAAATGTATGAAAAATTTACTATTAAGTCATCACCCAAATTGTGATATATTTGATGGCCATACAATAAAAATTGGAAAAAATACTCGATTATGCATTGGTTGTTTTGTAGGTTATCCTATCGCGATTTTTGGAGTAGTCATCATATATCTTTTAAACTTAATTGAAATTTTTGATTCCACCTTTTTTTTTATTATAGGAATGATGTTTCTTTCTTTTTTCATTCTTAGCCCCCTTAATTTAACAAAAATAAAAGCAATAAAGATTATTCAAAAGATATTTATTGGGATAGGTTCAGCTTTCTTGTTTTGGTGGGTTTGGTCAACACCTAATCCTTTTATTATTAATTTTATGTATTTTCTAATGGTTTTTGGACTGCTACTAACGTTACTCAATGCTTATCATGTATACGGATTCTATAAAACTTGTAAAAAATGTGATACTCCATTTGATTGGGAATCTTGCCCCGGATTCCAAGAAATTTCAAATTGTTTTAAGGAACACGACCTTAAGAATATTCTTAAGAGTCCAAAATGAAGAGAATAAAAAAAAGAAAAAAAAAAAGTATTACAATTTTAATTAAAAATTTTAGTTTAATCCTTTTTAGCTCTAAGAATCTTTTTATCCACCTTTCCCACGACAGTCAAAGGGAGCTCCTCTGTTATTTCAACCATCTTAGGGACTTCATAGGGTGCGCATTTTTCCTTTGCGAAGTTTATTATATCTTCTGTTAAAGATTCTTTGTTGCCATCAAATTCATAATTCGGATCCAATTGAATGAATGCCTTCACAATCTCAGAACCGGGACGATCAAGATTTGGAATTCCAATTAAAGCAATCATACCAACAGCAGGATGCTTAGATAAAACATCTTCTATTTTTGTAGAGAAAACTTTGAAGCCTGATACGATTATCATATCCTTTGTACGATCGACAATCCTAAGATAGCCCTCTTCGTCCATCCACGCAACATCTCCCGTGTGCATAAAACCATCAGCATCAATTGCCTTAGCTGTCTCTTCGGGTTTATTTAAATAACCCTGCATCACCATAGGCCCTCTTACACAAATTTCTCCGGGGTCTCCTAGCTTAACTTCCTGACCCGTATCGGGATCTAATAATTTTAGATCTGTATTTAAAAGTGGCAAGCCAATAGATCCTAACTTTCTTTTGCCTTTATAAGGATTAGCTGTTGTTAATGGTGATGTTTCAGTCATTCCGTAGACTTCCATCAATTTTCCTTCACCAACGATGGCTTCTAATTGTTCTTGTGATTCCTTTGGAAATGGTGAAGCTGCAGAGACACATACTTCTAAATTTGAATGATCTAATCTTTTAAATTTTCGGAAATTAATTAAAATTTGAAATAATGATGGAACATTCACTAGAGCCGTTGGTTTGTATTGTTTTATCTGATTACATATACCCAGAGCATCGCGGGGGTCTGGCACTAAACACTGCATCCATCCAAGGTATATACAATTAATACAGAAAAAGATTCCAGCAATGTGAAAGAAAGGGAATCCCGATAATGCAATCCCTTTACCTTTTTCCCATGCAAGCCACGTCTGAGTTATTAATAAATCGGATACTATATTTCTATGCGTTAATACTGCTCCTTTTGGTGGTCCAGTTGTACCTCCGGTGTATTGAATAAAAGCTATATCATCAGGATTAATTTTTACATCGGGTGGATCTGTTGAATATTTAGCAAGAATATCATCATGAAAATCCAATACTATTTTTCCCTCTAAAGGCGAAACTTTACCTGAGGGAATCTCCCTAACTGCTTTTATTTTTTCTTGATCTTCTTTTGAAAACATACCTACTATACTAGTGGTTATGACAAGCTTTAATTGTGGTAATTTTGAAGCAATTTTTGTTAATCTAGCCTCAAATATAGCATCGAGTGTTAATAATGCGACTTGTCTCCCACCCGCACCTAAATCCTTTAATTGATATAGCATTTGAACCTCTGACATGAGTGGAGAAACTCCCGAAAGAACACATCCCGCTCTTAAAATCCCTACTACTGCTATAGGATATTCTGGAATGTTTGCTAAATTAACAGCTACAACATCACCTTTTTTAAATCCATTATCAATTAACATATTTGCAAACTGATTTGCATATTTATCTAGTTCTCCGAAAGTAATCTCTAAACCTTGAAATGTTAGAGCAATTTTATCAGACGCATCATTAAAAGTTTTTTGTATGGCATCTGTAAATGATATTTCAAAGTTCTTTGGATCAAGATCTTGTAATCCCGGGTCCCAATTTTTTTTCCAGAACTTTTTTTCATATTGCGACATAATTTTATTTTGACCTTCTATTTATTTTTAAATTTGCTTATTTTATATAATTGTAAAATATGTTATAACTATTATTCATCCATTCTCCTTAAATATGTATAATTTTGATGTGAATCTTGTGATAGATGTTTTATAGAATATAGTCTTGTTTTCTTGATTATTGAAAAAAAAAATAGAATTAAAAAATTCAAGTCTTTAATTATTTGAAAATTCTTATTGCTTCGTTGGCCTCAATGCTTTCTTATCAACCTTACCCACCATTGTGAGAGGGAGCTCTTCAGAGATCTCTATTATTTTTGGGACCTCGTAGGGAGAACAGTTTTCCTTTGCGAATTTAGTAATATCTTCTTTTAATGCAGTCTCATTTCCATCGTATTCGTAATTCGGATCTAATTGTATGAATGCTTTCACAATTTCAGAGCCAGGACGATCGGGATTAGGGATCCCAATTGTCGCAATCATACCTATAGCAGGATGTTTCGTGAGAGTGTCTTCCAATTTGGCTGAAAAAACCTTAAATCCTGATACAATAATCATATCCTTTGTACGATCGACAATTCTAAGATATCCCTCATCGTCCATAATTGCAACATCCCCAGTCTTAAGCCAGCCGTCCTTGTCTAATATATTAGCTGTTTCTTCTGGATTGTTATGATAACCTTTCATCACCATTGGACCTTTGACACATATTTCACCAGGTTTTCCTAAGGGTACTTCTTCGTTTGTATTAGGATCCACAAGTTTAAGTTCGGTATTTAAAACGGGAAGGCCTATTGATCCAAGTTTCCTTTTACCTTTATAAGGATTGCCTACAGTTAATGGGGAAGTTTCGGTCATTCCATAAAACTCTAAAAGTTTACCCTCTCCTACCATACTCTCTAACTGTTTTTGTGATTCCGCTGGAAAAGGAGCTGCAGCAGATATGCAAACATCTAATATAGAATGATCTAATCTCTTAAACTTCTTTGTTTTTATAAGAAGTTGGTAAAGAGAAGGAACATTGGCAAGTACTGTAGGCATATATTTCTTCATTTCATTGCAGATATGTACTGTATCTCTCGGATCAGCTAAAAGAACTTGTGACCAGCCCAGATATAAACAGTTTTCACAGAAGAATAATCCTGCTATATGAAAGAACGGAAATCCGGACATAGCAAGTCCCTTACCCTTTTCCCAGCCAAGCCAAGTCTGCATAAGCAATAAATCGGAAACTGCATTTTTATGCGTGAGCAGGGCCCCTTTAGGTGGACCTGTTGTTCCCCCTGTATACTGAATGTACGCAATATCGTCTGGTAAAATCTTCACATCCACTGGATCACTTGAAGCCTTTGTCATAACATCATCCCAGAAGTCAAGAACTGTTATTCCCTCTAAAGGTTTAACCTCACCCCATGGTAATTCTCTTACCGCTCTAATCTTATCTTGTTGTTCTTTAGGAAATGCGCCAATAACGCTCGTAGCAATAACAAGTTTTAAATCAGGTAGCTTTGAGGCAATAGGTGTTAATCGATGCTCAAAAATGGCATTAAGAGTTACTAAGGCAACTTTTTTCTCTCCTGCACCTAAATCACTTATTTGATAATGCATCTGCACATCAGAGAGAAGCGGAGACACACCAGAGACTATACAACCGGCCCTCAAGGCTCCAACAACGGTAATAACATATTCTGGTATATTTGGAATGTTTATTCCCACAATATCGCCATTTTCAAATCCATTCTCAATCAGCATATTTGCAAATGAATTTGCCCATTTGTCTAATTGCGAAAAACTAATTTCTAAACCCATATATGCTAACGCCATTTTATCAGGAAAGCTTTTAAAAGTATCTTTTAGTGCTTCAGGAAATGAAATATCCCAAAGTTTGGGATCTAAATCTTCAAGTTCAGGGTCCCAACTTTTTTTCCAGAATTTTTTACTATATTGCGACATTTCGATCTCTAATTATTATTTTTGAATTTATTTCTTATTTGGTAAAAAATAAAATCTATTAACTAAATATTGATCAATTCTTCTTATAAAAGTTTAATTTGAAAACTTTTTTATCATTTAAAATCTAACAGAATATATGTTTCAAACCATAAATCTTGTAGAGTTTTTTATTTATATATTAATTGTAGCAGCTATCATTGCAGCTATAAACTTTATCATTGGTGTAATTTTAATACTTAGAATGGCTTCACTAAAGAATTTGACTAAAGAAAAAAAGCCAGCATTTATTTTGGGTACCATATGGAGCTTAGTTCAATTTGTGGCAGGTTTTAATTTTTTATTATATTTTGTTGCATTTTTAATTAATTTTATAATTGGTATTATTGCTATTGGAAATGAAGAATTTTATGGCTTAAAAGAATTCCGTAGACGGTTAAAGTTCTTATGGAGTACTTTAATAATTCAATTAATTATCTCTATTATACTCTGGGTGCTTTTAGTTTTTCTAATAATTGGATATTTTATTTGGTAAAAACTATGAATTTACCAGTAGAATATTAGAATAATACAACGAAAATTAGGTATGTTATAAGGATTCCTATTATAAAAGCTATTAGCCAAACGACTATCGCAGCAATAAATCCAGTATCATGACGAGCCCTTATAATGAGCAAACATAAGATGCACCCTAGACACGGAATCCATCCTACCAGAGCGCAATACAGAGCAGTTATGAAAACAGAACCAATATCATTAAATTTTGATTTAACAACGGATAAGCCAACAATTAAAGAAATTGTAATAATCAATAAAAAAACAAGAACAAATATTATAATAAAAGTTACAACAGCAACTAAATCCCAACCATAGAGCTGAAAAATCATAGTTATACCTAGTTTTTTTGGTTTATATCCAATAAAGAAAATTTCAATGTAGATTAATATCATCTTATTGTTAAAATATATAAATTTAACTTTTCGAATGGATAAGAACAGATTCTTGAGAATAGTCTAAGCTGAGTGAAACAAAAAAAAAGAAAAAGTAAAAATTTATTTTAAAAAAGGAGAATACGAATTACCCACACTATGAGAACTCCTATTATAATGGCTAAAATCGTAGCTATGATAGCCTTTAAAAAGCTAATATCATGACGAGCAGCGATAATGATGAAACATAAAATAAAACCCGCAATAAGCAGAATTATTCCGATTACCGTACTTATACCAAAGAAGATAATGAAAAATATCATGATGCAGGAACATGCGAAGGCAGTTCCAAAAACGGCGCTTAGTTCGGTATTTTCTCCCTTTACTATCGCCAATGCTATCTTAAGGAAAATAGACACAATTATTAGCAAAATCAGAAACAAAATTAGCACAATAAACCAAAATGCGACCGTCGACAAGGCCTGATATTGTAACATATTTACTCAATCCTCTTATTTTAAATTAATTTTAAATTTTTAAAAGATATGATTAATGTATTTTTTTAATTATTTAATACCTTTTAATAGACAGATTAGTGAAATGATTTAATTGCCTTAAGGATTTTTGTCGGTATTGTAACGGCGTCAACCTTAGAGTTGGGATCCAAATTTACTTATACTCTCCTCCCTCTGTCCCTATGAAATTGTATTCCATTTAAGAGTAATAATGTTTCTAAGTAAAGGAACAATATTTCTAGACTTATATATTTGAAGGGCAAAATTCAGAAAATTGTCGGAGTTTTCCCATTTTATTTTGAAGACTTATTAATTTCATCAATGACACCAAAATTTGACTCAGGGTACAAAGTATATCAACAGAATAGCCGTGTTCCGATTATTTCAAGTGGGGATTCTACGCTAGATGAGTTGTTAGGTGGAGGATTTCATAAGGATTTAGTCTATTTATTATACGGTGACAAGAAAAAGACGACAAATGTTTTACTAACAACTTCAGTTATCTCACAAAAGTCTTTTTCTAATGGAGGCCTTGGAGAAGGGGTTAAAATTGCATTCATTGATGGAAATAATCGTTTTAACCCTTATAATGTCAGTAAGTTTGCAGTCACCCAAAAACTATCTCCTACAACAGTCTTAGAAAACATACTTATTGCTCGTGCGTTTACTTGGGATCAGATGATCGAACTTTTAGAAAATAAAATCTCTACGCTTGGACAGATGAAGGTCGTGTTAATCTCAGGGATTACAACCCTGTTCCAAAGCTACGAAAGACAAACATTTGAAGATTTATTGAGAGCAATAGATGGAATCAAGAAAATATTGGAAAGAACAAAACCGTTAATCATAATAACTGCTCCGTTAAATGAATATTCTCTTTTTAGACCAAAAGGTGGCAAGATTCTCTCTCACTTTGGAAATGTTTTAGCATTGATAAACGATGACGAGCGCTATGTAGAATATATCCTTGTTCAACATCCTTTTTTGCCTGAAAATCGGCTATTAAAATGGAAGCCCCGTACACCCAAACGAAAGTTGTCCAATCCTACCAAAAATACCACAATAGATTGTTGGTTTTAAGAGGCAAAAGTTAATTAATTCTTTTGATTGATAAATACTAATAATAAGAGATTCCTTTAGAGAGTTAATCTAATCTAAATTAAAACAATTAAATTGAAATTATTATCCAAGTGACAAAATCTTAATTTTAGTAAAACTTAGATCAATCTATTAGATTAAGATGGCTAAGTTATGGATAAAGAAATAAAAGTATTTGGAGCTGCGTTGGATGCTATTGATGATCCAATGAAAGTTCTCACAAAATGTTCATATATCAATAAATTAGCTCAAAATCTTATAGATCCAGAAAGATCTTTTCTAGATCCTTATGATGGTATGCTTAAGTATTCCAAAATATTGCAACGAGAAGATTTTACTAAAATTGGTAAATTTCCTATTGAAACATGGTTAACTCCTAAACCAAAAGTTGAAGATTTTCCATTAGTGGACCCCTTCAAATATCAGGAATTTGTAGATTGTGGTGCTATAAGAACAATATCTGCTAGTTTAGAAAAATTTGTGAATGAAAAAATACTACCCGATATTCCTTTAATGATTGGAGTAGATCATTCTCTAACTGGTGGTGTGTTAAGTGCTTTATCAAATAAGTATGGGAAAGAGAATATTCTTATCATTATATTTGATGCTCACTTTGATGGGATTCCCGCAAAAATTTCGTTGGATTTAGTAAAATATATGCAAGAACATCAGAAAGAAATCCACGTGCTTTCTTCAGGATTATTGGATTCAATAGATGTTGAAAATATTACTCTAAATGATTCCTATTCTTGTGCTTCTTTTTTGGATTATTTAATTCAAGATGAAATAATTTCGCCTCAAAATTTAATAATTTTTGGTTGTCAAGATTATCCTAGTGAAGAGTATAAGTCGATAGAAGATTCGAGAGTAAAAAAATTTGTAGATTATTATTTATCCTTTGAAGAAAAGGGTGTTACAATAATTCCTGCTATAAATAACGAAAATAATATGAATGAGATATTGAAAGAAACCCTAAAGAACTTTAATGGCTCGCATATTTATGTATCATTTGATGTAGATGTCTGTGTATTTAAGGAAGTTCTTGCTGCTCGGTTTATGAATGTTATTGGAGTTAAAAAAGAATTAATATTAAATGCAGCAAATATAATTAAATATTTCATGGCATCAAATAATTGTGAGTTAATTGGATTAGATTTTTTGGAAATTGATATATATGTCCTTGGTAGGGAACTCAAAAAATCTGGAAGAAAAGATCGGACAGTTGAGGTTATTGACGAATTTTTAGAAATTATTTTGAGTTAAAATTGAAAAATGTTATTTAAAACTAAGAGGAGAGATATATGAAACCCTAATCACTATTTATTGCATTTTTCCTTCTACTTTTATATTTTTGCTTTAATTTTTCCTGATATTCATCTAAACCAAAATTAAATACATGGTAAGGTTCAAATAACATTGGTTGTTTAATCGAAATAAAACTTCTATTAATATTTCAATTTATCATCATAATTAATAAATACTCTTCTTCAAGGTTCTGACTTTTCTCAGAAAACCAGAAAATCTTCAATGTATTTCTTCTTAAATTATACGAAGAATTACTCTTTTTGGTTGATATTATGTGTGGTCGTACAGTACCTTCTTTTCGGCCCGAGTTAGAACATGAAATTGAAAGCTGGAAAGACTTCAAAAGAGCACTTCGCCCTCAAGAACAAAAAGTTCTGAATAAGTTGATGAATTTTGCGCGAATTCATGCAGATGCGGGGAGTTTAAGTGCAAGACCTATGCTTTCCGAAATTCTTTTTATGTCTTTCGCAATCGAGCAAGAAAAGAAAATTGAGATGTGTGAGAAAAGGATAAAGGAATTAGAAGAAAAAATTAACGGAAAAGAATAGAAATTGGGTCGTATCAAACAATTTGATGGCTGGCTTTTAGATGTCTCAACATGTAGTGATGGAGTAATTCTTTGGGTCAAGAAAGGGGAAGAAATTCTAAAAATATTTCAAGATTTTCACCCGGAATTCTTTGCAGTACCCAAGAAGAATATTGGAAATGATTTAAAGAGACTGAAGAGTATTGTTGATGCGCATCCGAATGTGAGAAGCGTAAGAGTTTGTGAGAAATATGTTAAGCTAGAAGATCACAAAAAAACAATGGTTCTTGGGATCTCAGTATTCAAACCAGCGGTGTTTAAAGCAACAGTCAGGGAAGTTGATGAGATAGGCCATTTCACATTATACAATACGGATTTGCCAATCTCACAAATGTATTTCTATGTGAACAGTCTATTTCCAATGTCTCTATGCCACTTTGCCATAACGATTGAAAAGGATCGAAAGCGTCAATATTTGATGAAATTGATATCGCTTGAGTTAAGAGATGACAATGAAGAATTGTTCTATGAATTACCTCCGTTAAAAGCAGTATGGCTAGATATCAAAGTTTCTAAGCGGGGAATGAGACCTTATTATAATGATCCTCTTGCTTTTGCAACAGTCAGCATTGTTAAAAATGATGAGGATAATGTTCCACGAGCGGATGGTTATAAAAGGCGAGACATTCTTATTGATAAAGCAGATGAAGCCGAAACCTTGAAAACCATAAGTAAAGTAATTGAAAAACTTAATCCAGATATTATTCTTACCCAACAGGGAGACGAATTCGTATTTCCTTACTTGGCTGCTCGTGCCTCAGTGAATCATGTTTCAAAAGACCTTTATTTTTCTCGCGATAAAACACCCCTAAAAAACTGTATCTTCGATCTATCGGGAGGCTCTGATCATTACATGTCATATGGAATAATAAGGCGCCGCTCTAAAACTCAAGTTTATTTTACCGGACGTTTTCACCTTGATACCACTTCTTATGCAAGTCTTCACTTCAGCGAGGGAAATATCCCCGGCGTTATCGAAGTTGCACGAATTTCCCGTGTACCTCTTCAGAGACTATCGAGAGTGACGATTGGAGGAGCTCTTCAGTCGATCCAATTTTATAATGCATATCAGCTCGATCATTTAATTCCTCCTTTCAAAAAAAGCCCTGAGGGTTTCCGAAGTGGTATGGATCTAATTAGAAGTGATCGAGGAGGGCATATTTTCGAGCCACTGATAGGTGTTTTTGATCAAGTAGCGGAACTTGACTTTTCGTCAATGTATCCCTCCTTGATGGCTAACTATAATATATCCTCTGAAACTCTTAATTGTCAGTGTTGTAAAGACGATGGTACAGGAATAAAAGTGCCCGGGTTAGATTTTCACATCTGTTCAAAAAGAGAAGGAATTATCTCAAAATCCATAAGGCTACCCTTAAAAAAGAGACTTGAATGCAAAGCGTACAACAAAGAACATGAAAGCCGGAGATATCAATTTACTGACATTGCACTAAAATGGGTACTTGTTGTCAGCTTTGGATATTTAGGCTTTAAAAATGCTCGATTTGGGAAGATTGAAGCACACCAAACGGTGTGTGCTTTTGCACGTGAATTTTTAATGCGAGCCGCTGAAATTGCTAAGGAACATGGATGTAGAATTATTCATGGGATCGTTGATTCACTATGGCTTCAAGACACAAAAGGAAGAACTCTAGACGAATTCACGAGAATCACGAAAAAGGTAGCTAATATGATTACGAAGGCCACAAATGTCCCAATGAGCTGGGATGGTATGTTCAATATAATTGTCTTTCTTCCTTCTCAAGCCATCCCCGATGTACCTACGCTTAGTCATTATTGGGGGATAAAAAACGATGGCGAAGTAAAAGTGAGGGGAATCGAAGTGAGACGACGTGATATACCAAAAATTGTGAAAGATGCTCAATATGCCTTCATCGATGTGTTTCAAGGTGTTACTTCTGTAGAAGAATTCATGGAAAAACTGCCTGAAGCGAAAAAGCTACTATATGAGTATGTTGATCGAATTGAAAGTGGAAAAGTATCACGAGAAGAGCTTACGATCAAACAACGAATCTCTCGTAGACCTGATCAGTATAAGGTCAATTCATATCAGGCAGTAGCCGCACGACAGCTAGAACGCTCGGGAGTGATTGTTTCTGCGGGAAAAAATGTATTCTACATAATTCTTAATGCCAATGCCGATCCTCAGTTTCCAGAAAAAAAAGTTATCCTGTCTGATCTCTACAATGAAAAAAAACACCAATATGACAAAAAGAAATATATAGAACTACTGAAAAGAGCGTTTGAAAATATCTTCCCCTTTGAATTTCCGGAGCTTGAGGAGCTTCTAAAATCGGACTTTAATCGGAAATCGGTCCAAAAAAATTTATCGTGTTTTGTGTGTGAAGATTAAATTTTCATAATAAATTTGAAAGTGATATTTGTCGATATTTTAGAAATTTTACACTCTCTTTTCATTTATTTTATAAAATAAATATAATAAAATCATGTCAAAAGCTATTTCATATTATGATTGGGAATTGAACTTTCGAAAGAAGGCAGTTTTAACACATAATTCTAGAAATAAAACAGAAAAAAAAAGTTCTCAAGAAAAGATCAACTCCCTCGGATTAAGTGATAATGCATTTAAAGATTTTATGAAAGAATGGAAAGAAAAAAACTCCTAACTTATTTAGAATAAATTATTTATTTAGTTATTACCAAAATTATACGTACTCTATAGTAGCTGGTGGCTTGGGAGTAACATCAATGTAAATATTTTTTGTCTCTGGAATTTTTAGCAATTTTTCTTTTAGCTCAGATATCAAATCGAATGGCAAATTAGTAACACTCGCTGTTCTTGCATCTATGCTATTAATACTTCTAATAACTACATCATACTTTCCTTCTCTATTTCCGCCTAATTCAAAAAAAACTCTCGCATGATCAGTCAATTTAGAGGCCTTAGCAGTTAACTTTTCAAAATCCCAATCTCCTTTTACTAAGAGAGGTGCCATATAAGTTCTTTTTCCATCTACTAATCCAGTTACATCTTTTGTTAAAATATTTTCACTACTTGTTGCTGCGAAGACTTGAAAGGGCTCTTGTTCTCCTCTGTCATTTATTATCATTGGTTTTCCATACTTTTCAACATAAAAATCTTCGACACGGGATTCTACAATATCATGGATTTTCTTTTCGAAAGCTAAATTTTCAAGAGTTACAGGTCCGATAATTCTGGCTGAAAGTGCTGGACCAGGGAAAGCCTTTCTATACACTAATTCTTGAGGCATTTTGAGATAATCGAGAACTCTCCGGACTTCAGTTTTTATAAGACTTGCAACAGGTTGGATTGTAGCTTCAACTTCATATTCTATATCTAAATTATGTTGACTTTTCACAAATCCTTTGATATTTTTTTTCAATAAGGCTCTCTCTTCTTCCACACTCATTGTTTCCTTTATATCGTTAATTTTAACACCAAAACTCTCTTCAATATCAGGCAATATAGTTCCATCAGCTAATAAATCACAACTTTCTTCTTTAATGACTCTGCTTATTGTGTCGGAATATGCTGCTTTGAAAAGTTTCCTCTTCTCTTCCGCATCACCCTCTCCAAGGATCTTTGGGAGGAATTCATCCCGAATATCTACAATCATTACATCCGGAAATAATTTTTTTATATTTTCTCGCTCCTCTTGACCTCTGATTATTCGCATGAGTCCGTGGTCAATAAAAACAGGGATTGTATTAATATTTGCTTGTTTAAGTAATAAATATACACAAGAACTATCAATTCCACCTGAGAGTGCGCAAAACACTTTTTTATCTTTCGCATGAATTTTTAAAAAATGAACCGCAGCTTCTACAAACTTCTCTGGCTCACGAGGAGGGTCTATTAATCGATGATTTAACATAGATGAGAGTAAGACTTTTAATAAAATAAGGGTAATTATTAAGTG
>SDBT01012401.1_pt1 | contig 13686 bp, 17 predicted proteins | sample 2277101 | NCBI WGS metagenome assembly SDBT01 (sample SAMN10404973, study PRJNA504765) | marine sediment metagenome | isolation source: marine sediment core GS10_PC15, 103 cmbsf | place: Arctic Ocean: Southern Knipovich Ridge | collected 2010
CAGTCCAAAAAAAATTGATTTGCCGCTTCCGCAAATTACTATTCCTTTTCCGCGATTGTGGACGCAGATCAGATTAAGCCTGAAGCTACTGGGTAATAAGCAAATCGATAACTTATTTATCCCATCGCATGTAATGCCTGTTATACACCCTGAAAACACGACTATTACAATTCACGATGTGGCGTTTAAAAGGTTTCCCGAAAGCTATGGGCTGTTGAGCAAATGGTATCTAAATTGGGGGACAAAATTTGCAGTAAAACACGCCAAACAAATCATTGTTCCCTCGGAAACAACAAGGGATGATCTGATTGAATTTTATAAAGCTGATCCGCAGAAAATCAGCATTATTCCTCTGGGTTTTGAATCAGGCACAACCGAAGTGGCACCAGATGAGATTGATAAAGCATTGAGCCAATACCATTTGAATTCAAGGCATTATTTTTTGTTTGTCGGGCGCATTGAGACAAAAAAAAATCTCGGGATATTAATACAGGCCTTTGAAGAAATCCAAAAAAAACACCCCTATTTAAAACTGGTTTTGGCTGGTAAAACAGGTGTTGGTGGGGAGGAAATACTGAAATCCATCCAGAATAAAGGCATTGTTGTGACCGGTTATATAGATGATAAAACCAAGGTAATTTTATACCGGCATTGCCTGGCCTTTGTATTCCCTTCCTTGTTTGAGGGATTTGGTCTACCACTTTTGGAGGCAATGGACGCCAAAGTGCCGATTATTGCTTCTAAAATCCCGACTTCTTACGCAATCGCCAAGCAAAATGCTTTGTTTTTTGAGCTGCAAGATTCTGAAACACTGGTTCATCATATGAAAACATTGGCTGAGCAGAAAGAATTATGGGGTGAATTGATAAAAAATCATGCTGAAACCCTTGAAAAATATTCATGGGAAAAATGTGCAATAGAAACCTGGAAAGTTATTAATTGACAAAAGGTGAATAATTATGAAAAAAACCTGATACCTTTTTCAAATATGTATCGATGAGATTAAAACAATTTTCCCAAATCGTCCTTCATGGCCAGTGCGGCCTGACGGGCGGCTTCATGATATTCCTCATCTTTCCATTTTTTATCTTTTTGGTAAGCAAAGATGATCCCGCGGGAAGAGTTTACAATAGCGCCTGTGCCGTTTTTATGAAAACAAGGCTTCACATCTTCCGCGCCGCCACCTTGTGCGCCGTAACCGGGCACGAGGAATATCTGATTAGGCATAAGTTGGCGGAGTGCACTGGCTTCTTCGGGATAAGTAGCACCTACTACCGCACCGACTGACGAGTAGCCTGAATCTCCAATCATATCACGCCCCCATCCTTCTACAAGAGTAGCCACATGCTCATCCATCAGATGATCGCCAATAGGTTGACCTTGTATTTCATCTGCAGATGGATTAGAAGTTCTGACAAGAACGAAAATACCCTTCCCTTGCTCCTGACAAACCTTGGTGAATGGCGTTATGCCATCTGTACCGAGATATGGGGTAACTGTGAGGGCATCGGCATTGATGGTTGGAGTTGGAGTTCCAAACACATCAACGAGTCCCAGATGGCCATTTGCATAAGCTTCGGAAGTTGAACCGATATCGTTACGTTTTGCATCGCCAATCACAATCATGCCTTTGCTATGCGCGTATTCAATGGTTTGCTCATAAGCAAAAAAGCCAGCATGACCGTATTGTTCATAAAAAGCAATCTGAGGCTTGATAGCAGGTACAATATCGTAAACTGCATCGATTATACCCACATTAAAAACAATAAGGGCAGCTGATACTGCTTCAAGATTTTCTCCACCATACTGTTTTATGGCTGCTTTTTTGATGAATGGGGGGATTTTTTCTATACGAGGATCAAGCCCGACAACAGTTGGATTACTAAGTTCTTTAATCCGATTGGCTAATCTGTCTCCAAAATTTTGCATGATGTTTTTGTGTTAGTGGGCCATGACCTTTTCCATTTCATTCATTTTTATGCGAACGTCTTGGGCACTATTATGTGCTTTTTCGTTATACGGCTCTAAAGTAAGGATTTTTTCGTAAGTAAAGAGTGCATTTTCAAAATCTTCAGAATTTCTGCAGGCGTCTGCAAGTAAAAATAAATAGTCGACTTCGCGAGGCTTAAGTTCTGCAGCACGCCTATAGCATTCTCCTGCCAACGATGGGCGCATTAAGAGTTGATACAGTCTGCCTAAAGCCACTAATTTTCGGTCGTCCTTGTCATCCAGCTCAATAGCCTGTACGTAGGCATGAATAGCTTCTTTAAACTTTTTCTTTTTAACATAAATTTTGGCCAGATTTTCATGAATAACAGGATTCCCACGATCAATTTCCATTAGACGTTTGTATAGAGATTCCGCGCGCTTCAAATCCTCGCTTTCTAAATAAACCGTAGCCAATTTTAGTGATACGGGCAACTCTTCTCTGGTTAGTGCAAGTGATTGAATAAGTAGTTTTTTGGCCTCGCTCCATTGCTTTTTAGCCATAGACATATCTGCTTTGCGCAAAGTCAGCTTAAATTGGGAGAAATCATACTTCTTTTTCTGTTGCTCCTTGGTAAAAGTGTCCTTAAAACGTTCTGTGTGCATCAATTGCCGTTCCTTGTGAAGCTGATCGACTTTCTGGGCAACATCTTTTTTAAATTGACGTCGCTTATCTCGCATATAAATATAATTTCGCCGAACAACAATAATGAGAATGGCAGCCAATGATCCGAGAAATATATAAACTTGTGACATCTTTACAAAAAAACAAAAATCAAAAAGCATGAGGTCTATTTTTATTTTTAATTTTTGTTTTAGCGCTCAGTCTGAATCAATAAATTTTCCAGAGCGAGCTTTTTGTTGACGTTGCGGTTAATAAAATAGCGTGTTTTCTCTAACTTTTCAAACAGATTCACTATATCGCGTAGGGTAAAGCGTTTGCCTAACGCATGATCTGCCACATTCATGTATTCAAAAAGAAGTTTTCTTAAGTATCTTGCGAAAGCATCCAGGAATAGTTCAACTTGCCCTTTATCTTTTTCAATCCCTTCGATAAATAAAAACTTTTGCGCCAGATCATTCTTTCTAAGAAAATTTTCGATTTGATTGTAAAGATTTTTTTGAGCCATAAGAGCATCATTGTCTTTCATTAGTGTAATGGCAAGGCCTGGCCGGCCTTGTGCAATATTAACTATTTCGCTTATATCAGAGCGTTGACCAAATGTTTCTTTTAAATAATCACTCAAAACACCGTCATCCACTGTGGAAAAATGGTAATGACGCACTCTGGACTGTATGGTCAAAAGGACCTGATCAAGCTTACTGGTCGTAAGAATAAAAATAGTTTTTCCTGGCGGTTCTTCAAGTGTTTTTAGGAAAGAATTCTGCGCCTCAACAGGCATACGTTCAATGTTTTCGATAACAATAATGCGATATGTGCCTTGACTGGTGAGATTGGTTTTACGGATAAGCTCTCTCACTTCATCTATTTTAATTGATTCACCGTTATCTTCCATAAAAATGGTATCCGGATGACTTCCTGCCTGGATAAGCTTACAATCTTTGCATTTTTTGCAAAAATTATTCTGGCATTGCAAAATGCTAGCTAAAGTCTTGGCAATACTGGATTTACCACCTTGCTTTGGCCCTGAAAATAAATACGCATGACTTAGCTTTTTTTCCTTGAGCTCTTTTTCCAGGTTTAAAAGCTGATGAGTATGGCCGACAATGTTCCACTTGTATAGCATGATGATGATTAGGGATGGCTGTTATTATACACCAAAAATCATTTTACATTTTACATTTGATTGAAAAATGCGAAATGCGAAATCTTTTGGCAAAGCCAAAAGCCCTTGTATTCACGAGACAAATTGTCTAAAATAATCGGGCTTATTGTTCATAAGCCGTGGTGGTGGAATTGGTCCAAGACAAGCTCGGACTCCGAGTGAAAACCTCGGAGTAAACACATCCCGCCTGACGGGATTCCTTCAAGAGGTATGTTATATTTAAATTAAATTATGCCTGAGTGGTGGAACTGGTAGACACGCAAGACTTAAAATCTTGTTCCTTCGGGAGTGTGGGTTCGAGTCCCACCTCAGGCACCATTGATAACCAATCAACTATGGAAAAAACATTGAAAAAACCGGCCAAAGAATTCATGTCTAAAGATGTCATTGCTGTCCAGGATAATGAAAGCATTAAACAGCTCTTCAAATTATTAGACCAAAGTGGTATCCTTGGCGTCCCTGTAACTGATGAGAAAAATCGTGTGGTTGGAATTGTGACTGAAACGGATTTAATTCAGCATTTCACCACCCTGGAAACGCCTCGTTCAATCAATCTTTTGGGCGGGATCATCTATCTGAACAGTGTCGAGGAATTCAATGAACAGCTTAAGGATCATTGTGCAGAAGTAGTTAAGGATCTGATGACTACTCCTGTCGTAACAGTAGAGGAGACGACGACACTTCTGGAGGTGATTAATATAATGTCAGAAAAAAATATCAGCCGGCTCCCCGTTGTTAATAAAAAGGGGGAACTGATTGGAATTATTACGCGTAGTGATATTGTGCATCAGCTCGCTCAAATCAAAAAAGTTTAATTATTAATTTTTATATAAAATGGAAAAGATAACATTAGAAGTTACTGAAGGGGTTTATGACACTGCTAAAGCTGCCCGTGAAGCCGATCGTATTCCTATGGCATATTATGGAAAAGGAATTGAAAATCATGGTTTTTCTGTAGATTATCAGGATTTCCGCCGTGCCTATGACAAGGGTAGGCGCAGTACTATTATGTATTTCGTAAATGAAAAAGGTAATGAATTCCCAGTTCTTGTTCAGGATATTCAATATGATCCGATGACGGATAAAATGATTCATGTGGATGTTCTAGCCGTGGATGTAACTAAACCAATCCGCACCAGTATTCCATTGATACTTACAGGTATTGCCCCAGCCGTTAAAGAGCTGAGTGGTATTTTGGTACAAAGCAAGAAACAAGTGGAGGTAGAATGTCTGCCAAATGATCTGGTACATGAAATTAACGTGGATATTACAACTTTAATTGATTTTAATACCTCTATTACCGTTGATAACATCCAGGTACCTGATACTATTAAAATTTTGGATGCTCTAGATATTAATGTAGCTACAGTTTCTATGCCAAAAGAAGAAGTTATAGAAGAGGTCGCTCCTGCTGAAGGAGAAGAAGGAGAAGAAGGTGAAGAAGGCGTTGAAGGAGAAGAGAAAAAAGAAGGTGAAGGTGAAGGCGAAAAGAAAGAAGGTGAAGAAGGAGGGGGGGCGAAGAAGGAGAAAGGAAAGGAATCATAATTCCGATTTATGAATCTAAAAAATTTGTTTCAACAGCTTCGCCAAAAAGCTAAATTTGAACCGAAATTTATCGGCGTCCTGGTCTTAGTGGCCGTGGGCGTCTTTATAATTATTGAACTGATTTTCAGTGCCGTTACTCATACAATTGAGAAAGGCCGTTATAAAATTCAACCTTTGGATGAAGGAGCTATTTATGATGAGATCCCACATAATATTAAAGAAGATTTTTCACTCCTTTTGAATAAACAGCCTTCATATCTAAATGGCGCGCCTATGGATCAGGATGTAGGAAGAGGTCAGCCCATTGCTGTAATAATTGAAAACTATACCCCTATCCGTTCTACTCAGGTGGGACTGGAGGATGCGGCAGTTGTATATGAAGTTCCGGCCGAAGGAGGGATTACACGACTTCTGGCTGTTTATGATGGCCGACCAGTTGAAGCAATGGGGCCAGTTCGTTCTGCACGGCCTTATTTAATTACATGGGCTTCAGAATATCGGGCTGCTTTGATACATGTAGGAGGAAGCCCAGCCGCTCTGGCGAACCTGAAAGGCAACTTCCGAGTGTTCAATATCGATGAATTCGCGGATTATGTGACAATTTGGCGTAACCAAAAATATCTGGCACCCCACAACGCCTTCAGCTCAACCGCCAACATCTACAAACGCCTGAATAAGGACGAATATTATCATCCTCTAAAAACCAAACGCTTCCCATTTAAAGATCCGGATGAAATATCTGGTGATATAAGCAAAATCACTATTGATTTTTCAATTAATCCGTACGAAGTGAAGTATGAATATGATGAAACAACTCGCACCTACACACGCTATAACGGAGGAAAGCCTCATCACAACATAAAGCCGGCTAATATAGTTGTCCAGTTTGTGGATACGGAGGTTTTGGATGATATTGGGCGGCTAAGAATTCAGACGCATGGCACAGGCAATGCCTTGGTTTTCCGGGATGGAAAAGTGATTGAAGGCACATGGGAAAAAGACGCTTCCATAAATTCAGATGACCAACCGGTGGATCAGAGCTGGACTAAGTTTTTTGATAAAAACGGGAATGAGATCGCACTCAATCGAGGACAGGTTTGGATAGAAGTTGTGCCAAACGGCCGACCGGTGAATTATTTTTAATTTTGTTTTATGGAACCTTGGTTAATATTTGGAGGGTTAGCTTACTTATCGTATGGTGTTTCCTGCGCCATTGATAAGTATTTTATGAAAAATGGGTATGAGCCGATCAGCACTACCCTGTTTAAGATGTTTTTTGATGGCGCGGTATTACTTATTTTGGGCCTCTTGTTTTTTGGTTTGCATATCACTATTGAATTATTTTTATGGTCTTTGCTTTTGGGAACGCTTTATGGACTTTCAGGCATCCTTTATTTTTCAGTTTTAAAGACCAAAAATGTGGAGGTGGTCATTCCGTTTTTTCAATCATTTAAAATCTTGCTTATTTTTGTAAGCGCAATCTTTTTGTTTAAAGAAATTGTCAATTTCTCCAACGTAATTGGGCTTATGTTAATTTTAATTGGAATTTATGCGGTTCTTTCAGGGGATGGCATTAAGTTTCCCAAGTTGGATAAAGGGATTGGCTTAATTGGCTTAATGGTTCTCATGCATGTTGTTTATGCGCTGTTGGCAAAAAAATTATTATCCGATGTACAGCCGATTGATTTAGCCATTATGCTGTATTTTTCCGCGACTTTAGTGACTGGTTTATACATACTGTTTTCCAAAAAACAACGTGCCCGTTTTGACATAAAAAGCTCCAAAATTGTGATTTCTGCTGTGTTTGGGGGCATGGGTACCTTTTTGCTTTTTACGGCGCTCACAACTGGAAAAGCTTCAAAAGTATTTTCCTTGGCAGGTTTGCAGTCCGTTACCGTATTTCTGCTGGCCATGTTCTTTTTGAAAGAAAAATTCTATGCGCATCGATTATTCGGCATATTATCGGTATTTTTGGGTATTTATTTAATTTCGTTTTAATAAAATTAACCCGCAATTTCATGAAATTCAAAGTTGACTCAAAAATTTTTGAAAACTATCCGGGTTTTCTGGATGGAATTGTAGTTGTTAAAAATATCGACAACAGCGGACATGATCCTGAGGTTACTAATCTGCTCCGCGAAACAGAAAGGCGAGTACGTGCCCTAACAGGATTTGAATCTGTTAATGAGCATCCAAAAGTCGCAGCATGGCGAGAAGCTCATAGGAAATTTGGCAACAATCCCAAAAAGAAACCGCCTTCCATACAAGCTATTTTCAGGCGTGTTTATAAGGGCGGAGAATTACCGACAATTAATAAACTCGTGGATCTGTATAACGCCATGTCTCTTAAATACATCATCCCTGCTGGCGGAGAAGATATGGATAAATGTAAAGGAAATATTGAACTTGCTTATGCAAGTGGTGATGAAGAATTTATTGAATTGGGCGGAACGGAAAATAATCCGCCGGAAACCGGAGAAGTGGTTTATAAAGACCGGGCTGGTGTCATTTGCAGAAAATTCAATTGGCGCGAAGGAGACCGGACTAAGCTGGCAGAAGAAACAAGAAATGCCGTATTAGTACTGGAGGGCTTGCCTCCGGTTACGCGTGATGAGCTACAGGAAGCATTGGATGAATTAAGGAAATTGGTGCAAAAATATTGTGGTGGGGAGGCCAGAGCGCATATTTTGGATGAATCTAATCCTGAGATTGAATTATGAAACTCTCTGAATTTGACTACCACCTTCCGCAAGAAATGATTGCCCAGCGACCGCTTAAGGACCGCGATCAATCTAAATTAATGGTATTGAACCGGGCAGATCAGACTATTGAGCATCATCAGTTTTTTGAGCTACCGGAACTTTTGGATAAGAACTCTGTTTTGGTTTTAAATGAGTCAAAAGTAATTCCTGCTCGGCTGAAATTTAAGATGGGTAATGGGAATGCTGAGATTCTTCTCGTAAAACCAGTACACGATGATGTGTGGGAATGTATGGTCCGACCAGGGCGCAGATTTGATCCAAAAACTGAAGTACAAATCGACCCCGAGTGCTCCTTTCACGTAAAAGACATCACGCCCCATGGCCTGCGAACGATTAAGTTTTATTGTGATGATTTTAAAACCTATTTACAAAAAAACGGTCACACCCCCACTCCACCATATATAAAGGAAGAAGTGGAAGATTCTGATATGTATCAGACCGTTTATGCCAAAGAAGAGGGTTCCGTGGCCGCTCCAACAGCTGGTTTCCACTTTACTGATCAGGTATTTGATAAATTGAAAGAAAAAGGGATTCAGACGGAATTTATCACTCTTCATGTTGGGCTTGGAACATTCCAGCCGGTGAAAGTGGATAATATTACAGAACACCCCATGCACAGTGAGTGGTTCAGCCTGTCGGATGAGACAGCTAAAAGATTGAATAAAGCGAAACAGGACGGGAAAAAGATTGTAGCCGTAGGTACAACGTCTGTTCGCGTTTTAGAGACATGTAGTAATTCGGATGGCAAATTGACTCCGTATTCCGGTGAAACGGATATTTTCATTTATCCAGGCTACCAATGGAAGTTTGTAGACCAGCTTATTACAAATTTCCACGTACCAAAAAGCACCCTTTTGATGTTAGTCGCATCTTTCACTTCGTTTTGTCATCCTCGGCTTGGTCGGGGATCTGAAACGAAGCAAGAATTAAATGGCATTGATTTTATACTGAAAGCTTACGAAGAGGCTAAAAAGGAAAAGTACCGGTTTTTCAGTTTTGGAGATTCTATGCTGATCCGACAGGGAGAGATGTAGGATCATCCAATCTATCATAAAAAAACACCAGATGTATTTTAAGCCTCATGGCTACAGAATAAATGATGTCACCATCTCTATCGTATTCACAGTTGCTACTTGGATGATTAATTATTTTGCTTAATGTCTCCTCAATCACTTCGCGATCTGCCAACACTTCATCGGTCATAAATATATTGCCAGATGTAACCATATGATGAGATTGGTTAAAAAACTGTTCTACATTGGCAAGATAGAGCTTAATTTTCTTTAACAGTTCTACATTGGCAAGATAGCGCCTTTCATTCATTAAAAGGTTGAGTGATCTTGACGAGACCCGTAATGCAGAATCTATTTCCGGTGAATCGGCAACCAATTTAGATAAAGAAATTGGTTTTGGACGAGATTTAGACTGTAATATATTTAAATGGTGGAGGTTCATAAAGGACATACTTTATTAGGTTAATTTTCTATTTAATTATTATCTGCTCCTTCAAAAAAGCCAATAATAAATTGGTAATCTTGATCGATGCCAGGCCATTGAGATATTTTAGACTCCCTAATTTTTGTAAAAGTAGGATCTGCGTAAATAGCTTTAAGCCTGTCTTTGAGCTCTTCCAGCCCACTTTGATCCTGTCTCAAAGCTTGAGTAATCTTCAGTTGGTTACAAAACAAAAAACAAGCTGTACCTAAGTATATAATGAAATTAATAGGCGGTCGTTCATCTTCCTTAAGGAGTCGGAGCTGACTTTCAGCTACTATAATAGCCTCTGCAAGTGGGCGAATCGGAGAAGTGGCTGGACTTTCCAACCTATCATTCTCAGGACCTGTGGAGAGAGTGGGAGGGCTCATTTGTAAAATAATTTTATGGTCTTAATGCAGACCTCATGGTCTTTCTATCTAAAGCGATTTTAACCTCTTCTAATTGACTTTCTAATTTGGTAATAATGTCCGTATCGTATTCTAACCGTCTTAAATGATGTAAACATTTTGTAAGTGCTTCGTGCATGTCTCCTAAGTCCCAATCTAAAAGATCTTCATTGTCCAAATCAAGTGTGCTGTCAGCATAATTAGTAAGAAAAAGATTAGTTCTGTCTTCCAGCCCCTCTCGTTGGCTGACTTTTTCAAGGTCGGGATTTATTTGACCTCTAAAAACAAAATTTTGGCTACGAAGGCGTTCTGCGTCTTCCTGTTTTTCTCTTAAGCTTTCGGGAGATGGCATGTTTAAAATATGATATAGTAAACTTGGTTGTGTATTTTACACATTTAATCGCTAATTGTCAAGCTGATACGACATATTTTGACTATTTTAATTATTGTCAGTTGTATAATGCTTTTAGGCTGTGCTTCGGATCAGTCACCTCAACCCTCCGCAAAAGATACCACTAACCTTACTGAAACCATGGCTGAAAATGTATTAAAAATGGAAGTTGCAGGTTATGAAAATGGAGGCCGGATGCCCGCTAAATTCGCCACCAAAGACGGAGGCGGAGAAAATGTTTCTATTGGCGTAAAATGGCAGACATTACCTGCCGCCCAATCTTACGCATTACTGTTTGATGACAAACATCCCGTTGCCAACAACTGGGTACATTGGTTAGTGGTTGATATTTCCAATACCGCCAATGAGATTCCGGAAGGGGGCAGTCGTACCAATATGCCATTGGGTGCTCGGGAACTTATGACATCTTGGGGGCAAACCGGTTATGACGGTCCTCAGCCTCCAGTGGGTTCAGGCGATCATGAATACGTGGCTACCTTGTATGCTTTGGATGTACCAAAATTGGATGTCGATGAAAATATCACCCGCTCCGAATTCCTAAAAGCTGTTGATGGGCATGTGATTGCGGAAGAAAGTTATAGTGGCTGGTTTGAGCGTAAATAAGACGGTACAATAACCAATCTGCAGGATTATCGGTTTTATTTTTAGCTGCAGCCCCGATGTACATCGGGGCGACTTACCTTTTTGCCGTATTCCTGCTTCTATTACACTTTGAGCTGTTTAGATCACACTTCTTCATTTTTTGGTGTCAAAATAAACAGCAAAAAAGTATGCGCTGTCCGCGCAGGACAAAAAAATCAGAATATCAGAATTACTTACAATGGTTATTGTATGGAATTAATGGTGGTACTTTTGATGCACTTCCTTCAGCTTTTTATTCGTGATATGCGTATATATCTGAGTGGTTGTAATACTGGAATGGCCGAGAAGTTCTTGGACGGACCGGATGTCAGCACCATTTAGTAGTAATTCTGTTGCGAATGAGTGGCGGATTGTATGCGGAGTTACATGTTTGGTAATACCGGCTTTGTAGGCGGTCGTTCTTACCATTTCCTGAATCGTATAATCAGTAAGCCGCCTATGATTACCTTTTAAATCCAGATCACCTTTTCTCTTATTTCGTGTTCGCCCATGATTAAGGAATAGTGGGTCGAAATTATCATCACGGGAGTCTAAATATTCTTTTATCCAATCCTTAGCTCTCTCAGATAGGAATACAATGCGCACTTTTTTACCTTTTCCGCGGATACTAAATTCGCCTCTGTCCAAATCCACATTTTGCCGATTCAGATTAGTCAATTCGCTAATGCGCAAGCCAGTTGAATACAGCATTTCCAGAATAGCCCGATTCCTAAGTCCAATTTGTTTTCCATCGTCTACAGCTTCAAATAATCTATCTAATTCTTCCCGCGTTAAATGTTCAATTATCCTATCTGGGATTTTAGCTAAATCCACCTTTTCCGGCGCCAGAACTTTCCAGTCATTTTTAATGCAGAATTTTAAAAAGGCGCGAAAGGCGATGACATGATAGTTTTGGGTTTTAATACTCAGATTCTCATGAGGCCGGAATTCAAAACGGTTTAAATGAAGCCTGTATCGTTTTATCAAGCCGAGATCGATTTTTCCTATCTCAATATCTTTGGCAAATTCCAAAAAACGTTCCAGATAATGGGCGTAACTAATTAACGTCCGTTTGGACTGATTCTTTTCAATTTCACAATGCTCTAAAAACTGCCGTATGGCATTTGAGAGTTTCATTTTTTTGGTGAGCTAGGCAACTTAACAATCCGCAGTACTCAATCGAATGTTGGTAGGTGTTACTTCCCGGTCATCTGCACCGCTGCAGAAAACAACATTTCTTAGATTATCACGTTCTGCACCCACTATTTCTATACCTCTTCTTTGCTGTGACGCGAGAAATGCTTCAAATTCCGCATCATCATCAGGTGATAATTCGGAGTATTCAGTTGATTCTAATCCTGCCATATTTATTTTTGTTAAAAAATACAATCACATTGTACGGGATAGATATTGAAATTCAAAATGATTTTTTCGCCCTTATTTCAAATAAATAATCATTGCACCGCTTCTTTCTTTTTTGCCGGATTCCCATTTAAAGCCGGATATTTGTCCTTCTTTTTTTAGCATTTCCATCATTTCTTCAGCTATCGTACGAAGAACTGAAATTCCATCCTCTGAATGCAGGCCTTTTCCTGTAATAATTCGAACTAGCCTGTAACCTGCCTGGCGGGATGTGTGGATAAATGAAAATATAGTCTGCTTAGCTTCTTCTGCTTTCATTCTATGTAGATCAACCTCATCTTGAGGCTCTTTGGGAGCTGTAGCTTCTTGAGGATCGTCTGGTTCAGGCTCCTTTTCTGCAAGCACATTTTGCATGCTTGTGTCAGCAAGACTTTGTTCTAAAATTTCTTCAAAATTTTCTTCCGGTTCGTCTTCTTCTCCAAATTCAGCACGTAAACTGACGTCATCCAATATGCGGAAACCATTCCTATCCACCCCTCTTCCTTTTGTCTCTTTCTCTTGTTTGATTCGTTGCTGTTCGGTACGTCGCTTGGTACGTCGCTCTGATCTTTTTTGACTACGTTCTTTTGGGGTGAGTTCTAGCCTCATCTGGCCAGGTCGTAATTCAACAATTTTAGCTGGCGGTATTTCCTTTTTTGCTTTGGCTGGTTGTGGTTCGGTCGGCTGTACCTCTTTCGGCTCTAAAATGACTTTATTTCGACCTAACATACGTAAAAAACGATCGCGTAAACGACTTAAAAATCTGGACTTCTTTGTAGCCGGTTCTTTAGTCTTCATTTTTTCCACGGCTATTAATTATACCTTTTTTCTCTCTTTTGTCAACCAAAGTGTTTCAGTAGATAATCATGACATTGTTTGATAGCTTTGCCCCTGTGGGATATCTCATTTTTTTCATGTTTACTAAGTGCGGAAAAAACCTTATTTTTCCCTTCTGGCAAAAATACGGCGGATAGCGGAATTCCAGGTTCCAAGTCGGCTTCAGGCTTTGGCAGAATCATTCCTTTGCATTCCCCGCGGAACGTCATTGTCTCCTCACCAGGGCGATACAAAGCCACCACACTGATGAATTCCGTCTGCCTATTTTCCTCCCGTTGCATTCGGCTTAAAAAGAAGCTTAGCCATTCTTCATCAGTCGCCTGTTCGCCTGCCCCCCAGCGCCGGGTCTTCACGCCCAATTCCCCCTTCAGCGCGTCCATATGAATACCCGAATCATCGGCAATCGTCGGCAAGCCTGTCAGTCGACCGAAAAACTCTGCCTTGATAATGGC
>SDBT01012402.1_pt1 | contig 13684 bp, 17 predicted proteins | sample 2277101 | NCBI WGS metagenome assembly SDBT01 (sample SAMN10404973, study PRJNA504765) | marine sediment metagenome | isolation source: marine sediment core GS10_PC15, 103 cmbsf | place: Arctic Ocean: Southern Knipovich Ridge | collected 2010
GTTTAGAATTAGACGGCGAGATTTTAGGATGGGGAGTTTCATAGCTAATTCTTTATAATGTCATCCTGAGCGAAGCGAAGGATCTAGCGATCCTGCCAAAGGCAGGATCGCGTAAAAAACGATGCGGCGCTTCGCGCCTAGATTCTTCACTCCGCTTCGCTTCGTTCAGAATGACAATTCAAATAATACTATATGGAATTTTACATGGTGGAGATGGGGGGAATCGCACCCCCGTCTGAAAACAAGAAAAGTAAGCTTCTACTAGAATAGTCTGTCTGTTTTGTCTCGAGGAAGAGTATAGAGACAGACAAAAACACTTTTCCTCAAAGCCTCATTAGGTTCGGCTAAGTCCGAGGCGGGACCTAGTTATATCCTGGTAATGTGACACCCTGGTCTGATCCCCCAGGCAAAATCAGTAGGATGGCAGTCGGAATTAAGCGACTGCAGATACAGGCTGAAGTGTCAACCCAGAAGCAAATGCTTTGAGTTTAGCTTTGGCCTGTGTCAATAAGTTTGCACTTATTGGTTTGCTCTAGAGTTTAACGAGCCTCGAGCAGCTCGCCTAGCAACTTAAATTTAAAATTTCCATCGAATCTATACATCCCCCCTGTGGCAAAATCACAAATCACAATTTCCAAATCACAAATATGATTTAAACACAGGGTGGAGGTAGAGAAAGGGAAGGGCGGGGGAGCAACGCGTAGGAATATCGCTGCTCGACCCGCCTTTATTTTGAGAGAATATATTGGAATCACCCGAAGTGATGGAAGCCTCTTCCCGCGGGTATACAACTCGTGTAAGTGAGGAGCTGCCCGATCCTGGGACCGTGTTCCTGAAGGACAGGGTTTTGGGCGATGAGGCATTCGGAGGTGACAGTAACGCAACTATGGTGCTCGATCGAATTCATAATCGGGACAAGGCTCTCAAAATCCTCCAATCTTCTTAAGCTGACCTGAAATTGAGTACAATCCCTAGCGTACCTGGCTCCGTTATGGCGCCCGCCGTCGGTAGTATCAACCCATTCGCTATAATTACGAATAGTAATCATGCTAGAAAAGGGTTACCATTGATCAAGCATGATAAGGATGAACTTGAATTTCATACCAGGATGGATCAGGCGTGGATTGTCTCCAATGATTTCACCGTTATTTCCATAGGAATAGACAGCTTCCCAGGTGATCCAACCGATATCTGTATTTTTCTTTATTTGACGGGCGATATTCCATAGACAGTCACCACTTGTAACAGTAATGTCGATGTGGATGAACGCATATTTTTTGTTGGAACTATCATCATTACTGCTGGGAACGTCGGCAGAGGAACTGAATTCCCTGGAGATGTCGAATTCTGCCCCTATCGCTGATGCGCTCACTCCTGCAAGAAAAACGACCACAACGATTACAAAAAGCATTCTCTTCATGGGTCACTCCTTTCGAAGCAAAAAGCTTCAAACGTTGTTATCTTCTGCAACGCCTCAGGCGCTGCGACTTCTATTCTCTCTTGTTAAAGAACGTATTATCAATAAATTCCAAATTACATATTTCAAATATCGAATGGCAAATGCGAATTCTACCACTGGGTGAAGGTAGAGAAAGGGAAGGGCGGGGGAACAACGATTTATGAGGCGTCTTGGTTAAGTTGTTGTTGCTCCCTGGTCCGCCCTTATATTGAGAGAATAATATATCGAAGGTTAGCTCGATGTGTGGACACTACTTCCGCCAAGGTATCCAGGTTCACAGATTCGGTACTTGAGCTTTCTTTCCGGCCAAAAGCTCGCGCGTGACCAGTAGTAGCGAAGCCGATCTGCCGTGATCTGTTTCGTAGTTTTGTATGCACTACTTTGATATACTAGATCCATCATCTGGGCGATATTTTCATAGGTTTCGCCTTGTTTCAAGACAATCAAGAAGGTGGCACAGATATTATTCCCATCCTGATTGACGGTAATGTGGATCGCTGACTTTTGCCTGGGACAGGAAAGGTCGCTCGTGTAGCTAAGGTTCTGCCCAACTTCGAGAGTGTACGGGGGACGAAGCTCGTTTTGTTGAGCGAGGCGGCGGCGAGTTGCGGGATCGACGAGGTTCTTTTTCTTAATCTCCGCGAAGGCGTTGACCTGCTTCACAACGTCGTCCAAGCCTGTATCACCGACCTCGACTGTTAAAAGGAAGGTGATTGTACCTGAGCAGTCCCAGCCGTCTTGAAATATGGCAAAATCTACAGCGATGGCCGGGGTGCTGAAAACGAACATGAAAGCGATTGTTAAAAGGATTGCTCTTTTCATGATTCAAAGCTCCTATGAAAAAGGTTATTGCCATTATCTTCCGTGGCGCCTCAGGCGCTACGACTTCTATTCTCTCTTGTTAAAGAACGTATTGGAAAGAAATTCCAAATTACATATTTCAAATGTCGAATGGCAAATGTGAATTCTGTTACTGGGTGGAGGTAGAGAAAGGGAATGGCGGGGGAGCAACGAGAAAGAGTAATTTTCTTGCCGCAACCCCACCATAGTGGAGGACTCATGGTTTAGGAAAACAATCCTGCCAAGGATCTCAGTTACTGGTAGTGGTGATGCCCAGGAGTTGACGGTCGTTCGCATGTATCGAATTCAATCGGTATCCCGGGAACGAGCTTGACTGGACCATCAGGGAAATTGAATACCTGGTTGTGACTGATCGAACGGCTGCCATTTTTATGCTTATTTACCAGACGGACAATGCTTTCCGGGGTATCGTCCTCATCGATCAGGACTGTAAAGCGGGCACAAAAGAGTTCAATTGGCAGGCTTACATAAAAGGTACTGACCGATAGCTTTCCATCAGTATTGGGAACAACAACATCGGGCATCCCTGTTTTTTCTTTTTTTAGCCTCTGGTCGCAGGCGAGTTCAGTTTTGTAGCTTAGATGATCACCAGGTCTGATGATGTACGGAGGTTTCAGATCGTTCTGACGGGCAAATCGTGTGCGCGTTGGGTGACGAACGAAGTTTCGTCGGTAGCTCGAACGGTTGATATCGTCAACATACCAATCTATCCCAGTGGCACCCTCTTCCACCGTATAGATGAAAGTGATCATCTTATCACAGATTCCGCCGGTGGTAATAATCGTTGGTCCTAATGACTCTGTGTAGGCGAACAGTTTCCCGCAAATAGGGGAAAAGAGTAACAGTAGAGTTAGAGCGCTACAAATAGTGATTGTTCTCATGATGATTCTCCTTGTTGAAAGAACGGTTATCGAAAAATGTTATTGCTTCTTTCTCATTGCTCGCTGAAGCCGGCGGTCACTATCTCGCTTCTTAATATCTTCCCGCTTATCAAATTGCTTCTTGCCTCTCCCAATACCGAATTTCACCTTAACACGAGACTTGGAAGTATACATTGAAATAGGCACTAAAGTCAAGCCTTTTTGGGTGAGCTTACCGATGAGGTTTTTTATTTCCTTTTTATGTAGGAGAAGCTTTCTGGATTTCGTGGGATCGTAATCTGGCAAATCCCCAGCTTTATTATAGGGTGAAATGTGGCAATTGATAAGCCAGGCCTCAGGACGGCCACCTGGACCAGTGTTGTTAATCGTAACGTAGGCTCCTTTGAGACTAATATGTCTGTTCTTGGCGGATTTAACTTCCTGGCCCGTAAGCTGGATTCCAGCTTCATATTTTTCCAGGATTTTATAGTCAAAGGTCGCGCGTCTGTTTGTCGCAAGCTTGGTCATTTAAGATAGAGTGATGATTATTACTCCAATTACCATTATAACTGTTCCTAGAAGTCTTGGTAAGACATTTTTTTCTTTAAGAAAGAAGAAGCCGAAAAGAGCCGCGAAGATAACCGAAGTTCTTTTAACCGAAATAGCGTAGGGGACAATGGTAAGTTCGTAAGCATTATTCATAGCAATCGGGATCAGGGTTACAAAAATCATAGCGCCAATGAGAATGCCCCAGTTATTTTTTGCCGGGGTGAGGATTTTATCTTTTTTTATTAGCGCGACGATCAAAAGAATAGAGCCTGATAGAAAATATGCCAAGGAGTGTCCAAAGGTTGTGTCAGAATTTAGAACAACCATCTTATCGAAATTACTTGAGATGCTATAGAGAAGGGCAACGCCGAGCATGAAGAGCACAGCTTTATTTGAGAAGAGGTTTCTTATTGGAGATAAAATATTTTTGAGGCTCCCCTTAATATTCAAAACATATGATCCGATGACGATAAAAATAATCCCGATAATTCCCTTGTCAGATGGAACTTCTCCTAAGATAACCCAGGACGTGACGATTAGAAAAAGGGGAGTAAAAGAAATTATTGGAGCAGCTAGAGATAGATCCTCAAGTTTTAAAGCTTTGAATAGTAGAATTGCAGCAATAACGTTGAGGCCCGCGGTCATCGTGACAGCAAATAATAAATCTGGACCAAGGGCAGGGATTCCCTTATAAAGTGATATAATAAGAAGCAGGACGGCAGGCGGGATTTTAACGATCGCTGCCAAACTAAATACTCCGAACTTTCTAAGAAGCCGTTTATCTAAAAAGTAGAATGATGCTTGTGAAATAGCTCCAATTAGAGCATAAATAATCCATGACATAATATGTCTAGTTTATCAAAAACAGGGGAGGATGGCAATTTTTGCCTTGTTGTAGGGAAAATAGTGCTGTGGATAAATTTGTGCTTGACAGTAAGGCAGAAGGTGGTATTATTATCAATCAATGTACTAATGCATTGATATATCACAGTTTTAATGTATTGAACAAAAGTTCAAACCGATGAAAAACAGACCATTTTGGGATCAAAAGAAAACCAAGGAATTATTCAAGGCAATTATAAAGCTTAAGACTACACAGGAATGCAGTAAATTCTTCCGAGATCTCTGTACATTGGAAGAGATGGCTTCTATTGCTGACCGGTGGCAGATGGTAATACTTTTGAATAAAGGGATGCCACAACGTGAAGTAGCAAAGAAGCTAAAGGTAAGCATTGCAACAGTAACTAGAGTTAATTGGTGGATCAAACATGGAAAGGGAGGATATCGACTGGCATTAGAAAGGACGAAGAAGAAATAATGAACAGTGAACAGTGAACAGTGAACAAGGAGCAATAGAATTTTATCTATAATAATTATTCGCTTTCTAAATAACCAAGATGACCAAAGTCTACCTAGTCAAATTCATAGACCATCATCACGCCAGTGCCATATCTCTACGGCAGAGGCGTGCTTGATTTTTGATAAATAATTAAAGCTGGCCTTTCCCGTGGGGATGAGGCCGGTTTTTTAATTGGCCGCGTGGTAGCAACTTTAACAAAGGAGAAAGATCATGAAGAAATGTGACAAGTGCGGCAAGGAAACAGAAGAAACAACTTCGGTTGTCATTTGCAACAGCTTACCGTATCCCAAAGGAGCCCAGGGAGAAATGGAGGTGCAATCAGAAGAAGAGTGGTGTATGGACTGCGTCAGAGCCAATGAAGTTTTTAGACCCTATCATTGAAAGGAAGGATAATAACCGTGACTAATCAAGCAAATATCAATAAGTTACTCCGGCTTAAGGCGAAAATGCTTTGCAATGGAGTGAACGCTTGTTCGGAAACCGAGAAACTGATTGCGGCGCAGAATCCTTTTGGGGTAAAACGCGGAGGCCTTTCTTCCGGAGCTAAGATGTACCTCGACGGCAATATTTTCGTCAATGCCCCGCTGTACAAAAAATTTACGGCTCCAATGCGGTTGGTGAGAAAAAAAGGCAGAGGCCAGGATACCGTGAGAATTATCGAAGAAGGGAGGGAAGTGGCCATTGGGAAGATTCTTGCCGCCCCTGCCTGGTATGCTGAAAAAGTAAATGGATTTCCCATAACCAAATTAATCACCGCGCACAAGAATCAACTCGCCATGGCGGTTTGGGAGGACTGCGCACTGTTTAAAACCGGGAAGCAGTGTAAGTTCTGCGTGATGAAATGGAGCCAGAGTTCTCCAGAGCTCAAACAAAAAAGCCCCGAGCTGATCGTGAAGGCTTTAAGAAAGATCCCGGTCAGCGATTATAAAGGGATAATCCTCAACAGCGGGATGACAGCAGGACCGGGCCGGGGGATGGAGATCATCCTTCCCTTTGTTCAGGCGATTTCCGAAGAGTTCCCCAAGCTCACAATCGCGGTGGAGATCACCCCGCCCGAGGATCTCGACTGGATTGACCGCCTTGCTGACGCCGGGTGCAAGAGCCTGATGATGAATCTCGAGATGTGGGATCCGAAATGCCGGGAAAAGATCATCCCTGGAAAAAACGAGCTCTGCCCTCGGGACCAGTATCTTAAAGCCTTCGATCGCGCGCTCAAGGTGCTTGGTGGGGGCCGGGTTTCGACCTGCTTTGTCGTCGGGACCGAGCCGATACATATTCTCAAACAAGGAATCCGGGAAGTGGTTTCTTGTGGGGTTATCCCTTCACCGCTGGTCGGGCGAAATTTCGAGGATATTCCTGGCTATGATTTTCACCCACATACCCATGTATGGTATGAAGATCTAATCGAGGTGGTCGGCCTTACTGCTGGTGAGCTTAGACGCCAGGGAATTACCTCGACCGACCAAGCAGGTTGCATTGGTTGCGGCATGTGCGATATGATCCGCGACATGATATGATGTGTTGATTGTTTTTTGAACTTAGCCTGTTGGGATATAAACCAGCAGGCTTTTTTTCTTGTTGAGAACAATGACCGCTTTTTTCCTCGTAAGGATTAGTAATTGCGAAATCTGTTGATTTAGTTATAATAAGAGAAAGAATTAAATATTAATAATGCCAAAATTACAAGTTGCTCTGGATTTTATTAACCTTGAAGAGGCAATTGAGATTGCTAAGAAAGTAGCAGACTCAGTCGATATTATGGAGGCTGGAACGCCTCTGATTAAAGCTGAAGGTCTTGAAACAATTAGACGTTTAAAACGAGAATTCCCCAAGCACATCATCAACGCTGACATGAAAACCGCGGACGTGGGTGATCTGGAAGTAAAGATTGCCGCCGAGGCCGGAGCAGATATTGTTTCTGTTCTCGGAGCGGCTCCAATCGAGACGATCCGGGCGGCGGACCGGGAGGGTGAAGCCCAGGGGTCAAAACTTGCCGTAGATCTGATTGGGATTGATGATGTAGAGAAGCGCGTGCCAGAATTAACAGACGCGGGTGCGGATTATTACATTGTTCATTGCGGGATCGACGAGCAGAAGGCAGGAAAAGATCCTCTGGACAAATTGCGCCGTGTTGCCAAACTCACTGACGTTCCCCTGGTCGCTGCCGGAGGCCTGGATGCCAAGAAGGCCGTTGAAGTTCTCAAAATCCCGAACGTGGAAGTCGTGATTGTCGGGGGAGGGATTACAAAAGCAACTGACCCCGCAAAGGCTGCAGCGGAAATAAAAAAAGTGATTACTAAGTAATTTTTATATTATGGTTTCAGGAATCAGCAAAAAAATCCTTGAACAATTAAAAAAGAATCTCTCGAAAGTAAGTGACGAGCAATCAGAAAAGTTTATCAGTGAGCTCTCCAAGAGCAAGAACGTTTTTGTAGCTGGTGCGGGAAGAAGCGGTCTTGTGGCCAAGGCCTTCGGGATGAGACTTATGCACTTGGGGCTAAGTGTCAATGTGGTGGGAGATACCGTCACCCCGCCGATCAAAGAAAATGATCTGATTATCGTTATCTCCGGCTCAGGAGAAACTTCGTCGGTAAAGATTGCAGTTGAGGCGGCAGTCAAGAACGGCGCGAGAATGATGGCAATCACCGGCAACAGTAAATCATCAATCGGCCGGATGGCAGATATCACGGTTCAGATCCCGACATTGGTTCCGAGGGTAAAAACCAAGGACTACATTGCGAACCAGCTGGAAGGCGTTACGGCAACACTTACGCCTCTCGGAACTGTATTTGAACTCTCCGCGCTGGTATTCTGTGATTCGGTGGTCGCCGAGATGATGGACCGGATGGGAATCTCAGAGGAGCAGATGAAGGAGAAACACTCGAATATTGAATAAATTGTCTTTTGTCAGAAAATGTCTCAAATAGATCTGTCATTCCCGCCCCGTATCAAGTACGGGGTAAACTCCAGTGGGAATCCAGGAGATCATTGCATTTCGCGTTGATTTAAGGTGGATCCCGGATCGCGTCTCGCCTTCGGCGGGATTTGTCCGGGATGACATATTCTTTAAAATTATAAAAATGAAAATATACATTGGTACTGACCACGCAGGATACGAATTAAAAGAGGGGTTAAAAATTTATCTAAAGGATCTAGGACATGATGTTGAAGATAAGGGAGCGTTTGAATTTGATGAACAGGATGATTATCCTGATTTTATTTTTCCGGTTGCTAAAGCTGTCGCTGGGGATGTTAAAAGTAAAGGAATAATTCTCGGCGGATCAGGCCAGGGTGAGGCAATGGCAGCAAACCGGATTAAAGGCATTCGCGCGGCGATTTATTACGGCGGCGAGGAGGAAATTATAAAACTTTCCCGGGAACATAATAATGCGAACATTTTATCCCTCGGCGCGAGGTTTTTGGATTTAAAAGAAGCAAAAAAAGCGGTAAAGATGTGGCTTGAGACGCCGTTTTCAGACGAGGAGAGGCACACGAGAAGAATTTCGAAAATAGATAAAATTTGACAAATATTTATAGTTAAGATAGATTAAATACTGACAGAAAAATATGTCTATTTACCAAACCAACAAGAAAGCGAAAAAAGCTAAAAAACTCTCGACGAGAGGTTGGTTTTGTTCTATTAAGTGAAATAAAGCTTAATTGATAGACGGAAAAGCGAATCAGCCTCTCAATAGAGAGGTTTTTTTGATTGTCAGGAAAGCACTTTGGAGTTGATACTCTTACAACTAGAAGGAGGGTCAAGATGAGTAAGACGAGAAAGAAAAGACTGAGGATTGTGGTAGATCGGGTGAAGCTTAACAACAGGACTATTTTGGCCTTTGGTGGTCGTGATGATCGTCGAGCATTTGGTGTGAAAAAAGATGAGGTAGGATTCACCCCGGATAGAGTAACAAAGATAAATAGTGTCTCTCTATTCCAAAATGTTTATAGTGGCGGCGGTTGCTGTTGTAATGGGGGATGGGATTGGCAAAAAGTGGGACATGCCATCGAAGGAGAAATAACTCCTGAGGGGGAAGGTTACTGCGTGATAGAAGTAGGCTAGAAGACGCCTTCTTCTTCGTTCATTCCTGAAAATCGTACTTTCTTCTCCACCCTGGTAGAAATACTGGTGTGGAGAATTTTTATAAAAAAAACTTGACAATTTTTTATAAATTATTAAACTTCATACTATGTTAGCCTGTGATATAATGCTTCATTAAAAGGATCCTAACCAAAAACAGACCTACCCCTTTTTGGATGTGCTAGCTGTTCTTTAAAAGGGAGTGCCTTTGGGAAAGTTGGACGGGGCGGACAACCAGCTACATGGAGACAAGCCAAGTATGTGGATCAGGTTAACACGGTAGCAGATAACCACCGGATGGATGAAGGAGGGGCACATGAAATCGAGATTTGTACTTAGTTCTCGATTACTGGTCCTTCCCGCGACCGCTTTGGCGGTGGACTTGGCGAGCAATCCGGAGACGACATGTCGATTTGCCAAGTTCGGGAATGGATTTGTAACTGACTTATAGTGGCGCCGGGAATTAACTCTACTTCTTTCCGAGATATTTTGTCCCATTTGACTTCATTACTCTCATTGACTTAAGCAATCGAGAGCAGGACGAATATCGGGAAAGAAGAAAGATCCGAGGGGCGCCTAGACAAAAAAATTCCTTCCTGCAAAGCGCAGGAGATTTGATGGATACGATTTCCTGTTAAGTCAGGAGATAGTCCAACAGATTGGATCAAGCGAAGAGCAGCACGATTGAGGTACGTCGCGCTGTTTTCTTATGTATCCAAAAAAACGTTCCAGTTGGATAATTCATCTATCTCTTTTATCCCTTACATGGAGAGAAGGATGTTTTCTCTCCCTTTCACTTTTTGCCAATTATTAGGAAAAAAACTATAATATCATTATGCAAAGCGAAGTTATAAAGAAAATTATCGAAACATCGCTGTGGAAGCTTCAAAAGGAACAAAAGCTCCCGGTTTTTGATATTCCTGAAATTAAGGTTGAGCGTCCGGAAAACACGGCGTTTGGTGATTTTTCTACGAACATCGCCCTGGTAATCCAAAAAGACATCAAGGCGCCTCCGCTGAAGGCCGCAGAATTAATAACAGAACAGATTCTTCAGGATTCGAAGGCTAAGAAAATGATATCCGAAGTCGAAGCAATCGCCCCCGGTTTTATTAATATCAAACTTAGCGGGGAGTATCTCGCAAATCAGATCCCGGAGATTCTAAAAGATGAAGAAGGCTATGGCAATTCAAAAAATGGGAAAGGAAAAAAATACCAGATCGAATTCGTGTCCGCGAATCCGACCGGACCCCTGACTCTCGGAAACGCTAGAGGAGGCTTTCTGGGAGACGCGCTTGCCAATGTATTGGAGAGGACTGGTTTTGACGTTGGGCGCGAATATTATCTAAATGATGTGGGTGTGCAGGTTAAAATCCTCGGACAGTCGGTGCTGGCGGCGGCCGGACTACTTCCTGATGATGCCGAGCTCTTTTACCACGGAGATTATTTGAAGGAGTACGGGAAGAGTTTTAACCTCAGTGACTATCTTGAGAAGCCTGAAGAACTTGGACATCTCGTAGCCGGAGAGATATTCAAAAAAGAGATCAAGGAAACGCTCTCGAAGCGGATGGGAATAAAATACGATGTCTGGTTTTCTGAAAAGAGCCTTTACGATTCAGGAGAGTATGACGCGGCGCTCAAATGGCTCAAAGAGAATCGAATGATATACGAGAAAGACGGAGCGACATGGTTTAAATCATCAGAATATGGTGATGATAAAGACCGCGTGATTAAAAAGAAAGATGGGGAGACGACTTATCTGGCGTCGGACATTCCTTATCATAAAAATAAATTTGAGCGCGGGTTTGACCGCGTAATAAACATCTGGGGCGCGGATCATCACGGGTATGTTTCTCGCATGAAGGCGGCGGTCGAAGCTCTCGGTTATGGCGGCAAGCTCGAGATCATTATCGTCCAGTTAGTTCGCGTAATAAAAGGCGGAAAGGAATTTAGGATGTCGAAGCGGAAGGGGATGTATATTTCCCTCGACTGGCTACTTAATGAGGTAGGGCTTGATGCGGCGAGATTCTTTTTCCTAATGAAAAGTGCAAATGCGCATTTGAATTTTGACCTTGATCTCGCCAAAGAGCGGTCTGCTAAAAACCCGGTATATTATGTTCAATACGCCCACGCGCGAATAAGTAGCATATTGAAGAAGGCAAGGGAAAGTGGTACTATTGACACTGGTAAAGCAGATTTTACTGAACTCAAGCACAAAAGCGAGCTTGATCTGATCCGAGAAATTCTGAAATGGCCGGAATACCTCGAGAAGGTTGCGAGTTCATACGAAGTTCATCTTCTTCCGTATTTGGCAATAGAAATTGCCAAGAAACTGCATCTTTTTTACCGAGACTGTCAGGTGCTTCAGGCTGAAAGCGAAGAACTAAAGATAGCCAGAGTCGCGCTTCTTAAGGCAACTAAGATCGTATTGAAAAATATCTTAAGCACATTAGGTGTCAGTGCGCCGGAGAAAATGTAATGCCAAATCATCCAGATACAATCGTTTGGAATATTTCCAAAAAATGCAATTTAAACTGCGAATTTTGTTTTGGGCCGGAACTTAATGGTAAAGAAATCTCGACAGACGAAGCGATGGCGACAATTAAAAACCTTGCCAAAAGAGATTTTAAACGTATTGTTTTTACCGGCGGAGAGCCAACTTTAAGAAGCGACCTCGATGACCTTATTACTTATGCCAAAAAAGAAGGGCTTTACACGATTCTTCATACAAATGGATTTGCCCTCGATGCCGGGTTCCTTCACCGCGTGGAGCTTTGGCTTGACCAGATAAATCTTCCGCTCGACGGCTATGACCAAAAGACCCATGAGATAATGAGAGGTGAGGGGCATTTTGACAAGGTCATGACCAAACTCGAGGATCTGAAAGATTATAAGTATGTCGTTGTTGTTTCGACAGTGGCAACAGCTAAGAATAAGGATATTATTTCCAAGATCGGACCTGTCTTGCCCGACTGCGTGGATAAATGGAGAATCTTTCAGTTTAATCCTCGTGGAAAGGCGGCTGGGGCGGCAAAGGATTTTGAGATAGCTGTAAAAGATTTTGAGGCAATCCGCGAGAAGATTGATGATGAGATGCTTATCTGCGACGTTCAGTTTGTCCCCGGGGACGACCAGGATTTTTTTGAATCTTACCATCTATTAGACTAACTATGCGTATCGGGATCGACGCGAGAACAATTCTTGATCCAGCCAATGGCGAACAGGCCGGAGTTGGGCACTACACTTTTTATTTAATCAAGAATCTAATTAGAATTGACAAGGACAACAAATACGTCCTTTTTTTTAATCGTAATTTCAAAGAGACTGCCAAATTTGAGGCTAAAAACACGGAGATCAAACATTTCCCCGCGCGTGGTTTTATGAAATGGCTTCCCTTTGCCTATTCTCATATGGTAGTCGCCCGGGTGCTCGCTGAAGAACGGCTGGATGTATTTCACTCGCCAGCATCAACCATCCCTCTTCGCTATAACAGGCCATCGGTCGTAACGATCCATGACCTTGCGATCTACATTAATCAAAGCTGGTTTCCGTGGCAGGGCTTTAGCACCAAGATTACAGTTCCGAAGAGCTTAAAGAAAGCAAGGAAGATCATCGCAGTTTCGGAAAGCACGAAAAAGGATATTATTAAAATTCTAAAAGTTCCAAGCGAGAAGATCGAAGTAGTCTACAATGGAGTGAGACCGATAAGGAAAGTCAGAGAGGAAGACGTCAAGGGGAAGTTCGGTATTTCAGAGGACTTTATTCTTTTCATTGGAACGATCGAGCCGCGAAAGAATCTCATTGGACTGATAAAAGCTCTAAACAGCCTCCGGGGATCGGAAGCTTTTAAAAAGCATCAGTTGGTAATTGTTGGGAAGAAGGGCTGGTTCTTTGATGATGTTTATCAGACAGTGCGCGATCTGGGCCTTACGAAGAAAGTGGTGTTTACCGGATACGTATCGTCAGACGACAAGGTAAGGCTTCTTCGGGGGGCGCGGCTTTTTATTTTCCCATCGTTCTACGAGGGATTCGGCCTCTCGATTCTTGAGGCGATGCGCGAGGGGACGCCGGTTATAACATCTAATGTTTCAGCCATGCCCGAGGTAGCCGGCTCGGCTGCCGAGTTGATTGATCCATCCAGACCTGATAGTATTGCTGCGGCCATAAAGAAGGTGATCAGTGATAAAATTCTTAGAAGCGAGATGATAAGAAAAGGAAAAGCCCAGGAGGAGATGTTTAGCTGGGATAAATGTGTAAGAGAGACACTTAGGGTTTATAAAACAATTAATAAAAAATATGAAAAAAATTAGAATCTTTTTAATTCTTTTTGGGGCAACTCTATTGATACTAGGAGCAAGCTGCACCCAAAAAACAGACGAGGTAGAAGAAGATATAAATAATGTAGCTGACAAGGTGACTGGTATAGGAGATATTCAGCTTAAGAATCATGCTGAAGAGGACTTAGCAGTGGTAAAGGCCCAAGAGCTCTGCAATGTAAAACTTGCCGAGGGAGAAGA
>SDBT01012403.1_pt1 | contig 13684 bp, 10 predicted proteins | sample 2277101 | NCBI WGS metagenome assembly SDBT01 (sample SAMN10404973, study PRJNA504765) | marine sediment metagenome | isolation source: marine sediment core GS10_PC15, 103 cmbsf | place: Arctic Ocean: Southern Knipovich Ridge | collected 2010
TCTAAGAGCAAAAAGCTTTTTATCAAGCGTATCATAACCTTTCGGTGGATAGGGTTGACCTCCTCCGCCTATACAACCGCCTGGACAAGCCATAATTTCAACTAAATGAAACTGTTTTTCTTTCTTAATTATTTTTTCCAATATAGCCTTAGCATTTGTAAGACCATTTGCTACAGCTACATTTAATTTAAGACCATCTATTTCAACTACGCTTTCCTTTAACCCTTCAACAGCTCTTACATCTTTAAATTCTATCTTTTCTAACTTTCTTTTAGTAATCGTCTCAAAAGCAGCTCTTAAAGCGGCTTCCATTACTCCACCTGTTGTTCCAAAGATATCACCACCTCCTGTTGATTCTCCGAGTGGATTGTCAAATTCCGAGTCTTCTAATTTTTTAAATTGAATACCATAACTTTTGATCATCCAATTTAGCTCTCTTGTAGTTAAAACAGCATCAGTTAAAGGCTCTCCTTCTAAGATATGCTCAGGCCTTTCTATTTCAAATTTTTTAGCAACACATGGCATTACAGCTACCATAAAGATATCTTTAGGATCTTTACCTATTTTTTTTGCAAAATAAGTTTTAGTAAGAGCCGACACCATTTGCATTGGTGATCTACAAGTTGATGCATTTGGAATAAGTTCTGGATAAAATTTTTCCATATAATTTATCCAACCAGGTGAACAAGATGTTAAAAGGGGGAGATTTTCATTCGCATTTAGCCTTCTAATAAGCTCGCTAGACTCTTCAATGATTGTCATATCAGCTCCGAAATTAGTATCGAAAACCATATCAAATCCAAGCTTTTTTAAAGCTGTTATCATTTTTCCAGTACAAGGAGTACCAGGCTCATATCCAAATCCTTCTCCCATAGCAGCTCTAATAGATGGTGCTGTCTGAGCGATTACCAATTTATTAGGATCATTTAAAGCTTTCCAAACTCTGTCAGTGTGTCTTTTTTCTAAAAAGGCAGCAGTCGGACAAGCATTTATACATTGGCCGCATTGAATACAGACCGAATCATCCATATTAGCTCCATCAAAAGGCATTACAACTGTATCGAAACCTCTACCATGTTGAGATAGATTATGGACTCCTTGCACCTCTTTACATACCCTTACACATCTTGCGCAAAGTATACATTTTTCAGCGTCTCTTACAACTGATCTTGAAGAGTCTTCTATTTTATGTCTTTTTCTTTTACCTTCAAAAAGCCTTTCCCTAACCCCCAATGAATATGCTAAATTTTGAAGTTCACAATTACCATCTCTTTCACAAAGCTGACACTCTTTTGGATGATTATCCAAAATAAGTTCAACTATATCGCGCCGAGCTTGTCTAATCTCTGGGGAATTCGTTAATACTTCCATTCCCTCTTCTACTTCATGGCTACATGAAGTTAAAAAGTAATCAAATCCCTTAATTTGAACTATACATACCCTGCAAGAACCTTCTAAACTTAGCTGTGGATGATAACAAAGCCTAGGTATTCTAACTCCCATTGTTTCAGCAGCTCGCATTACACTAGTTTTTTCATCAACTGTTATTTTCTGTCCATCGATTGTTAAAGTTACTTGTTTTTTTTGATTCATATCACTTCCTAAATTAAGATCTTATTACAGCTTCATATGGGCACACATCAAAGCAAGCATTGCACTTTATGCAGCCTTCTTGATCAATTACATGAGTTTTTCCAGGGTCTCCTGTAATCACAGAGACGGGACAATTTTGAGCACATAACCCACATCCAACACATTTATTTTTATCTATCTCGTAGTGAGAATATTGATCCATAGCTTTCTCCTATAATCTTTTAATTGCACCAAAGCGGCAAACTTCAAAACATTTACCACATTTAATACATATACTTTGATCGATATGATGCACTTTTTTAACTTCTCCAGATATACACTGAACTGGGCAGTTTTTTGCACATGCTGTACAACCTACGCACTTTTCAGGATCTACTTCATAATGAACTAAAGCTGTGCATACTTTAGCTGTGCATTTTTTATCTTTAATATGTGAAATATATTCATCTTCAAAATATTTAAAAGTGCTTAAAACTGGATTAGGACAAGCTCTACCAAGCCCACAAAGAGAAGCCCTTTGCATTAACCTTCCAAGTCTATTTAATTTATCTAAATCTTCTAATTCACCTTTGCCTGCAATAATTTTATCTAAGATCTCTAACATTCTAACTGTCCCTTCTCTACAAGGAGTACATTTACCACAAGACTCATCTTGAGAAAAGCTCATAAAAAATCTAGCGATTTGCACCATACAATCATCCTCATCTAAAACAATAAGACCGCCACTTCCCATTATAGATCCAACTTTATGAAGCGTTTCATAATCAACTTGAGTATCCATAAACTGCGTTGGGATACAACCTCCAGCAGGGCCTCCTGATTGAACAGCTTTTAATTTTTTACCATCAGGTACTCCTCCACAAATATCATTTACGATTTCATTCAATGTTGTTCCCATGGGAACTTCAACAAGGCCTGTATGTTTTACTTTTCCAGATACTGCAAAAGTTTTAGTGCCCCCGCTTTTTTCTGTTCCAATTTTCGCAAACTCTTCTCCACCAATAGAAAGTACTACAGCTAAATTTGCTAAAGTTTCAACATTATTAATAATAGTAGGTTGCCCCCAAAGTCCTGCCTGAGCCGGAAAAGGAGGTCTAACTCTTGGCTGGCCTCTTTCTCCTTCAATCGAATGAATCAGAGCTGTCTCTTCTCCACATACAAAAGCTCCAGCTCCTAATCTTATCTCTAAATCATAGCTAAAATTTGATCCTAAAATATTTTTACCAAGTAAATTATTATGATAACAAATATCTATCGCTTTTTGAATCCTCTCAACAGCTAGTGGATATTCTGCTCTAACATAAAAAAAACCTTTTTCAGCATCGATAGCAAATCCTGCAATAATTAATCCTTCTATAACAGAAAAGGGATCTGATTCTAACATAGATCTATCCATAAAAGCGCCGGGATCTCCCTCATCAGCATTACAGATCATGTATCTTGGTTTTGGACTTTTATCTGTAATAAAACTCCATTTTTTTCCTGTTAAAAATCCAGCTCCACCTCTACCTCTTAGCTTAGATTTAGAAACTTCATCGATCACATATTTTCTATCATTTCTATCCAAAACATTTGCAAGTGCATTAAATCCGCCGTATTGAATATATTCATATACACTCAAAGGATCGACAAGACCTGAATTTCTAAGTGCTATTCTAGTTTGCATACAATAAAAAGGAATATCTGCATAAACCTCAAAAAACTTATGCGTAATTGGTTGTTTTTCTAACTTTTTTTGTGACCAAGTTTTTTCTGGAATCTTACACTCTTTATCTATTAAATGATCTTCTAAAACTTTCCCCCCTTTAATATGCGACATAAAAATTTCGTTTACTAATTTCTGATCAACATTTTTATATACAACTAACTTTTTTTTAGGATTTTTTATACTAACAATAGGTTCTAAAGAACATCTTCCTGTGCATCCAACATGCTTTAAAATAATATCTTTTCTTCCGGCTGCTTTTATATGTTTTCTGAACTCTTTAAACACAATATCTGAGCCTGCTGCATTTTCACAAGTCGCCGATCCAATTTGAATTATTGTGCAATTTTCAGGATATTTTTCAGATAAAAATATTGATGCTTTTTTTTTGATCTTTTGAAAATTTTCAACCGCAGTCACAAAAATCTCCTAATGTAATTATAAATTAGATTTATAACAGTATTTTGAATTAATTTTTAGAAAAAAAATTAAGAGATATTTTTTAAGATTTTATATAAGGGATTTTTTCAAAAAATTAAAAAAAATTAATAAAAAGTAATTTTGTTTTTGTATCAGATATTATTTATTTTTACGGTGAAAAAATAATAGGAGGCTTCATAGCATTCTCATCTCTTAGTTGCATTCCACCAGTAGTTCTTCTTCTGCTCTTACAGCTATCTTCAAATCTTGGATCATTTCTAGCTTCCTCAACAGACCTTCTTTCATAAGCCCCTATAGGAGAGGAATAAGAACTACCAGGATAAACAGGCGGATCCTCGTCTTCAGAAATCAGTTCTTCGCCATCTGAATAATCATCTCCTTCTGGCATATATCCTAATTCTCTGCCAATTCCATCTTCAGAAGACTCCTCAGCAGGAGGCGCTCCATACCCTAATGCATCTCGAGGAGCTCCATCCTCAGCTTCTTCTGCTCGAGCTTCTCTATAATCTGAATCTGAACCATCTGAAGAATACTCATCCATATCATCATCACTAAATTCAGCTGATAATTCATCATAATCTGATGAAAAACCTTCGGAATCTAATCTTCTACGATCCGAAATTTCTTGTTTTGATGGAAATAATCTATTATGTAATTCTTTAGATGTTCTGCTTATATCCATTGCCACTCCAGTAACCATATATATAATTCCTACAGCATCGAATTGATATTGAGGCATCAAAGGCCATATCACAAAACAATCAATTCCAAATAATGCAACGTGAGCTGCTGCCTCTAAAAGTTTTCTATTTCCTTCATAACGAGCCCCTTTTCTATAACAGTTAATAGCGCGGATAGTTTTATAGCCAGCAAAAAGAGCATTTGAAGGTTTAGCTAAATAAGTCAAAGAAGTCCAATTATACGTATTAAAAGCTAAAGAGCTTCCTCTAATAATAAACAAATTCACAATAGTTTTTACTGCCGTTTCTACCTTGCTATCACCTTTTTTGGAATTTAAAAAAGGCACTGCATCTATAATCTTTTCTCTTACAAAAACACCTCCATTAATAAAACCTGGCAAAAGATCTTTTGGCCACCTTGAGATTGCATTTGAAAAACTAAAATTCATGAAGACACTCCTATTGATAAATATTTTCCGATATTAATTGAAATATATTTTCCGATATTAAATATTGATTTTCCTGCCTTTTCGGCAGGAATTTTTATGAAAAAATCTGATACTTGTTGAAATCCATTATCGATTTTTTCTTTTGAGGTTCTTCCCAATATTTTTATATCAGACCAAGATTGGGAACTAGATGAAGATTGATTTGTTAAAATTACTTGTGGATCAACAATTGATGGTTCTTTTACTAGATGAGAAAAACTTGAATTAAACCAAGATCGTGGACATGTAGGTAAAGGTAGATCAACAATTGGCGGTTCTTTTACTAGATGAAAGAAACTTGAATTAAACCAAGGTCGTGGACATGTAGGCAAAGGAAACTCAACAATTAATGGTTGTACTATTTCAGGAGTAGTTGATTCTAAAATTGAATCTGCTTTTAAATATTGACGCAGCGCAAAACCAGCAAGTAAAATTGCTGCAGAAATCGCTGTAATTATAGCGGCTTTTTTTAAGAGATTATTTCTTTTTATAAGTCTTTCTTTTTCTGATTGTTCAAGTTTTTCTTTTTCTACTAATAGCTCAAGCTTTTCTTTTTCTAGTTGTTCAAGTCTTTTTTTCTCTAATTTCTTTTTTTCTTCCAATTTTTTCTTTTTTTCTAGCTTTCTTTTTAACAATCTGTATTCTGGCAATTGATCAAATTTTCTTTCTATTAAATCTTTAACCTCTTTTGGAACTTTTTCACTTAATAAAAACCTATTCAAATCTATTAAAATATTTGAAGCATTTTTAGTATCTTTAGATATTTTTTTTAAAAATGAGCTTATTTTTTGCATTTCTTCATTTGTAAATTGTATTTTGTGCTTTTTAAATTCCTCTAGATTTGAATTGGATTCTCTTAAAGCTAAAGCTTCTTTTTTAGAAGAAGCTTTATATCCTATTATCTGGGTATAGTCAGCGTTTTGAGGTTTTCTATATTGTTGATAAAGGTTAATTTTTTTATCTCTTGATAATTCTACAAATGTTTTATTTGCGTTTTTACAAAAACCATTCCAGCTATTTATTTTTCCATAAATTATAACTGAGAAAAAAGATCTGATTTTTGAAACTATATAAATAGCTAAAAGATTCGTTTTGCCAACAACTCTTTCTAAATCACTTGGCAATTGATCTACATTTTGCACTGGTGAAAAACGCTCAAAATTTGTTTGATTTGAAGTTGCCGCAGGTATTGCCATTTTTTTTATTAAATCATTTGAAATAAACGAAGAACATAGCAATTTAAAGCAAAATTTTGCAAATTAATTCTGAATTAAAATAATTTTTATTACTTAAGTTCTGTGTAAATCTCAATATATATTCATACAAAACATATCATGATTATTTTTTATCGAAGTTTATAAACTTTATCAGTTTTTTAAAAGACTGGTTAAATGCTATCTCCAGCTGCTTTGAATGCAAAAAAACCAGTTTCTAGAGTTTTCCAAATTCCACTAGATTGTTCTGAAATAATTGGGATTGGATTTGAAACGGGTCCTAATGCTGGACAAAATGCATCTCTCGCTTGATCAAATAAATTAGCAGCGCTTTGATTTAAAGCTTCAGGATAAAACATCCGATCACCTGATTCGCAAACCCTACTAGATAACCCTAAAACATTTTGGACTAGTTTTGAAACGTTATTACTAATAGCTGAACAAACCCCATAATAACATTCACGACCAACTTCTGGTTCAACAGAATCTAAAAAAGCACTTTGATCAGTTGCAGAAGACGAAAAACGATACCATCCCAAAACACCTAAAGCTAAAACAGTTCCTGCGGCACATAACGCTACTTTCCTCCAGTTTACGTGACTTTTATCTAAGCGATTTGTATCTAAAGGTTGAGCTACAGGCTGAAGCTCCTCTGTCACTGCTGACCCTGCCTCTAATCCTATGTTTTTAGCCTCTTCTAATGCGCCTTCTGTTAACACAAGTGTTTCTATTGCTTCGGTTGCGATTGGCGGTGTTTGCTCTTTTTTTTCTGGTTCCCTTTCTTTTACAACTTCTTTTTGGTCTCCCACTACTGATGATGTTTGTTCTTTTGCATCGTTTCCTGCCCCCTTCGCACTTACTACTTCCCTCGCTTCTTCTTCTTTTGTCCATGTTTCTTCGAGCTCAAAATCATCACCATCTTCTTCTAGTTCTTCTGCAGAGAAACTATTCACTTGTCTTGCCTGTAGTCCACTTACTTCTTTATTAAGTTTTTTATAAAACAATCCTATAAATGCTCTGAAAAAAGCCGCTATTTTTGAAAAAATATAATTAATAAAAGCTTTAATTTTATTAGAAGACTTTTCTGCATTATCAGAAGAGTTTTTAGCAGGGGTTGAAAAAGTTGCTCCTGCAGCAATAGTACTTGATGGCGTAATAGTATTTGACATAATCTTTGTTTTAATTTTTATTTAATTATAACATAAAACTTAAAACAAATCAACGTTTTCTATATATTAAAAAAAAATATTTCAAAAAATTAAAATAATTATTTTTATAATTAAATTATATAATCGACACTCTCCTCTCCCTAAAGGAGAGCATTTTCGAGGCTATTTTAAAGATAAAAGTTTTTTATTCTCTACCTCTATTAACTGATGTTATTGTTTTTTTTGCACTCGATTTTTTGGCTACTCCAACGAGTCTAGAGGCGGGCCTTTTTGCTCTAGGTGCTGAAGCCCTTGCTCTAGATGCAGAAGTCCTTGCTCTAGTTGCTGAAGCCCTTGCTCTAGGAGCTGCTGCTCTTCTATCTTCTTTAACCTTTATTTCTAATTGATTATCTGCATTTCTCACTATATCAAATGTAGCGCCCCCTTCTATTCTTGCTTTTTTCTCTTGATCAATTGGCAAACTTATATGCATTTGATCAGAACTTCCGGATCCTACGTTTTTATCAATTAAAGAGTCAATTGTACCATAGATTGTATCAGATATTTCCCTTGATAGCGCAGGTGCAGCTACAGTTAAAGCAAGTTCCATCATCCAAAGATTATTAACGTATTTAATAGTACTATAAGCTACTCTATAGCCATGTTTTAAAAATTGAGCTTTACTTTCAGCTGTTAGCATTCTATAGGCATGCACTGCTGCATCAACTCCAGATCTTGTAGAAAATGCAAATGGTTTTGCAATTAAAGGAAGATAACCTAAAGCTAACTTTGTAAAAATAGGAGCTGAAAGAACTGTAAAATCAACTGCTCTTCTTGCAAATCCGCCAGGATTAAGTTCTAATCTTGGATTTTGACTTATAAGGCCAATACTACCACTAATTCTATCTGCTATACCTGTAGATGATATAGATGAATAGCTTGGTATTTGGTTTTGATTGTAAGGGATAATTGAAACATTTGAACTTGAACTACTTCCTAGCATTGCCATAATAATGCTCTCCTTTAATTATATGTTTTTTTAATATTAATTGTTAATAATTAATTTAAAATATTTTATATATTTACAATTATAATAACATAAAACCTAATTTCTTATCAATTAATCTCTTTAAAAGTTTTTTTTTAAAATAAAATTGATAATTAATTAAAATTTTCTAATAATTTTTCTATTTTTGCAGAAGCATTTTTTATAGATGCTGCCTTTGAATTTAAAGAAGATATGGAATTTTTCGCTCTTTTAAAAATATTTTTTACATTGAACTTTTGAGAGTTAAAATCTTTAGTGAGCTCTTGAAAAGTAATGGGAGTCGCTATTGGAGCTGATTCAATGGCTCTTATAGAATATGCAGATACTGCAGTTTGAGCAAAAGCATTTCTTAAATAATCAATAAAAACTCTTTTTTTTCTTTTATCTTTTCTTGTCTCAATTGTGTATTTAGTCGGGTATTTTTTAGTTAAGAGTAAAGCTACTTTTTTTGCAAAAGCTCTTACTTCGTCAAATGTTTTTTCTCTTTTAATAGGAATTATAATATGAAGTCCTTTAGAACCTGTTGTCATTAAAAACGAAGGAAGTTTTAAAGCATCTAAAATATTTTTTAAATCTTTAGCTGCATCAATTACTTTAGAAAAATTATTTTTTTCAGGATCTAAATCAAAAATTAATCTATCTGGATAATTTAATTTATCTATTTTAGAGAGCCATGGATGAAGCTCTCCTACTTGATTTGCTATATATAGAAGAGAATCTAGACTTGTAATTACTGGCATTTTTATAGAAGGTTTTCCTGCTCTTTTAACTACTACAGTTTTTATCCATTTAGGGTAGTAATCCATTACTTTTTTTTGAAAAAATTTTTCACCTTGAATGCCGTTTGGAAATCTTTTTAAAGTAAGCGGTCTATCTTTAATGAAAGGAAGTATTTTTTTAGCTATTTTCTTGTAGTAGTTGACATACTCTTCTTTAGAAATTTTAGATTTAGGAAATAATATTTTTTGTTTATTTGTAATCTCTACCATTATTTTACCTTTTTTCTTTAACGACTTTTTTTACAGGCTTATCAAAGCGAAGAGCAATGAACCTGGGATGACGAAGTTTTAAATCTTTCGTCCATTCAGAAAAAGCTATCTCACAAACATATTTAGGCCTTACAAAATGCAAATTTTTTAAAGGGATTTTTGCAAAGACTAATTTTTTATTAGTCTCAATTTTTTTAAGTTTTTGAGAAAAAGTTTTTAAAAATTCAAAGTCATATCCCGTGCCAACTTTTCCAGCGAATTTTAATTTACCTTTATCATAAAAACCAATGAGCAATGCGCCAAACCCTATTCTAGATTTTTGAGGCTCTGTATAACCAATAATCACAAACTCTTGTCTATTTGAGCATTTAAATTTCAGCCAATTTCTAGTTCTTTTAGATAAATATTTAGAATCTTTTCTTTTAGCAATTATCCCCTCTAATCCCTTTTTACAAGCTTTTTTATAAAAAGCTTCGCCATTTTTTAAAATGTGAGGTGTATATCTAAATTTTGTAGAAAATCTAAACTTTTGCTTTAATAATTTCTTCCTCTCTATTAAAGGCTGATCTTTTATATCATATTTATCAAAGTATAAAAGATCAAAAGCATAAAAATAGACGCTTACTTTTTCTTTTTTTACTTGTTGGAGTTTTGAAAAAGAGGTAATCCCCTTTTCAAAAGCTACAATCTCGCCATCTATTATAAAATTTTTGCTTCTTTGTTTTTTAAAGGATTCAAGTAGCGTTTCAAATTTTTGATTAAGCTTATTATGATTTCTAGAATAAAGATTAACAACCCCGTTTTTAGAAACTACTATACATCTAATTCCATCAAACTTTTCTTCAAAAAGCCAATCTTTATCAGAAAAATATTTTTCTGTTAAAGTAGCAAGCTCAGGGCTAATAAAATTTGGTTGAGATTTAACTTTTAGATTTTTTATCATCTTTTTTTTTCTTCATTTTTATAAGTAGCCAGGTTTTTTCATCTCTAAATCGAATAAGTGCATATGCTGCATTTATTTTTTTTCCATGTAAAAAAATCTCGATTTGTCCATTTTTAAAACATTTATTAATAGATACGATTTTTCCTTCTTTATCTTTTTTTATATTTTCAAAGATGCCTCTATCATAAATTACAACTCTTCCTGCTCCATATTCTCCTTTTGGAATAACTCCTTCAAATTTTGCATATTCTAATGGATGGTTCTCTGTTAACATTGCAAGTCTTTTATCAGAAGTTTTTTTAGGAATACCTTTTGGCACTGCCCAAGATCTTAAAGATGAAGATATTTGAATTCGAAAATCGAAGTGTTTTCTTTTTGAAAAATGCTCTTGAATAACAAAAATATTTTTTTTAGAGTTTTTGTTTTTTTTTACTTTTTCTTTAGGCTCTGAAGTTTTTGCAAAATCTCTTTTTTTTCTATATTTTTGTAAACTAGACATTTTTAGTTCCTTCCTTAAATTTTTGAATAACAAATAAAAAATAAAAATCCAAGCTTTTCAATAAAATTAATCTAAAAATTACATAAAATAACTTGTTTCAAAAAATTTTAAATGTAATAAAAAAGAAAAAGTTCAAGTCCATTTACAGGCTTACGATATGGAAAATAAATACATCCTTTTTTTTGATGAAATCACTTTAAAAGACCTTCCTTCTGTTGGCGGTAAAAATGCATCACTCGGTGAGATGATCAATCATTTAAAACAAGAGAGTATAAATGTTCCAATGGGTTTTGCTTTGACATCTTTAAGCTATTGGAACTTTATAGAACATAACAATCTAAAATCTAAAATTGAGTTTTTATTAGAAAAAAGAAAAAACAAAAAAGCTTCTTTAAAAGTTATTGGAAAAAATATTAGAAAATTAATTCTTAGAGGGAAATTTCCAAAAGATATTGAAGAAGAGATAAAAAAAGCCTATTTAAAACTCTCAAAAATGTATAACTTAAAAAATGTAGATGTAGCTATTCGATCTAGCGCTACAGCAGAAGACTTGCCTACTGCTAGTTTCGCAGGACAACTGATGAGTTTTTTAAATGTAAAAAACTTTAAAAATGTTTTAAAAAAATGCACAAATTGCTATGCATCCTTATTTACTGATAGAGCAATAATTTATAGAGAAGAGAAAGGATTTGAACATTTAAAGGTAGCCCTATCTGTTGGCATTCAAAAGATGATACGATCTGACTTGGCAGGATCTGGTGTTATTTTTACTTTAGATACAGAATCTGGCTTTAGAAATGTTATTCAAATAGCTGCCGGTTTTGGTCTTGGTGAAAATGTTGTTCAAGGCACTATTAATCCCGATGAATATACAACATTCAAACCACTTTTAGAAGATGAAACAAAAATTCCTATCTTAGAGAAAAAGCTCGGAAAAAAAGAAAAAAAAATGATCTATATGCCAAATGGCACAAGAAACATTCAAACTACTGTAAAAGAAAAAAACACATTTGTTTTATCGAATGAAGAGATTTTAATTTTATCTAGATGGGCTTTGTTAATTGAAAAACTCTATCAAAAACCAATGGATATAGAGTGGGCAAAAGACGGCCTATCAAATAAATTATTTATCGTACAAGCTAGGCCAGAGACAGTTCAAGCTCTAAAAACAAAAGAGCACTATCTAAGCTATAAAATTCCCTGCCAAGGAAAAATCATAACTACAGGACTCTCTGTTGGAGAAGCAATCTCTTCCGGAAAAGCTCAAATTATTAAAAATATAAAAGATATTGATAAATTCACTGAAGGTTCTATTTTAGTCACTACTACTACTTCTCCAGATTGGGTGCCAATCATGAAAAAAGCAAGTGGCATTATTACAGATCTTGGAGGAAGAACTTCTCATGCAGCAATAGTATCTAGGGAATTAAATGTCCCTGCAATTGTAGGGACTTCAAATGCTACGATAAAAATTAAAAATGGCCAAAAAATCACTTTATCTTGTGCAGAAGGCGAACAAGGCAAAGTATATGAAGGGATAATTGAATTTGAAAAAGAAAAGATTGATTTAGAAAAAATCCCTCAAATCAAAACTAAGATCATGATTAATATAGCATCGCCAGATGCAGCTTTTCATTGGTGGCATCTTCCTATTAAAGGAATAGGCCTTGCTAGAATGGAATTTATAATAAATAACATTATAAAAATCCATCCTATGGCTCTTTATCATTTCGATAAAATAAAAAGCTCAAAAACTAAACAAACTATTGCAAAACTTACTAAAGGCTATGTAGATAAAAAAGATTATTTTATCGATAAATTATCTATCAGTTTAGCAAAAATTGCAGCATCTGTCTATCCAAACAAAGCAATTGTTAGACTAAGTGATTTTAAAACAAATGAGTATTTTAATTTAATTGGCGGGGATGAATTTGAGTTCAAAGAAGAAAATCCAATGTTAGGTTTTAGAGGAGCGTCTAGGTATTACAATAAAAGATATATAGATGGTTTTAAATTAGAATGTTTAGCCATAAAAAAAGCAAGAGAGCTTCTAGGGCTTGATAATATTGTTATTATGGTGCCTTTTTGCAGGACTATAAAAGAAGCTGACAAAGTTTTAAAAGTTTTAAGTGATAATGGTCTTAAAAGAGGAGAAAAGAATTTAAAAATATATGTAATGGCTGAGATCCCCTCTAATATAATATTAGCTAAAGAATTCTCTAAAAGATTTGATGGGTTTTCAATAGGTTCTAATGATTTAACTCAGCTCATTTTAGGAATAGATAGAGACTCAAAAGAACTATCTGAAATATTTGATGAAAATAACGAAGCTATAAAAATATCTATTGAAAAGCTAATAAAAGAGGCTCATGAAAATAACACTAAAGTTGGAATCTGCGGACAAGCACCGTCTGATAAATTAGATTTTGCTAAATTTTTAGTTGAAAACAAAATTGATAGCATTTCTTTAAATCCAGATAGCGTAATCAAAGTCATTAACTACTTATCTAAAATAGATGAGTAGACCGATGGAACTACCGCTTCTAAAAACCTATACAAACCTATCATTACATCAATGTCACTACCGCTATTCTCAGTTAATTCTGTAATAGTAAAGGAAGGTTATAGACATATCGAATAGTATGAGCAGCTAAAATAGCCATATCAGAGTATAAAAAAGGACTTCCAAAATGTTTTTTTCTCTTCTTAGTTTCCCATTTTTTGATAGAATTTTCAGAAAACCCAAAAATAATACTTCCACGATTTATCAAGTTTTTGTTATATTGATTCCAGCTGCGTTTTTGTAGCTATTTTTCATTAGACACCTCTCTTTTAACCGTTTGAGGTGTTTCTTTTATTTCCTAGAGATTTAATGTAAAAGATTTTTTGATTATAAGCTCCTGTTTATCAGGGACTTGCGTAACACAGCCATGTTA
>SDBT01012404.1_pt1 | contig 13684 bp, 14 predicted proteins | sample 2277101 | NCBI WGS metagenome assembly SDBT01 (sample SAMN10404973, study PRJNA504765) | marine sediment metagenome | isolation source: marine sediment core GS10_PC15, 103 cmbsf | place: Arctic Ocean: Southern Knipovich Ridge | collected 2010
TGCTACCATTGACGCTATTAATTTATTAGATCATCCCCCACCTGGATATTTTGATTTTTTCTGGGGTGAATTTTTAACTCATTCTGGTGGTCAAGAAGAAGCTGTTTTACGCATGATTAAACGGAATAAACTTGTGCTGTCGGATCCTAATTTATTGATCTTGATGCAGCACGGATTATTGCATTTCTATACGGATAACATGGCAGATGCTTTATTTACTAATAAAAACCGTGCTTTGTCTCGAGAAGTATGGCAACATTATAGTAGGGGACGAGACTGGGTAACCGATAGGTGGATTGCAATTATTCGGTTACGAAGCAATGTTCTTGAATTGGATCCAAGGATGGCTTTGATCACGATAATGGCTGCAAAAGGAACTGAGCGTAAAAAGTGGAGGGCGGATCACAGGAATCCGGGTATGGCATTTGCTACATTATACAATGTGTCTTCTTTGAATGCTGTAACTATGTATTTTGCTGAGGGGGGCGAACGAGTTGGTTATATATGGCATCACGTGAATGGGGATGAAACTCCATTTTTGGGCATAGGATGGTTATTTGGCATGAATCCAGAAAGGATTTATCAATGGTATTTATGGTCCTTAAAGGACGACGACGACGATGATGATGAGGAAGAAGAAATAAGCAGCAGCACCAAAACTAGAATCACCATGTCCTTAAAAAATATGCGTTATAAGTAATAAACTATAAAAATAAACTCTTTTTTATTTTATTTTTTTTACATTAATATTCCTGGGAAAATAATTCAGGTGTACAATTTTTACAGACCTTTGGATTGAGGTGTCTTCTAGACAAAAATAAAGAACCAGAGGAACGAGCTATTTTATTTAGAATACCATCCACAGTAAGGTTTATTCCAAAAAAAAATGGTCGATTGATTCCGAGACCACGACAGATAGCCACCAAATAAGCATGAACTTTTTTTTGCATTGCTGTTGATTTATGATTTTCATCAGCATCATTATTATCTTCTATGAGTGGATCTGCAGAAAAAAACCGTAGCGTGGTTAGGCACATATGATTCCCTACATGACAAATAGATATAGAACAAATAGAAGGTGTGGTTGTGCGGTGATGAAGAAGATAATACGTACCTTCCCCAACATGAATCATGTATCGATGATTCGATGTTCTTATTACATTAATATCTTTCACAGTGGTAAACACCTTAAAATTCATTGCTATGCATATCGACAGCAGATTCCGAAGGCACACAGCTTTCCGTTTTGTCGTTCCCCCTTCCGCCATGGCAGTATAAAATTCATCTAAAAGAAACAAAGCCTGTGGACGAATATCAAAAGGGCCTTTCGTCAGATTTTCTATAAATAAAGCCTTCATGGCATTTATGATGTATTTTTTATGATTTCTTCTCAGCTGTTGACTTAATTGATGTGTTTCGCTGGTTAATATGGCGTGTACACGATCCTTTAATGTGAATAAATACATTCCAATCAGCTCCCATACTTCTCCAGGAAGATAATCTTCGGGAAGAAAATACGACGGCGGCGACGACGAATAATACATAATTTTCCTTTTCTTTTTTGCTGGAGATGATTGCATGAATTAGTTTTTCTTGATAAAAAAAAAGTTTTTTTTTTATTTTATGTGTACATTTTATTTTAATTTTTTACTTGTGGGAATCCGATGCGGGTTCCCACGATTTAATCTACTTCTGCTTTACAGGTTCCACAGATTTTTTGCCCCCATGTTCGTCCCATTCTGTATGCTGAAGGAACTGTTGCAGCAGGAGGACAGAAAAAATCCGTATTCATATATTCTTTAGTGCTTATATTCACATTATGTGGTAAATTCATTCCGAGACCACAACAAATATTCACTAAATAAGCATAAAGCCTTTTCTCTTTTTCTATTAATTCAGGCTGCTTCTTTAGGGTTTCGTCTTCTGCTTCATAGATTCGTACCATATTTAAACACAGATGATCAGCCACATGACAGATGGCTAGATAACCAATTTCAGGTAAGAATCTGATTTGATTTGGCATCAAGGTGCCTACTCCAAGAGCAATAATATATCGGTGTGGTGAATTTACTATAAGATTACCCCTTTCTCCACCCGTCCGAATATCAAATATTCTTTCTAAACATGCCGACAGCAGATTCCGAAGCCACAGTGCTTTTTTTTGGGCTGACTTATTCTCTGTCATGGCAGCATAGAGTTCATTTAAAAGAAATGTAGTTTGTGGGTGGAGTTCGTATAACTTTAATGTGGTGATTTTTAGAAACAAGGCTTTAAAGTCATTTTTTCTGTATTTGTCATGATGCCTTCTTAGTTGTATACTTAATTGATGTGTTTCACTGGTTAATATAGCGTGTACACGGTCGATTACTCTGAATAAATACATTCCAATCATCTCCCATAGTTCTGCTGGAAGATAACAGGAATAATAATAATACACAATTTTCCTTTTCTTTTTTTCGGGCTGGTATAGCTGCATGATGTGGTGGTGCCGTTTAAAAAAAAAGAAAATCAGAATGAAAATAAAATATATTTATTTTTTATTTTAATTCTAAATTGCGGAAATACATTACGGATTCCCGTCAACCCAATCAGCTATTTGCCAAGAATAATATATATCTGCTTCCGCTTCGTTGTACTGTTTATTTTTATTGTTTTCTGCTGCTGAAGGCTTTCCTCCATAGTCGTCCCAAAACATATCGCATAATTCCTTTCGAGTGTATTTTAATTTGTATTCTGGGAATTCAGGAAAAGGATCAAAGTCCTCTGGAAAGGGATAAGTTATTTTTGGTCCAGGCGCGTTCTGGATTATTGAAAGGCTGGAGACAGATATTTTATCATAGTTTCGGTTTCGATCGTTGTTTTTTTGGTTTGTATTTTTTGTAGGCTTGTTCATTTTAAACAAGGATTAATTAAGTTAGAAAAATTTTTTTGTGATTTTGGTAAACTGCAGCCGCTCACAGATCTCACAGATCTCACAGATCTCACAGATCTCACAGAAATATCTGAGCGTATACCATCATCAAATGGCAGTAATATAAGTTTATAAAAAAAAGCAGCTTATTTAAACAGTAAATCTTTTTTGCGAGGATATTTGCCGATTCGCTTAATACAGATTTCAAGAAAACATTTTTCAAAGATTTGAAGTTCTTTTCGTGTCCAGCGAGGAGCTGCTCGAAAGGCTTTGAGAAATGTACATAATTCCGCACCTGCAGGGTATAGTTCCTTGGCTTCTGTATTTTCCCATTTTGTTAATTGGTCTGGTACAATCACAGGCCATTTAGGTATCTTAAACTTCCATCTGTTTCTGGAGCTTGGAGGTAATCTCATGGTTTTATATGCATCACCTTTTAATGCACTTCCCATAAAAACAATGCCTCCTTCAGAGATGGCTTCAGGTTGAAAGGAGCACGTATTATTAGGGAATTGATTATTAAATTCTTCTCCTAATCGTTTACATAATTGTACCATGTCGTGGGTCGAAATGGCTCGAATGGTTTTCAGTCGATATCCATAGGTGTAGGTTTGAATATGACTATTTCGTCGGCTCATTTTGTATTTTGAAATTAGAAAAAAAAAGAAGTTTTTATTAAATTACAGAAAAAATCGATATTTTTTAGGGCATACGTTTCGGGTTTCCAATTTTCCCCTTCTAATGCCGCATGGCTAAAATGGTATGCATGCTGGCGTTTGACTTGTGCTGTTGCTGGTGGTGAGGATCAGCCTTAAATAATTTTTGACTAATGATGGTTTGAGCTCGGCCTACGGCTCGAGTTGGATCCTTTTCAATGTTGTGCAGCATATCATAAATGTCTAAATTCATGGTGGTAAATTTACCCACTGCACCAGAGGCAAAACGAGTGGCGATAGTTTTACTCGGTTCAGCCGATTGGAAATGCATTAAGGAAGGAATGGCTCCAGGCCGTTCAATAATCCAATACCCACTAACCAATTGATCTCCTTTGTTTAAAATTCGATTCTCGGAGAGTTGAAGCCCATCTGGATTAGAAGTGCGTAACATCCATCCAATTTCAGTGACCTTACCTGGAGTGGTTCGGAACCGACTTCCATCTTTGTTTTCTGTTTCTTTGTTGTGATAAAAAACACGGCCATTGCCAAGATTGCCTAATTTTTTAGAAACAAACCAAGAGCCTAAATGACCTTCTGCTTGAGTCACACGACTGCTGACATGTTTCGTTACACTATAAGGAATCAACGTTACGTCATCCTTTGTCATTTCATCGAAATTAGAGGTATCCACACCAAAATGATCTCTAAAGAAATGAATGGCGTCCAATTTGGCTGCGGTTTGATCAAAGGCATTCTTTAATCCAAGTTTTTCCGACAATAATTTATCAATGTTTTTTTGTTCGTTTTTATAAAGGCCACTGCCTTTCAAGCCTTCGAATTTCCATTCCACTGAGCTATACACAGGAAGCTTCAAAGAGATTTGTTGAAAAGATGACATATCAGGGTTTATCCTCGAAGCAGCCGATGGAAAATCATCTTCAGCCTGCAGTCGATTGAAAATATCCTTTACATAGAAACCATATTGACCGCGTTTATGAGCAAAGGCTTTCTGGCTTATTTTGGAAAGAGAATTCATTATGCCAGGACGAGACTTGAGAAACTTCATGCCACGTTGCCCATCTCTCAATCGTGCTGAAATGTCAAAGGTATTCAAAATATGATAATTATCTGCTTCTGGAGCATACCTTAAAACTGCGCCATGACGTCTTGGATCATTGCTATTAGACTGTTCATTCATTGCTTCCTTAGAAGCACGTCGAACAGCTTCAGCATATCTACTTGTTAAGGCATCTTTTAGAGAAAATGGAGACTTGCTGCTTTCAAATGACATTTGATGCAGTTTTCTTCGATTTTTATGTTCCTCACTATATGGAGAATCCAAATCGAATAGAGTGAAAAACCCATTTTTGTGGTCGTCAATCGTATCCATTAAATTTCTCTCTTCATCGTCCTCGCTGTCTATGCCTGTATTGATCTCATGTCCCGGACGCACACCATCTGGAACCGTATATAAAACATATTGTTTTTTCTTTCCTGATTTTGGATCGATTTCTTCCTCGTACATATAATTTGGATTTCCATAGGTTTCGTCTGGAGTTCGGTCTGGTCCAAGTCCAAGCCAGACTAAAGTAGGTTCTAATTCTTCATCTAAAACTTCATCAATCTCGTCGCCCATTCGACCAATTCTGCCTGGGCTGGGTACATTCGGAATGTCCTTTGCAAAATCTGTATCATCAAGGAAGCCTTCTTCAGTTATTCCATCGCTGTCCAAAAAATCTTCAATATTTTTATCAGCCATGTTTTTTTTTATACTTCTCGTTGTTGTTGTTCAAATAAATCGTCCGTCAGGCTCGGGTATACAGAACCACCAACACAAAAAAATCAAAAAGAATATTCTTTTTTTTCAACGCGACCACAAAGTACGACACAAGTCTGGCACTGAATTCTTTAGTAGCAGCAAAAGAGAAAAAAAAAGTAGGTGGTTTTTTTGATCCATCGCCATGGATCAACAACAACAACCAAAACTATTTCTTAAAAAAACAGCACCACCTTTAATAAAATTTATAAATAAAAACGATGAAACGGCTCATCACCATCACCATCATCTACACGTAACACATCATTACGCAGGCCAAGTGTACGAGGATAATGAAGAAAGTGTGAATTATGAGGGATTGGAACCCTTTGTAGGCGATGATATTGAATCCTCATCAGCAACAGCAAGCCACACAATTAATTTAAATCAAGGTTTTAGTAATGATGTGGATAGAATGCTTCAAAACAATATCAATCAAATCATTCAAAACCCCACAGGAGGCACAACCCGTAAAAGAAGAAATGCATTCAATCAAGGTCAATCTCCTCACCAGCAGTTTGCAGGAAGTTCATGGAATCCAATCGTGCCTGCCACAGATTTAGAACGAAGCTCAGGCAAGGTTATTTGTGTTATTATTTTTGGTTGTTTGCTCTGTTGTAGTATTACTTTTTTTATTTTAATTGTCCTGATTACATTGTTTGTGGATTCAGAAACGTTTAATGATGTATTTGGTTATCCTTTTGGAAAATTTTAATTATTGTTATTATTATTATTATTATTTTACAAAAACCTAAAAAGAATATACATATTTTTTTTATATTATTATTGTTCCGAATCAAAATCTGATTCAAAAGGATTCTCAGTGATTTCCTTGCTCAGATTATTGTTGTTGGTGTTATTATCATCCTTTTCGTCATAATACGCATGATCCGTCGTGGAAACTTGGTGATAGTCTGCAGTTTTATTTATTCTTTTTTCAAGAAATTCGTCCACAATGCCTTTCTGATGAATAGATTGCATGGAGGTGTCATCAACGTCCCTGAGTGATCTTGAAGTAGTGGCATTGCTACAGCAATTTAAAGGAGATACGATATGATGAAAAAAATGCATGGCTTCAGCAAAATAAGATTGATTGCTGTATACTGAGTTGCTGCCAGCTGCAGACGGAAACTCAGCATCATAGTCAAGTAAATTCTGTTTTGCAGCAGAGTCGTTGTTGTTGTTGTTGTTGTTGTTGTTGACCATAGTATTACCACTAAAAAATCGTTTCATGAATTTTTTTTCTTTTTTTTTAATGTTGTTTAAATTTAAAGTGTTGTCGTCGTCGTCAATCGAACATTGGATGTAAAGAGCTCCAGAATTCCGTAATACGGTTTCGTAAAACAGGGATTGATTGTCATCTTTATCTGATCTTTTTAACCACTCTTCATAGACGTCACAGATAGGTGGAATAAATGTGGAAGGATGATCATCTGGCATATGAAATAAAAGATAAGCATGCGCCAAACAGATAGGAAAATATCCACTGCTTAGGCTGGTGTCTCCATAACGATTCGTGGTGGTGGTGAGTTGAGTTTTATAGGCCAGTAAAAAAATGTGACTGGCTTCCTTGGGATGAATTGCTTGAATCCCTGTTGCAATTTCAATGCCAAACCTAGCCTCAGTTGATTTCCATATTTTTATCAATTTATGAGCAAATTTGCCTTCTGGTGTATCGGCTCCTGCTTTTAAATACGTTGCATTCAATTGTTCAATTTTAGATAGGAAATCAGGGGCGGTCACGATAGGTTGATCCAAACTACAAATTTTTCGATTGTTTTCTTGATCAGTCAGGCTCATGCCAATACATTTGCCTGATATATGTATTTTTTCTGAATGGCGACTGTACCTGTTTTTGATTTTTTGTTTAAAAGAAGCGTCCCGAGGAGTTTTTTGATGGAATGCAAGCTCTGTATGCGTTTGATAGAATTCTAAAAAAATTGGATAGTTAATCACCTTAAAGGGAAACACAATACCTGAGCGACCCCTTCCATTTGAATCAGAACATTCTTGACGAAACTCATCATGTCCAGTACGTTTAAATCGGTTCAAGAAGCTCAAGACCTCCAGTCGGCTTTGTTTGTTTTTAGAAAATAATAACAGACAAGACTCGTCTATGGGGGTTTTTTTTGTTGGATACGTGTGGCGGCTGCGGTGCTGATGGTCATCGGAAAAGTCAGGCACCGTAACAAAACTAGACTGCTGCTGCTGCTGCTGCTGCTGCGGTTGAACGTCGTTTTTTTCCTTGTTTTTTTTCATTTTAAACTTTTTTTTTATCCCCGTATTTCCGGTTTGGAAATCCAGAGAAATTATTTTTTATTGGTATTTTTTATTTTATTTTATTGCTGCTCACCAGCATCACTAACCACAATGAAACGAAGTCGCCCAAAACAAGTAAAATTAGATGTATTTCTAAAGATTCAAGGAAAAAAACGACAAAATACCTCCACCTGTTATTTTGAAGGCGACTTATTAACATTTGGTCCAGCCGACGTAATTGTTCAACAATGCAATTGTGTAACTGTGAAAGCACACGGGTTGAGCGCATCTATTCGAAATACGTTTGCTTATGCTGATGTGTATGCAAACCGAAAAGCACGAAGCCCTAATCAAGCAAAACAACCAGACGTGCCGGGAAAATGTATTCTGTGTAAAGCCCCCAAAAAAAATTCGTACGTTCATCAACCACAGGTTGCCTGTTTATTGAGTCAATTCTATCCAGGCAGGTCTGGTAATTATTGGAAGAAATTTTATACCTATGATGATGCTGCCAAAGACATGGATGATTCCTCTTTGAATCGCCTTAAATGGTTTAAGGAAGCCTTGGTGGATTTAGCAAGGCAACTCAAATCTTCAAAACCAGGGAAAATCAATGTAGCCTTTCCGTATAAAATTGGCTGTGGTCTGGCTGGGGGGGATTGGAAGGTTTATGAAAAAGCGATCAAAGATTGGGAACAACTGCATCTTAAGGAGTATAATATTTATATTGTAAAATTACAAAAAGAATAAAATTCATTTATGTTTACCAGAGCTTTGTATAATCGCGTTTATATCGATACATTTGAGGCATCTCCAGTCAGATATCTTTATTTGGCCTCGTCCTGAGCCTCGTCGATCCACTCTGGTTATTGTCAGGTAGCCTCCATTTTTAGGACTGACTTTTTTGCAGGAAAAACATCGGCGAGCATCCTGTGGGAATGTGTTGGCCTTTGCTGGATTTCTTTCATATGTTGCGTATTTAGTAGTAGTAGACATTATGATGTATTTTAAAGTTTATTTAAAGTGAATTATGATTTTATTTTATTTTATTTTTTTTGGCGATCCGGAAATCCGTCTCGGAAACCCAGTTCGGAAAATTACGTATATATTTTTGTTTTTTTTTTCTAGAAAAAAAAACAAAACCAACAGCCAATTAAAACATCAATTAGCTATTTCATTTCCACACAACAACAACAACAATAGAAAAAGAATATGAAACGCCGTCGCTGTGATTTTAATAAAACAACAATTGATGCTGCTGATGCTGCTGCTGATGATGCTGTAAATAATAATTTTAATTTACATGTTTTAGCAGAAACAGCAAGTCAAAAAAGATCTCGTCGGATTACTATTTTAGATGTTGATGCTGGAAACTACAAAGGAAATACATCGGCAGAGGAGGCAGAAGAGTTTGAGTATCCGATGCTGATGCGTATTGATCACAAGACAAAGAGAATTTGGATTCATTTTAATGCAGTTCGTCAACCGGAAACAAAAGTTTGTGTTTATCAGATTCCATTGGACGTTTTTGAAATCTTAGAGGAAAGCAATCCTGTGGTAAGTGTGGTAACTACTGCAGGATTCATAAATAAGGCCTTGCACTGGAAGGAAGCTGTGGTCTTGCGGCGATTCGGAATTTTAAACAACCAAAAAAAAATGTTTAAAGGCAGCAGTAAGAGTCAAGCAGAAGCAGCAGAAGACTATTTTATGGATGCACGAATCCTATTATTATCGTTATACGATACGCATCAGCAGGCTTCTGATTTGCTTAATTCCTTGGCAAAGTTAAAGGTATTGGATGATTTGGCCATGGGATGGAAATATAAAATATTCACATCAGAACGTTATTTTAAGCATATTAAAAATCAAGAAATTAAATCACAATTAAAAAACCATTTCTTGGCTCAACGTGTGTCTTGGAGTGCATGGGAATACAGGATATTAAAGTTTAGCCTGATGCAGCAAAAGGACGCCGGCTTACGGGCCATGACATGGTGTCAATTTACAAAGATCAAAACACTCACTGAAAAAGTGTATACTCTTGTGGAATACTTGGCTGAAATAAACCGTCAAATGAACCAGAATGATCACAACAAACAGGTTATTATGACACGAATGGTGTATGGAAGCTATCCAAAACCAAAAAACAGCCAAGGTAGCCTGTTGGGTCTTTTGTGGTTAAAAAACAACAGTTGTCGTACCTTGGTGGAACGAGTCGCCAAAGAACTTCGAGTTCTTGAAATGAGTGGGTCGCGTCGGTTCTCATCGGCGAATCGATATCATCGCATTGTACTTAAATAAAAAAAAATGTTTTTTTTTATTTGTTGTGGCCTGCTATGTTTATATATTTAGACCCTGACTTAATTCCATAATAGTGCAAAAAACGAAAAAGATTATATATATATTTTTCACTCTGCTCTGATAAATCTTTACAGGATTAACATAGTATATTATTTCACCAAAAAAAAAACGATATGAAACCAATAAATTTTGTACTCTGTTTTGTGCTTACTGCCTGTTTCATCACTCTAAGTTGGGCTCAAACTCCTCCTCCAGTCTGTGAAGACAAATGTGTATACACTCAAGGATATTGGAAAAACCATCATTCAGAAAAAGGAACTTGTGCTCCTGCCGCAGATTGTACTTGGCCTATCTGTCCAGAAACTGGAGTCACTGCCGAACTCAGTGAAATCTGTTTACTTAATTGGAGAACCATCATTGCCACTCCTACTCAAGGAAGTGCTTGGTTCATCCTTGCTCATCAATACATTGCTGCCAGCCTTAATTTAAAAGATGGACGTTGTGCTGAAAGTACCTCTGCCGTAATTATTTCTACCTTAGCTGCTGCCAAAGAAAAATTAGAAATCTGTAGTCTTATGTCTGCCAGCCCAAGCAGTCCTATGGGAACCAGCATGGTTGCCTTAGCCCGTATTCTTGATGACTATAATAATGGTTTAGTTGGTCCAGAACATTGTGGAGATGATACCGGACCCGGTGAAGAAGATGACGACGATGAAGAACCACCTGCACCATGTGATGCTCAAAACTGTGGAGCCCGTACCTGCAGAATTGTTGAAATCTGTGAATTTGAAACTCCACCAACTTGTGATGGAGACACTGGAATGATGTGTTGTGAATGTGATGGTAGAACCTTTGAAGATGGATGTTGTACTCGTACCCGAGGATACTGGTCTACTCATAACTCTATTGTCTGTCCGGGACCACCACCACCAAAAACTAATTGTAGTGCTACTTCTGCATGGGTCGGTGGAGCCGAAAACAATTTAATCTGTGAAAACACTGCCGGCGTAGTCTCATGGGTTAATGTATTCAATATCCCTAATAACGCAGGATGTCCAAATAACGGTGGAAACGCTTGGAATCAATTAGCTGCCCAATGGGTTGCTGCCAGCCTTAATGTACTTCATAATGAAGTCTGTGTAACCATTGATATTGCTCAAGCTTTAAATGATGCCACTGCTTTACTCGAGGCACACTGTGTACCACGTTGTATTGTTCCAGGAAGCACTGATGCAATTTTAGCCGAACAAGCCAAAAATGTATTAGATGCCTTCAATAATGGAGAAATTGGGCCAGGACATTGTGGTGATGCCCCATGTGGAGCTTAAGAATAACGACGACGACGACGAAAAACAAAGCAATTTAAAATCTATTTTTGTGTAAAAAAAAAAAATTTTTTTATTAAATTATCATTCTTCTCTTTTGTTCAGACTCTTATATTTGCAGAGTATAAAACAACAACAACAACAATAAGAATGACTAAAATAATATGGTGGGTGTTGTTGGTATTTATAATTTGGGTTGGTTTGAGAACGGCTGCAGCTGTTGCTGCAGAGAATCAGGCACCTTTTGTGATCCTTTATCCATCTGGTCAAGCAGCATGGATACAAATTTTAGCAAACGTCATAGAAACCTTGCCTTTGTACCAAGATTCTGGAAATAGAACTTTTGCCAGTTTGATGTGGGTATACAGTCATACAGAAACTGCAAACAAACATATTCCAGAACATTGGGAAGCCATGTGGAATTTTAAATGTGGACGAACGGCAGGCAGGTGGCCTTGGTGTGGAGGCAACAGCAACAAAGTAGATTTAGACCCTCAAGACCCTACCTCAGCAGAACGCAGAAAATGGACTCAGGGTCATTTTGTCTACGGATTAAAACATAGCAAAACTGCACCAGAAAATCATCCAGTGCATCGACATCACCGACCAAAACCCTTGGCTTGTGGTTTTGGTATCAGCCTGGATATACTGACTCCTGATTTAATGGACTACTTTGTGAAACGAAAAATTCATGTGATAATCCTGACCCCTGGAAATCCTGTACTTTCTGCCATGTTAATGCTTAGTGGAGGAGGTATTAACCATCATCAAAAACAACGAATTATACATCGTTTATATTGTAGTGGGGATGATTCTGGCCAAAGTTTAATACAATTGATTCAAACTCAACAGATTAAAGTGGAGCGTGATGATATATTAGTATCTGACTTAAGAGACCATGGCATGCCTGTTTTTGTACAAGACGGTCCAGAGTTTTTTTTGGTTCCACAAGTCAGTTTAGGTTTAATCTATGAGTTTGTATTTGATGCTGAGGCTGGTCATATGAGTTTATCTCAAAGGAACAGTCTGGTTATCTCTGCAGAGATTAAACAAGAAATATATATTATGATGACTCCAAATCCACAGGTTTTACTTGATTGTGTCACCAGTCTTGAGGCTGTCAAATTATTTTATGTGATTACCTCTGCAGCCGGAAATGCTTCAAAAAGTATAGTAGAATCTTTGACTGAATTACTGTCTTTGATTGATTTAATTGAAAAATTACCAGCCGAGAAAGTTTCACGGATATGGAAAACTCGCTCTGATGTTTTAACTCTTATGTCTGAGGAGGGGCCTGGAGTCCTTATGAATTCAAATAGAGACACGTGGGCCAAAGGAAGGAAACGTCGACGACATCATCGAGCCTAATAATATATAAAAAAATGAATGGTTTATATATATGCTTCTTTTTGATTGTGGTGCCTGAATATTATTAAGAGAGAAATAATAAAAAGAATATTTTTTTGTATTTAATAAAATACACCACCACCATATAATGAATCAATCTCCTGGCGGTGGTGGTCGAATAGGAATGCTTGTTTTTTTTGTGATTTTATGTGGTTGCCTGATAAAAACGACATTGGCCGCCAATAGTAGTAAGGATGCACACCACCAATACACTGTCAGCATAGACACCAGTAAAATAAAAGACCCACAGGCACTTCTTCAAAAAATTGGAGAAATATTAATCAAAGCCAAAGGTGGTTCATTGATGTCTTTTAGAGGAACAGCTTTAAAGCCTGCTTTAATTGGGGTGCTTGGCATCAAAGGTTTGTCTGCTTTAACTAGAGCAGGCATTAAATGGCAAGCTGTTTTACGAAAAACGAAAACTGTTTCCAAAACTCCCCCTGTGGTTAAACTGGACACAAAAGATGACCAACCTTCTGGAGGTGTGAAACACACAAATTTACCTATCTTGGATTATCCTGCATCATTAAGGCAACAAAAAAAATCCGTAAACAAAATCCCATCCAGACGGGTTGCCAAAAAAAGTTCTTCCGTTGGTCGGCATCAAAGAACATTAAATATGCGAAGGTCGAGGCGTGTGTAAAAAATATGTATAAAAAAAAATAAAGAATCAGTGTGTATATTTGTGCACTTTTGTGGTCTCCTTAATTTAGTAATAGAAGAAAAGAAACATTAGCTATATTTTTCTGATTATTAGTTGTTAAGCAGCATTATGCAAAGCATAAGTCCTGTGGTTACCACAGAAGTTTTACAAAAAGTTTCATCTTTGATTGGCCATGACATTAATAATTTAAAATCACAATGGAATGTGTGGGGAGAACGATTAGATGCAGGATTAGATTCAAAAATTATGAAAAAACTTCATTTAGAAGATGTGGATGGGTTGGCCTCAGCTTTCACCCATTTTTTAACAGGAGGACAAGAATCCAATGGTTCTGCTACTGATGAT
>SDBT01012405.1_pt1 | contig 13683 bp, 11 predicted proteins | sample 2277101 | NCBI WGS metagenome assembly SDBT01 (sample SAMN10404973, study PRJNA504765) | marine sediment metagenome | isolation source: marine sediment core GS10_PC15, 103 cmbsf | place: Arctic Ocean: Southern Knipovich Ridge | collected 2010
GCGGTGAATATCGAGCAGGAATGCATCAGCGCCGTGGAGGACGTAGACTGGTTTGACCTCGCTCGATGCCATTGACCCGAAAGTTACCCTTGATCCAGCCCGGCCGGCGCGGCACGCGGGATACTATGAGCGGCGCGCGGGATATTATGAGCGGCGTACAGGATATTATAAAGAGAGCGGTCGCGCGGGCTTGCCCAAATCATCGCAGCAATCGGCCCTGGCCATTGTCGTCGATGTGTCACCGAGCAGCGCTGCCGGCAAACAACTCTGGCCCGACAACCGCCAGCAGATTACATCTGACGCTTACGATACTGGACCCAGAAAATGACGAGGCCGATCAAGGCAACGACGGCCAACCACTGATACCATACGAGAAAAGCCAGCATTACGATTCTCCTTCGCTATCTTGCCGACCCGGCTCCAGCCGGGCGCGTTTGTAACATCATGCAGACAACTGTATTCCCAGCGGCCTGCATCAGCGTGATTAGCGGCGACTGGATTCGAACCAGTGACCTAGGGCTTATGAATCCCTCGCTCTAACCAACTGAGCTACGCCGCCAGGGCTCGCGACATATCATTGTAACAACCTGATGGGTTTTCAAGCACTTTATCAACTGTCATCAAAGAATGTTAGTCCACAGCCCAGCCGATTGAAGCGGACACTTCAAAACGTATCGTCAAACCTGTCTAATTCGTGCAGTCTTTATCTCCCTTGTCGCGGCGCAACCTGAATCGCTGGTCCGTGCACCAGTTGGCCTGTCGCCGTGAGCAACCGGAATTGCCGTGGTGTGAAATGCAAATAGTCGTGTTATTGGCGATTGTCGCCGCTTGGACCCTCGGTGATCCGCGGATAGCGGATTACCTGGCCCCGCCGGGTTGGTGGACGGCTCTGGCATTGGCGGCATACCTGGGAGCAATGGCGCCGTGCGGACGGCTGCACGCGGTGCTGGCAGGGCGGGCGCTGGCGCCGTCGGCGTCGCGGGCCGACCGAAACCGGGCGGCAATGGCGGCAACGGCAGAGCGGGTGTGCCTGCTGGGCGGCTTTGCGGCCCTGCTGTGGGCAGGGGGCGTGCGGTGGGTGCTGTACTCGCCGGTGGGCAACTGGCCGTTGGTCCCAACGCTGGCGCTGCTGGGACCGTTCGTAGCGGCCCTGCTGATAATGTGGGCAAACCAGCATCGCCTGCACGTGCGGATGAGGGTTCTCATGGCGGCGGCCCGGCCGGACCAGCCCCCGCCGGTGGTCTGGACGCGGGGGCAGTTCCTCGCCTTCAACGTGCGGACGCACCTGCTGATGATCCTCGTGCCGGTCAGCCTGATCATCCTCGCCAACGATCTGCTGATGATGGCGTATCCCCTGCTGCCCGCGTCCATCGCCGACGAGCTGGTCGCCGCGGGCATCGTGGCCTCGGCTGGGCTTGTGTTCCTGCTGGCGCCTGTGCTGATCGTCCGCATCTGGCGGACGTCGCCGATGGAAGACTGCCCGCTCCTTGTCCAGCTTGGAGCAATGTGTAAGCGTCTCGGGCTGCGGTACCGGCGGATCCTCATCTGGCAGTCCGGCGGGGTGCTCGTCAACGCGGGAGTCATGGGCCTGATCGCCCCGGTGCGATACATTCTGCTGTCCGACGGGCTCGTCGAGCAGATGCCGCCCGAGCAAGTCGAGGCGGTGTTCGCCCACGAGGTCGGCCACGTTACGAACCATCACATTTTCTACTCCGGCATGTTCATGGTCGCGACGGGCCTGTGGGTGTTCCTGCTGCAGGAGGGCGCCGTTACCGTGCTGGGCTTGCCTGACTGGTGGGTCGAGATAGCGACCATGGGGACGTTGGCTGCGGCGTGGGGGTTTGGCTTCGGCTGGCTGAGCCGTCGCTTCGAGCGACAGAGCGACGTAGCGGCAGCGTGGCTGATGGGCCTGCCGGACGCCGGACGATCAGCCGGCAACGGCGCCGACGGCGCCACACCCGACGGGACAATCACACCGCACGGGGCGGGCACATTCGCCCGGTCGCTGGAGGCGGTGGCCAGGCTCAACGGCATCCCGCCGAGGCAGTTCAACTGGCGGCATGGATCGATTGCCAGCCGGGTCGAGTACGTGTTGTGGCTGGCCGGCGCCGGCCGAAGCCGGGCCGAGGTCGATCGCCTGGTCGGACGAATAAAGGTCGGTCTGTGGACGGCCCTTGGAGGGGCGCTGGCCGCGGCGGCCCTGTTGTCGCTTGTGGGGATCGGCCAATGACGGACAAACGCGTGGCCATCGTGACGGGTGCGTCGAGCGGGATCGGCATGGCCACGGCCCTGGCCTACGCCAGGCGGGGCTACGCAGTCGTGCTGGCAGCGCGGCGGGCGGACAAGCTGAACGAAGTAGCGGCGGAGGTCCGCCTGGTCAGTGCCCTCGGCGGCGTGGACGATCCGGCCATCGTCGTCGTCACCGATGTAGCCGATCCGTCGCAGGTCCGGGCGCTCGTCGAGCGGACGATGGACGCCTGCGGGCGAGTCGACGTGATGGTCAACAACGCCGGGTTCGGCCAGTTCGGGCGAGTGTGGGAGATATCCGAGTCCGACATGCGGGACATCTTCGAGGTGAACTTCTTCGGCGTCTTCCACGGCTGCAAGGCGGTCGCGCCGATCATGATCGCCCAGGGCAGCGGGCACATCTTCAACATCTCGTCCATCATCGGGCGGGTGGGTTCGCCGTTTCACGGGGCGTACTCAGCCACGAAGTTCGCCCTGACCGGGCTGACCGAATCGCTGCGTGTGGAGCTCCGCCCCCGCGGCGTCCACGTGACCGAAGTATGCCCCGCCCTGACGGCGACGGACTTCTTCGACCACGTTCGCGACGGCGAAGCCCGCAGCCGATCGGACGTCCTCCGCACGAGCAGGAAGATGCCCGCAGCAAAGGTCGCACGGCGAATCGTCGCCCGCACGGGCAGATACACACCGCGCCTGACGTTCACGGCCGGGGGAAAGTTGCTGATGACCCTGGGCGCCGTCTGGCCGCGCCTGGCCGACCGCATCATGAAGGTCTACCACGACGATCTGCTGCGTTCGCTGAACAAATGAGACGCCTCACTCGCTGTGATAGATATCCAGCGTTCTGGGCTCTTTCACGCGAAAGATCAGCCACGTCAGCGCCGCTGCGCTGAAGGCCAGCCAGATCGTGAACAGCACCTCGAAGCCGAACACGTCGGCTATTACTCCATAGACAACGGCAGCGGCCGCCGCCGGCACAGCCAATACGATCGACGAAACGGTTATGTGCGCCACGCGATGCTCGTGCGGGCAGCTTTCGATCACGACGTTGATATGACTGACCCACGTGCAGCCGAAGACGATCCCGATTCCGGCGTAGACCGCCATGCAACTGACCGGCCCGCTGCTCAGCAGCACGACAGCCACGGTCGCCACCTGCGCCGCCGTGCCCAGCAGCACGCCGAGGCGATGGCCCTTGCGGTCGCCCAGGCTGCCCAGCGCGAATGACGCGACGGCCTGGCCCAGCGGCAACGCCATGCCGTAGATCAGAATGCTCGAGTCGCTCAGCATTCCACCGACCGGAGACTTGTAGTACTTCGTCACAAGTGCTATCGCGCCCAGGCCCGCACCGGCAAGGACGCGCCCCACCAGGAACCGCCGGAAGTTGACCTCGGCGAGGCTTCGGCCGAACCGCCTGAAAATGTCCGTCAGCCTCGGCTGGGTGGGACGCTCCTGCGCCAGGTGTGCCGTTTCGTCGCGTATCCACAGCGAGTACGTGCATATCGCCAGGACTGCGCAGCCGGCTGCTCCGAAATACACGTAGGAGAACACGTCCGTGTTGCCGGGGTACTTGCCCACCAGCCATCCCACAAACCACGTCCCAGCCATGCCGGCCAGGCACATCCCGCCCACGGCCACGCCGAACACCCGCCCGCGAATGCGCGTGGGGAACAGGTGCGACGCCCAGTCCATCCACACCGTGATTACCGCAAAGACCGACCACATGTGAGCCGTCCAACAGACGATCAGCCCCCACCGCCTGACGACGAAGGGCAAGCGAAGGGCGTTGAGATTAAGCACCCCCGCCGCCACGAGAAACGGAATAGCCACCAGTATGTGCCACAGCATCAACTGCCGCTTCTGCCGGCGGCGCGAGTGCAGCAGGTACACGCCGATAATGGACGCCATGCCCGTTGTCAGCTCCAAGGCCGACTGAATGCCGATCTCCGTGGTGCTGGCGCCGTAAGCCGTCAGCAGCACAGTCAGGAACGTCACTGAGCCGATGGCGTATGACTGCAGACCCCACAGCGACTCCCCTGCGCAGTAGGCGGCCATGTTTCGCTTATGTGTCGTCAATCATTCTCCTTGGCCGGCCCGTGCACCGGCGCAGCGCCGTCCAGGCCGTGGGAACGGGCAGCTATACCCCCTGCTCCGCCAGGCCGCAAGTGATTCCGCCAGCGAGGCAGGCCGCCGGCGGCAGGCCAGGGGCGGCGTAATTTGTTTGTGGAAGGCCTTGGAATTGTCTGCCGTGTTAGTACAATAGCTTGAATCAGATGCCTCTTACACGGAGAACAAACGATGAAAGCAACAGGAATAGTTCTACTCGTGCTGATGGCGTTGACGATGGTCGGCTGTCTCGACATCGACGTGGGGGACGTACAGATTCCCGAGCTGCCCCCCGTCACCATGCAGGGCAACGCCGGGGACGGCTCGGGAGCCTCAATCTTCGTTGATGTCGGACGAAACGCATCAACCAGCACACTGGGCGCCGAAAACGGCGTCCTTTTTTATGCCTTCGACATCCTGACCTACCCCATGGAGGAACGGTCGCTTGTCGTCCATCTGCGAGACGCTCGGACGCTGCGGGGCCTGGGCGGGGTCACGATAACTTTTTATCAGCTCGGCGAGCCGAAAGGCAACACCGTCACGGACCGCAACGGCGTCGCTCAGGTCTCCGTGCGGCCCCGCGACCCGGGCGACTATATTTTCACCGCCGAAATAACCGCCGTGCCGGTCAATGTCTCCGACGACCTGCTGGAAGTGTCGCCCGCGCCGCTGTTGCTGGCTGCCCGCTCCCCCGAGGCGGACTTCCTGCTGGTGGACGTGGACCACACGCTGGTCAGTACCGGCCTGGCCGACGTGCTGGCCGGCGAGGACCCCAGGCCTATGGACGATGCCGCCGACGTGCTGAGCCGTATAGCCGGCACCAGGGGCAGCACTGTGATCTACCTGACGGCCACGCCCGAGCAAAGCAGCGGCCGACTGAAGCGCTGGCTGACAGATCACGGTTTTCCGGCTGGACCTGTGCTGGTGTTGGACCCGGACGCCGCCGAGGACCCCCTCAGCCGTAACGGCGCCAACCTGTCCGGCCTGAGAAACGCCTATCCCGGTGTTTCGATAGGCATCGCGGACAAGATCTCCACCGCTCGCGCCTTCCTCGACAACGAGATGTCCGCTATTCTGCTGCCCCGCTACCAGGCCGACCCGGACGAAATGCGCGACCTGGCGGAGCGGATCGAAGACCTGCCCGACAGCCCGTGGCTGAGCGTCGTCAACAGTTGGGGAGACATCGAAGTGGCCATCCTCCACGAGCTTCGCTTTTCGCCTGAGAATTATGCCGACCGCCTGGACAAGCTGGCCGATGAAATCGAAGACCAACGCAGGCGCGATCGCAGGCGAAACAGACAAGACTGATCGCTCCCTCCCCGCCGGCGCGCCCTTTGTGGACACCGGCCCATCTCTGCCATCGTAACTATCTAAAGCCGATTCACATGCACCAAACGTCCTGTCCGGACGAGCCCAGCAAAAAGGCCTGCGTTGGGGCAAAACGGCCGACTCTGGACGATAATATAGCAGGCGGTTCGGCGCTGCCGAGGCGAGCTATAATTCTGTCAGATAGTCAATGCACAATTCATATCAGACCCCTGAGCCGTGATTCATGTCAGACAGTCGAACGATAGCTCATATCACATAGCAGACTACCCTGTGGTGTTGCAGCGGGCACTTCAGACAGGGGGAAGTGAAGCAGAGGCGCCACATGGGCTCGATGGCTTGGCCTGCAAGCAGGGCGAAGCCACCGGGCCTGAATTTTACACAAGAACCGTCACCCTCTTGCCGAAAAATGTTTGCTGAAGACACAAGAATACTGTAGCGTACCTCCCTCAGCAGGGGCGGGTGGCCACATCAACCCGGCTGCTACGTAACTACTGATACATGCCGCAGTTCTGATGTTTGTTGCCAATTGCGGGAGATGTACATGCATGCAGATCAGACCAGGCGAGTGCCGTGTCCGGCCTGTGAGACATTACTATCCGTTCCGCCGAACAGCACCGGAAAGTACGCCCGGTGCGGCAAGTGCAAACACCGGTTTCAGATTCCTGCCGAGTCCGACCGCCAATTGAGCGATGACGACGTCCTGATGCTGCTGGAAGGGGATGAGGACGAGGTCGATCTGGAAACGGAATCGCAACTGTCGGACGAGTCGGCCGACCCGGGCATGAGCACCTTCTCCGCCGCCTCCGGCGCGCCTGTGGCGACGATGCATATCCTGAAGATTCATCCCAACGGAGTGCTCTTGGATTTCCCGGCTGAGTACTTGCTGGATCGGCATTTTCGAAGCGCCATGCCGCGCATGTGCATGTGCTGTGGCACTAGGGCCAACCTGCTGCCTCACTTGCTTCGGTTTGTTCCCCGCGGCGCCGATGCCGCCGCGACACGCCGAGAGCATACCTCATTGGTGGTAAAGGACCCAGCCTTGCAGCGACTTGACAACACGCAGCTACTGGAACGGCTGCCGGAAGTGCCCGACGCTCTCCCGCCGGCGGACCGTCCCATGCCGTATTGGCTGTGCGACCAGTGCCGCGATGTCGGCATCGTTGCCGGGCAGATCAAGGTCGACCCCCAGACCCAACAGGGCACGTGCTGGCTGTTCATCCGCAATCCCCACCGCTGCGAGGAGTTCATCCGCACCGCAGCCGGCGACAGCGTACCCGACCTGGACAAGCTCCACGAACTGAACGAGTCCGGCAGGGAGAACCCATGGGACCTGGTACCCGAGTCCGTCAAGCATCGCCTGGAGCAATGGTTCCGCCCCGAAGACGAGGAGCATTTCCTGGGCTACGTCCCCGACCGGGACCACAACCGCACCGAAGATGGCATGGCCGGGATACTCATATCCAACAAGCGGATGATCTTCCACACGCATTTGCGGCACATGGAAAGCAAGATCGATGAGCCTTTGAAGTTTCTGCTGGCCATGAGCCGCGACGCCGGCGAGCTTGAGATCAACACGGTGACCTGGCAGATCAAGCGAATGAAGGTCGACAAGGAGGGCATCCGCGGCCTTCGCCGGGCGCTGACAATGGGCAAGTTCCGCGTCGCGTGGAAATAGCTCCGCCGGGGCTAGGTTTTCTTTTTCCCGCGTCGCCTGCGGCGTTTGCGCTTGCTTGTACCTTCCTGCTGCCCAGCCGAAGGGTCGCGCGCCTTGGGCGTCTGCTCGGACTGGGCCCGGACCTCGCTGGACGGCTGTTCGGCCGACCGGGTCTTTTCGGCTGAGGGCTTTTTTCTTCGTGAGCGCTGCCGTTTGGCTGGCTCGTTCTCGGAGCGGCCCTGCCGGGGCGGCTCGTCCGGCGCCGCTTCCTGGGCCCGCTCTTCGAGCTGCTCTGTCCGGTCGGTCTGCTCGCCTCCGTCGGCGGACCTGAAGGGCGAGCGCCTTTCGCGGCGGCCTGTTGCCGCGCGGCCCGGCGCTCTGGCTGGTGCTTTGTTTAACTGCACGTCAATCTCGGGCGGCTCGACATCGCGGGCGACGATCTCCTCGGTCGTTACGACAGTCTGGCTGCGGTCCGGCATTTGAATGCGCACCATTTGTGTGAGAATGTGCGAGTCAACGACCTTGCCTACGAGCGTTGCCGTCCGCACCCATGTGTTCTTCTTGGGCAGGAGCTTGCGCAGCTCCTTGTAGTTTTCGTCCTCGTAACGCAGACAGCACATCAGCCTGCTGCACCGGCCGGAGATCTTCAGCGGATCGAGCGTCGCTTTTTGGATCTTGGCCATGCGCATCGACACCGGCTGGAGATCCTTGATGAACGACTGGCAGCAGCATTGCCGGCCGCAGCGCTCGAAGTCGGCCACCAGCCTCGCCTCATCGCGAGCGCCGACCTGACGAAGCTCCACGCGAGTGTGGTACTGGCTGGTGAGCCTGCGGACCAGGTCGCGGAAGTCCACCCGCTGGTCGGACGTGAAATAGAACACGATGCGCTCACCGCCCAGGAGGCTCTCCATCGTCACCAGGCGCATGTCCAGCTTGAGGTCGGATATCTGCTGGCGACAGAAGGCAATCTGGCCGCGGGACCGTTCAGCCAGCGACCGGCTATCAGCCAGGTCCTGCGTATTGGCCACTCGCAGGACTTTTCCAGCCCGTTTGAAGGGGTACTTCGGCCCGTTGGTCGCAACGTAATCGATGACCTGTTCCCGGCTCGCGCAGCCGTAGCCGTCGCATTCCGAGCAGATGCGGACAACCACCGCACCGAGCTCTACGCCGCGATCGCTGCGGATGACGACCTTCGTGCCGACAGTGGGCGGAACTTCCAGGTGATGTTCGAACAATCCGGTTTGCAGCATGGCGCCGTATCGCACGACCACGGCTTGCTCCTCGAACGTCAGGTCGTCCTGCACCTTCTGGCGGTACTGCGGGTCGGCCTGCGGCAGGGCCAGCGGCTCGCCCGGCTCGACGGCCACAGCCGATCGCCGCCGTTGCGTCCCACCGACCGCCGGCTCGCGGTAAGAGCCCGAAAGACGATGGTCAGGGGATATCTCTTGCTGGGGCTTTGCAGCGGGCCTGGCGCCTCGATCGGCCGCCTTGGCCGGTGAAGGCTCGGCAGGAGGTGGCTCGTCCGGTTCGGCGGCGATGTCGCCGATTGGAGCTTCTGGCCGGGGGCGCCGCGGCTGCGGGGTCGGAGTGTCCGGTACGGCGAGTTTGCTGGGAATCACCGGATCGGCGTCGTCACCGGCTCGCTGGTCGGCCTGAAGGTCCTGCTCGATCTCCCTGGCGGCCTGGCGAACACGCTGCTCGAACAGCTCTTCGGCATCTGTGACGGCGCCGCGGGGCTCGAGAGGCTTCTGCCACGGCGGGACGACCGCCTGGTCCTGGCCATCGGCGGCTTGCTCTTCACCGGGTGCGCTGAACAGTTCGGCGAGCTTGTCCGCACCTTTACCCGTGTCGTCGTCGGCTTCTGGCTGCTGAGCCCAAGGCTCGGTCGGGCGGGACTCGCCCTGGCCGGATGCGCCCCGTTTGGGCTCCGCACCCGAAGGCGTAGTGTCGGACATACAATCCTCTCCACGCTATTCGACCGCGGCGGCCCGCGGGATGAAGCAGTTTTCCGGTACCCGGCCCGTCACCGGGGTCCATACGCCCAATGGCGTCAAGCCGGCCTGTTACGGCCAGACCGACCGGCATCGCCGCACCCGCGCAACGCGGCAGCGGCGCCACAGAATGATTATAATCGTTCTGGGGAGAGACTTGTAGTGTTTTTTTCTTGCCCACATTGGCTGACCCGCCGGTAAGATGATCTGCGTAAAAAATATAACATTTTTATTTATCGCGTCTTACAGCAATGCACAACACGCGTGCCTTCAGAGGCACTTGGGAAAGCGGAGATTGGTCTTGCCGCCGACGCATATGCTGGGATATCTTGGCAATATAGCCCCTGTCGGGGCGTTATGCGGGTTGAGGACTATGGATCCTGAGCAGCTACGTCAGACAATTGCCTCTGCCCAGGCTGGCGAGGCGGAGGGATTTCAGACGTTGCTGGAGACCTATGGGCCGAGGCTGTATGGATATTTCTACAAAGCAACGAACAGCCACCATGAAGTGGAAGACTTGCTTGGCGAAATTTCACTTCGGCTCGTAAAGCAACTTAAAAAGTATGATCACCGGGACAGGTTCGAGCCGTGGCTGTTTCGCATCGCAGCCAATATGGTTCGCGATCGTATCCGGCGCCTGGTCAGCCGGCCGCGCCCGGTGAGCCTGTCGACGACGGACAAGTTTGAGCGGTCGCTGGAAGATCGCCTGTCCGGGAAGGATGAATCGGTCGATAGCAGACTGCTCGCTTCCGAAGCGAGCGGACAACTCGATTCGGCGTTGCAGACGCTTGACGAAACGACACGGGAAATGGTGCTGCTGAGATATTTTGGGGAGTTGAGCTTCAAGGAACTAGCCGACAGATTCCACTGTCCGCTGGGGACGGTGTTGGCTAAGGTGCATCGCGGACTGCGTGCGCTGAAGAAAGTGATGAACGATGATGCAGTGGACTGAGCAACAGTACGAGCGCGTCGCGCAATACCTGGATGGCGACCCCATCGAGCTGACCGCCGCGGAGCGAGACCTGGCCGAGGAAATCGAGAATGGTCTGTCGCTCGTCACGGCGGGCATCGATCCGCACATGCGTCGCCGAGCGATGGATAAGGCCCGGCGTCGGATGTTCGCCGCCCTTGTGCGCCCCAGCCGGCGCAGAGTTTTCCTGACCTGCTTCGCCGCCGCGGAAGCCGTCGCCGTTGCCGCGGTGATCATAGTTGCTTTTACTCTACAACCTGTCGCCACGCCGGCCATTCACGTCAACGGCTGGGCTGACGTGCCGCTGGAAGTCATAGGCCCCGACACGCCCAGCCAGATCGCCCAGACCATATCCCTGGTCCGGTACGACATCGACCTGCTGGAAGCTGACATGTTGCTTCTCCCGGCCGCTATCGACCCCGCCAGTTTTGAGATTGATGAACTCCAGTACGAACTGGAAGAATTGTTGCATTACGAACCGCCGGAGTTTTATCTGGAAGGATGAATCGCCGCTTCGAGGACACCCCGTCGAGAGGTGACAACCGATGACCGACCGAACAAGCTTTTTTCTGGCCTTCTTGACCGCCGTTTTGCTGTCGTGCGCCCCGGCTGCGGCCGACACGCCGACCGACGGCCAGCCAGGCGATCAGCCTGCCGATGGCACGCCACCCAGGCACAACATTGGCCACAACGTTCGTCTGCTGCCCGGGCCGGGCCAGCCCCCTGCCGGCCGCTTGACCGCCGACCAGGAAGACGAACTGCTGGCGTTCCTTCAGGAACGTCGCCTTGATCGCTACGAAGCGCTGGTGGCCCTGGCCGACGAGAACCCCAGGCGTTATCGCTTCGTCATAGCGCGAATGTGGGCCTGGTACCAGCAGTGGAAGCACATGTCCCCCCAGGCCCAGGACGCGGCTATCGTCGAGCATGACTTGCGAATCGAAGCCTACTTGATTCTCCGCCAGTGGCGTCGGGAGGAAGACCCGGCTGCGAAGGAGCAACTCGAAGCCCAGCTCCTCGAAACGCTCAATCGGCATTTCGACGCCGAACAGTCGCTGCGCGAGATCCAGCTCCAGGAGCTTGAGGAACGCATCGAGGAGGTGCGCCAGGAACTCCAGCATCGCCAGGAAGACCGGGAAGCGATTGTCCAGGAGTACTTGGATCGGATGTTGCAGTATCGCCCCCACCAGCCTGACGAAGGGGCCCGGGACGGCTCCTCGCCGGCAGGACCCGGCGCCGGACCACATCACCACCAACCCGCCCAGCCTCCCCCGGCAGAGCAGCCGTCTGACGACGCCGACTAGGGCGACCGGCCCAATGAAGCCAATGGACGAACAAGCGTCCGTGGGGGGCGAAAGCAAAGCCTTCGCCAGCGACACCGTCGACCGCCTCCGCCGCGCCGACGGTGTGTGGTCGCTGCCGGGCGGACAAGTCCTGCTGCCTCGGGTGTTCGGCCTGTGCCGCGGAGTAAAGAGGGCCCTGGCCATGCTCGATCGCGCCGTCAACGAGCATCGCCGGGGGGCAGGCACGCTGTTCATGCTCGGCGAGATAATCCACAATCCGTGGGTCAACGCCTTCTTCGAGGCGCGCGGCGTGCGCAGCCTCACTCGCGACCAGCACGCTGATCTCGAGTCGGTCATCGCCGCTGAGGATTGTGCGATCATCCCGGCCTTCGGCGTGCCGCTGCCTGTCGAGCGCCGGCTCAAGGCCATCGGGTGCGAACTGGTGGATACGTCCTGCGGCGACGTGCGGCGGCTGTGGGTCTGGGCCGAGCGGGCGGCCGCGGAGGGATACGGCGTGGTCATATTCGGCCGGGCCGACCACGACGAAACCGTCGTCACCAAGAGCCGACTCGCCGAGTCCGGCGGGCGGTATGTCGTCGTCGGCGACCTGGCCCGCACCCGAGATCTGTGCGACCTGATCGCTCGCGGCGCTTCGGCGGCGGAGTTCGCCGAGATGTTCGACCCCTCGACGACCAACGCCGAATCGCTGGCGCCTTTTGAGCGTATCGCCCAGGTCAGCCAGACCACTATGCTCTACGACGATACGTTGCAGGTCCGCCGGATGCTGCGCGATACCTTCACCCGCCGATTCGGCCCGGACCGCACCACCCAGCGTTTGCTGTTCGAGCCCACCGTCTGCCAGGCCACCCAAGACCGCCAGGCCGCCGCCATCGAGCTGTGCGAGTCCGGGCTGGACCTTGCTGTCGTCGTTGGCGGGTTCGGATCGTCCAACACGCGGCACCTGTACGAACTGGCCCGCGGGTGCGTGCCGGCGTGGTTCATCGAAGATGCCGGCGCGATCCATGACGAACGTGAGATCTTGGCGATGGACCCGGACCGTGGTATGCCCGCCGTCATGAGCGGCTGGCTTCCGGCTGAGCGCCCTCTCCGCGTGGGGGTGCTGGCTGGAGCGTCCAGCCCGGACGTGGTCGTCGGCGGCGTGCTGGAAAGGCTCGCCGAGCTGCTCTCATGACGGCAGGTCACCGGGAGGGAATGTCCACCAGTTCGTGGGCGAACCGTCGCCAGTCCCGCTCGAACGCCTCCAGATCTTCCGTGATGTAGTGGCGAAATACCAGCTCAGCCACCAGCGTGTTGTAATTCAGTCCGCTGTGCCGCATCCGGGCCATGTAATCGGCGTCCATGCCGATCGCCTCGTGCAGCCTGCCTTCCTGGGCGTCCAGCAGCATCCGGTGGAATCCGCTGCGGTAGGCGGGCTGAGTTTGCATGTAGAGGATCAGTGACCACACCTGCCCGTAGTAGCCGGTGGCCTGAAGAGGCCTGCCGCTGATCGCGTCAGCGGCGCCCATCGACAGCAGCTTGGCCAGGTCTACCCAATAGCCCTGGACGATCGCCTTATGCAGATCGTTGTAGCGATGGACGTTCCGGTCCGGCGTGAAGCGAACGACGTTTCCGTGCAGGTCGATGCCCTCAGCCACCGTGCACAGGCCTTCCTCAGCCCACATCGGTATGCGATGCTTCAGCTGGCGCCAGAAGAACTGGTGCAGTCCTTCGTGTGAGGCCACCGCCATCGTGCTGCTGTTGGAGCGGAGGTCCCAAAGCACGCACACGCCGTTGAGGCAATAGCCGCCCGCTTCCAGTTGCAGGAAGAGCTGTGCCTGCTCTTGCAGCCGATGCTCGGTGAGGGCGGCCCATTCGCGCCGCGTGCCGAGGATGTACATGTCCAGGGGGGCGTCCATCTCTACGGGGGGCAACTGGGTCAACGACAGGTAGTTCTCGTAGGCGGCCTCCATGAAGCCCGGCAGGTATTCCTGCAGCTCCCGGTCGGTGACGGTGCTGTAGATGCGGTAGTGGGCCGTGCGGATTACTCGGCCGTTCTTCCACGGCATGCGGGTGGTTTGGGTCGTCATGGCCACGCCGCTTGAGGGCTGC
>SDBT01012406.1_pt1 | contig 13683 bp, 13 predicted proteins | sample 2277101 | NCBI WGS metagenome assembly SDBT01 (sample SAMN10404973, study PRJNA504765) | marine sediment metagenome | isolation source: marine sediment core GS10_PC15, 103 cmbsf | place: Arctic Ocean: Southern Knipovich Ridge | collected 2010
TAGTTTCTTTTCATTATAATTTTTACAAGTACTAATGAATATTCTAGCATAATCTTCTTCTTCCCAATATCCAAAATATAAACAACTTTCTTTAAGACCAAATATTAAATCAAATCCTGGTGGAAGTAAATTAACAGTAAAAGAATTTTTAATCATTCCTATATATTTAATTAATCTTTCCATCTTTAATATTACTTTCTTAGGATCTAATTTCTCTTCTAATAAAAAACTAATTCCAATTTCTTTTAGATATTGTCCTTGTTTCATTTGTTTATTAATTTATGACAATCATTGCATAAAGTTTGTCCATTATCTAAATCCCAAAAATCTTTCCAAGTAATAGCTAATCTAACTAAAGTTTCTTTATCTTCTATAATGGAAAATTGGGAATAGTAATTAAGAAATTCTTGTAATATAATACTAAATCTTTTTTTATGATGAGCTTCTAAATTTCCTCCTTGATTATCTCCACATTCTTGGCAAGTATAATTATCTCTTTGAAATACTTCTTTTCTCCAATCTTTAGATTCATATAATTCTCTTATTAATTGCCATAAAGAAGTAATTCCGCCTTTCCAATTATAATTATTCTTACCACATTGATTTAATCCCATACATTTTTTACAATACTTAGAATTCATCCAAACTTTTTTATTACAATCTATACAAAAATAATCTTTTAATGTTCTACCATCTTTATAATTTCCATTAAATTTTTTTTTCATAATACAAGATTTACATTTTTTATTTCTATAAAGAAAAGTATCTTTATGAATTTTATTTCCACAAACAATACAAAAATATGTTTTTAAACTTCTCCCATCTATATAATGGGAATTATTTTTTGGATTACTCATCCTTAATTTTTGGGCACAAGAGCCACATCTTTTAGCGTCTTTCGTTATCACCTTTCCACAAATCAAGCATTTTTTGGTCGTTCTTAAATTTTTCTTTAATTTCTTCATATGTTAATTTAGTTATTTTAATTGCCCATCCTTTCGCAAGGTCGTCAAAAAAGTTTTGGGAAAATTTTGCTCCCCAAGAATATGAAGATCCTAATCTAATTGCTGTTTCACAAAACTTACAATTTAGAAAAGAAGTCTTTTGATATTCTACATTAGAACAATCAGCTCCATTAAAATCAGACCCATCACAAATACATTTTCTCATATAAACTCTACCTAAAAATCTAATATCACAAAATCTACAATTTCTCATTATATTACCAGATATATTAGTAACTTTACCTTTCTCTCCTATAACTGCATTAGATAAATTAACTCTAGATATATCTACTTTTACTCTAGTAAAGTTTTTAATAATAGCATATTGTAAATCTTCTCCTTTTATATCTACATCTTGAATTAAATCTGAAATATCTAAATGATTTTTAATTCTAATCTTAATTCTTTTTCTTAAATCATTAGTCATTGGTAGCATTGGCTTCTCCGAGTTTTACTTATCGTATATTAGTTATTGTACCGCTATCTAAACTATATGTTCCTACAGTATTATTTTTAACAACTGAATTTGTAAGCATAACAGTATCACAGACATTAAAATTAGCTGTAGAACCACTTCCACAATAAAATTTATTATCATACTCTGTAGGATAAATAGGTGTATTCCAATGTACTATATAAGGTACATACCAAGGACCAACCTTCTCAATTATCTTTTCTTTAATAATCACAACTACAGATATTTTCTTAGCTGATTCATCTTTATCTTGTCTTTCAGCTATCCTATCTAAACGTCCTTCTTTTAAATCATCTATATCCATCTTTAAAATCTTAATTTTATTATCTAACTCTCTTCGTTCTTTCTTTAGCTTTTCAATTTTTTCCAATGTTTTTTTAACAATCAATTTAACTTCATCAATTTGTTTTTTCTCAAGTTCTTCTTCGGCTGACTTGAACGCCTTTTTCACTAAGTCTTTATTCATTTTTCTCTCCTAGATTTTAGGCTCGGAGAAGCCTATGCTCCAAATCTTAATACTTTCTTTGTTAATTTATTTAAATCTTTTAATTCATGTTGCCAAATAATCAATGTTTTATAACCATATTTTTTATAATCTTTACAATATTTTCCGTGTTTATAACTGTGATGTTGTTTACCTTGATACATTATTAAGGATACCTTGCTAATGTTATTGAATAATTTCCACCTCTATTACCAACAGATTCTATAAAATACATACGATTTGACACATTATTGTAGGAATCTGTAAGAGATACAGTATTTCCGATTTTGAGATAGGGAGCATATAAAATATTAACACTAATTTTACTATGATTTTTATAAAATTCTTTAAGATAATCTTTAGCTAAATCATCTAAATCAGCTTGTAAATATAAATTTCTATCACTAATCATTTGTTTTTTATATAATCTATCTCCTAATTGAGATAATAATTCCTCATTATCATAAATAGTAGTATCGCTAACTATTGCTTGACTTACATACTCACCTATACTACCTGTAACTCCAGAGGCTACAGTACAGCCAGTAAAAGTTCCACCACTTTCTATTCCAGTATAAGTAAAAGATTTAGTAGAATCTTTATCAATATAAGCTGTTCCAGTAGAAGTAAATGCAGATATATCACTTACAGTAATACTTGTACTTGCATCAGTTACATTTCCAGTTAAAGTACTTGTTGGTATTAAAGTAGCTTCTGATTCTAAAACAATATTATTATAAATAGATAATTGCGTCATAGCTACAACATATCTTCCTTTACCATAATCAATTTTATCTACATCTTGTAAAGTAAATTTTAAATATCTAGCTTCTAATCCTATTCCTAAATCCTCTTCTTCAAAAGAAACTACTTCACCACTAGTTATTTCAAAATTATCAGTTTTATCACTGATTGCGTAAAAATTTGTTCCATCAGTAGAATATTCCATACTAACACTAAATCTCATATCAAATTTTCTCAAATTATCAGGTTTAAAAAATCCTCCAACTAAATCTATAGCTTGAAGGGAATATGAAGTTCCTAAATCAACTGTAGCTAAATGAAATCCTAGTGGAGGTTCTCCAAAAAATTCTAATTGAAATTGAGTATCTCTTCTTCCATCAACAATTTTACTTATATCTCTAATTCCAACTGCTATTGTCCAATATTCAAAAGTAGCTGTAACTAATGCTGCTGTAGGATCAGGTAATATACTTTTACTAATTTTAAAAATAACATTTTCATAATCTATTTCTATATCATCAGTAGAATATAATACTTGATAAGTGGCTGTAGATAAAATTTCATTTACATCGTTTTGTTCTATTCCTGGTATAGTCCAAATACCTCTAGCATAATCCATATTAGGATCATTAGCGGCTAATGTATGTCTTAATATTCCTTGATTATCATAAAGATAAATAGGGTCATCCGGAACTATAGAAGAATGAGCAAAAATTACCGTATAATAATATAAAACAGTAGTACTAACAGATTTACTCTTTCCTCCACCTTCAGTAATTGTTTCTACTTTAGCTTTTATTTTTAAAGGAACAGCTACTTGTTGTTGAATAGTATTATTTATGGGTACATTATTTATATAAACAATTGGCGTAATATCTCCCAAAATAATTCTTCCTTGTTCATCAGATATAGGAGTTCCGAATATATGTTTACCTGTAGAAGGTTGATTTCCATAATCTTTATCTATATAAAATTTTTTTACAAAAACTACATCAGCTATTATATTATCTAATGGACTATCCATTGAATCACTTGCCCATTCTGATGAAACTCCAGATTTTTCCTCTCCAAAATAACGTAATTCATGTTTAGTAGCAATTCCAGTATAATCAGATTCAGTATCAGAAGAATAATCTACATCATTACCAAACATTATATTAGTTGGTTGTTTATTCTTAGCCCACATTTTAACTCTAGTATATAAATCTTCATCTTCTAAATAATTAAGACCAGTTACTAAATTTAAAGTATAATCTGCTGTTGATTTTTGATTAAGATATGAAGTCCATATTTTATTATCACCTTGAGTTCTAATAAGATAATTAGGAGCTACATATTGTTTAACTTTTTTAATAGCTTCTAATCTATTTTTTGTTTCTCTAGGTCTAAATACAATTCTATTTACTTCTATACCTGTAGCTTGTAAAGTTTTAAAAGAATAATTAGTATCACAAGTTACTGTAGAAGCTACACTTATAGCTGATGTTAAAAATAATCTTCCAAATCTTTTATCAAAATAAGAAAATGTTCCTCCACCACCAATAGTAAAATCTCCAGACGCTAATGTAGTAGTAACATTATCATATCTAGTACTCCAAACTCTACCTGCGGCATATTCTGTTTCATATTTAACATAATCTCCAGAATTATGAGCTTTTAATGAATTTGCTCCACTAGTTGGAATTCCAGTAAGGGTATTACTAGATTTTCCAGCCCATGTAAAAGCATCTCCATTAATAGTGCCGCTACCACTAGTAGGAAATCCTGTAGCATCTACTAATATTACTGAACTATTTCCAAGAGTTACATCACTAGCTAATGTTGTTTCTATAGTTAATGTTGTTGCAACAATATTAGTTGTTAAAGTATCTGTAAAGCCAGCTCCTTCTTCTGCTTGATAAGTAGTGGTTAAATGATTATCTATAACTGATTGAGCAGATGGTTCTCCAAATAAATAATTACCATATCCATCTACTTTAGTAAGAATAGCTTCTATTACATCTTCTACATAAACTCCTTTTACATAATAACTATAAGTAGCTAATAGATTATAATTTTCTGCTACATTTAAAGCAGAGCCTAATTTTAATTGTCCTACATCATAATAAATTTCATATCCATCATATTGAGGTTCTAAAATATTAGTATGATTTTTATCTTGTATTTTAATTAAAGGTATAGGCTTTGTAGCTACATTGCTACTAGTAAAATTAAATAATTGAGCTAAGTCATCATTAGGAGAAGCTAAATAAGTTGGACTTAAAATTTCCTCAATAACCTCTACTCTATCTCCTTCAACAGCTAAATCTATATCTAAACCTTGCAACACTGAAATATAATCTAAACAACTTAAAGTAATAGTTCTAACTCCAGCACGTTTAGAAATAGAACGTTTAGCAACTACTCCATAAAAGCTTTTCCATTGTGTAGCATCTCCGCCAAATTGTTCTATAAATTCTACTTTATCCCCTACATCTATATCATTAGTTCCATCATCACTAAGAGTTTCATCACTATTGTCTAACGTAAATTGGGCACTTGCTGCACCAAATTTAACATTAAAAGATATAGCCCAATTAATTACATAAGTACTTCTAACTAAATCATTAATTTTAAATATAAAAATAGGTTTTAATTCTTGGTCAGATACTTGTGCATTAATTGTTGATGTAAGAGTTTTAGGCATTATTCTAGTCCCGGCATTATTACAAATTCTGCTTGAATATCATATCTACTTGAACTATAGCCAACTTCTTCACTAACATTTATACCAGTAAATCTTCCATAATAAACAACATTATTATGGTCAGTAATTTTTAAATCACTTCTAGCAGTAATATATCCTTCTACTTGAGCTTTAATAGTTCCATCATCATAATACCATGTTAAGCCTATTTGCCCATCAATATATTTAGTAGATGGTGCTACAAAGGCATTACTACCATTAGCTAATTGAACTCTACTTTGTGTTGACATTTTTGATGTTGTTAATGTGTCATTAGGTCGAGCTAAATTACCTGAACTTCCCCATGACCCACCACTTTTAACTTGTATAGTCCAGTAACTTCTAGAAATAGGACATCACCTTCTTCTTTAAAAATTCTTGCCAATATTCTCTATTATAATTTGTTCTAGAATGACATTGAAAACAAAGAGTTATTAAATTGTTTTCTTTAGAGTTTTTCTTATCATAATCAATATGGTGAACTGTCAAATTAAAATTTATAATAAAAATATGTTCCTCTTCGGTAATACCACAATTTTGACAAGTATAGTTATCTCTTTTACGGATTTGTTCTTTTACTTTTTGAGTAAAATTTTCATACATACCACTATATTTTCCATGAGTATAAGCAGGACTTAATATTCCTTTAACTGCACAACTTCTACATCTTTTATGTTGATAACCAGATAATTTTTTATTACAATCAATACAAAAATATGTTTTTAAACTTCTACCGTCCTTATAATTACCGTTATTTTGTCCTTTAGTATATTTAGCTTTATAATTAGGATTATTTATTCCTTTATTTTTTTTATAAAAACATGAAGAACACATTGTAGCACGATAAGATTTTAATGGAGTAAAACAATAAATACAATTACCAAATCCACCTTTCCAATTAGGATGAGATTTACCATTCTTTCCTTTCATATTATTATTATATTTTCCATTACAACTTTTACATCTTAACGCATAACAATTTTTTAACTTTATTCCACAATTAAAACAAATTGGATTTTTTCTATAGTTATTCATCCTAAGCTGCTCCCCTAGCACTTCCAATAGAAAAATTCTCGGTTTCGGACCTCTCCCGGAAATAATAACTTTCTTGCATTATAAATGTAAGTTCCTGCTTTAGTGAAACAAGATTACGATTTACCCAAGCTAATTCTTTATTTGATATATCTATTCTAGAAGTAATAGCTTTAGTAGTTTCTTTTGTTTCTCTAGTTTCTTGTTCTTTATCAGCACCACCAAATACACCACTAGAAAATAAAGTTCCTATTAATATTGCACCTATTGCTATCCATCCAAGAGGACCAATTGCTGTTAAACCTGCCATTATACCCATACTTCCAGCAGCTATTCCAGTAGCTGCCCCAGCAGCAACTCCACCAAAACCAATACCCATCATTACTCCTGCACCACCAGCTGCCATCAAACCTGATCCTATTCCAGCTTGAGGACCACCTGTACCTGTTCCACCAGATATAGATTGAGAAGCTGAATAACCTAACATAACTCCACCAGCTCCTGCTCTAGCAGCTTGACCACGAGTTCTACCAATAAGATTTCTACCTCTAGGATCAGATGACATACCAATTCCTATTCCACCAGCACCTCCTCCAATTCCTGACATATAAGAATATCCTCCAGGATATGTTGCACTATAACCTCCTATTGGAGTATTCATCCATTGTCCTATAACTCCTCCACCTCTACCACCAGCATAAACAGTTCCACCAACTCCACCTCTTCTAAGAGCATCTTCTTGAAAAACTCCTCTTAGTAGTCTAGCGTGATAATCATAGCCTGATTTTAGCTTACTTGCTAATCCACCAAATATTTCTCCTATGCCTGTAATATCAAATAATTTTTCAGTTAAGTTTTCACTAAGAGCATCTGAAAATCCTCTTCTCATAGTAGTACTTAATTCCGTAAAGAAATCTTCAAAATTTGATTCACCCATTAAAATATCACTAAACCCTTCTTGAAAAGTAGTTTTTAATTTATCAGAATATTCTGCTATTTGTTTAATTCTTGTAGTAACTAATTCATTTTGAAGTTTTTCTAATATTATTTCTTTCTTTTTGCCTTCATATGCAGCAGTAGAAGCGTCTATTAATTGTATTTCATATTGAATTAATTGTTCAGCATTTAATAATCCAGAAGCTTTTGCTATATTTAAATTATTAGCAATATCAAGTTCTTCTCTTTGTTTAGCATTAATTTCTCCAAATACTTCCAATCTTTTAAGTTCTAAATTAGCCATTTCTTTCATTAAAATTAAAATAAAATTCCATGTAGCTTTTTCTTCTTTTAATTTTATAGCCATATCTTCTAAATTTGTAACTTGTCCATTTAATAATTTTTCAGAATCAACTATAAACTTTTTCTTTTCAGCTTCGGATAAATTAGATTTTGTTAGAGCAAAATTATAATTATCTATTGAAGTTTTAATTTTTTCTTCTGCAAGTGTAACTGAATTGGCTCCCTCAAGTTTTAATTTTTGTAAATTAGTTGCATCTTGAATTTTTCTTACAGCCAATGATTGTTGTAATTGTAATTCATTAGTTTCCTCTGCTCTTATCTCTACATTTTGAGTTAAAATTTTAAAAAGTTCTTTAATAACTGATAACTTTTCCTTCTCCATATTTAACATTTTAGCTAAAGACATAATAGCACCTTCATTCATATCTTCAATCTTTTTTCCTTCAGAAACATATTCTGTCAAAAACTCTACTGCATTAGTTCCCATTTCTTTTGAAGTTGGACTAGGTGTATATTGTCCTAAATTTGCAGGAAGAGGTTCTCCTTTAAATTCTGCATTTTTTCTAGCTTCTATAATAGCAGCTTCAATAACAAATAAAGATTGATTTTTTTCTATTAACTCATCTGTAAATTTTATACTTCTTTCTAAATAGTCAGATTGATTTTGTTTTCTAAAATCATGAACTTCTCGCCCAGTAATATTGCCAACTTTCAATATTTTGTAATAAGTATCTGAAAGAGCTGTTAAATCATATATATAATTAGCCAATAATATAGCTTCTTCCTTAGTAGTTTTAAAATTATCTCCCATTAATTCAATAAGAGTATTAAAAGTTTTAATCTTTTCTCTTTTCTCATCTAATCCTACTAACCAATCTACTATAGGTTTTTTTCCTACACCTTCACCACTACCTAAACTAGTTTCTTTCCAAGCTTCTCTCCATGCTCTTTTTATAATAGGTCCCCAAGAACCTTCAGCAAGTTTCTTTAGTGAATTAGCTGCTCCTTTTATTTCTTCCGGAGTTCTAGATATTTCTTCATTAAATTTTTCCCACTGTTGCATTAAACTTAATACAGCTCGTCCACCTCTAGCTCCAAAAACATCTATTAAATCTGTTAAAAAAGACATACTTCCACCTTGTTTTTCATATATAGCATGAATTTGATTCATTACATCATAATAATCTAAAGGTGCATAAGTATCAAATATTACTCCTAAATTTCTTAATTTATCAGAACTCTTAGTAATTTCTATTAAAGCTCTAGCAATTAATCTACCACCTTTTCCTCCTCTAAGAAAAGCATCACTCATAACAGATGAAGTAGCAATTAATGCTTCTAAACTAATATCTAAAGCTCCTCCTATAGAACCTAAATATTGCATAGCAGTAGCCATTTCACTTAATTCTATTTGGTTATTTTTCCATGCTGTCGCTAACAAATCACTCACATATTGCATTTGAGCAGAAGCTCCTCCAACTTTCCTTAATTGTTTTTCAAAAACATTCATAATACCAGAAACAGTTTTTCCTGCTTGAGCAACACTTCCAAAAGTTCCTATAGATAAATCCAGAACATGATTAAATCCTAACATAATTTCTTCAGTAGAACGTCCAGCAGTTCCTATCTGATACATAGCTTCAGTTATTTCTTTCATACCTTTGGAACTAGTTACATAATATTGTTTTGCCTTTTGTTCTAAACCAGCATAAACTCTAGCTTGTGTAGCTCCTGTATAAGTAGCTACAGCCATAACTTTTCTCATTCCTTTATCTAATTCAGTAAACGATTTAATCATATTACCAATAACTTTAAATACTGACATAAATAGTGTTCTTAATGCCATCCAAATAGGTATAGTTAATAAAGCTCTACTTGCTAACGACATAACGCCTTTTGAAGCTTTTTGGCTAGATGTAGCGAGTTGATTCATACCAGTTACCATACCTTTTGTTTTTGATCCAGTATCAACAAATTGACCACCCATCATTCTCATTGATTTAGTATAGGTAACAACATGACCGTCAGCATCTTTCATTTTAGTACTAAAAACTCCCATAGTTTGGGTTTCACCTTTAATTTTCTTTTCTGTTGCTTGAAAAGTGGTTCCCATATTTTGAAAACTTTTACCAGTTTTAGCCGCTGCTCTATTAGCTTCATCACTAACAGCTTTCATTTGCTGTTGAATATTCCCCTTCAATACAGCAAATTCTATAAGACATTTTAATCTAGTTACTTCGTCTCCCATTACTTAATCACCTGCTTTTTACTCCCAAATACCCATTTAGATTTATTCACTATTTCTTTCCCAGTTATATTTTTAGTAGTATCAAATCTCTCTGGTTCTTTTAATTTCTCTTTATTCTTTTTATTTTTGTATTCCATATACGCATCTTCATAAATTTCATTTTTAAAAATTAATTCATCAACATCTCCTAAAGCATAATCTAAATAAAGTCCGCTATAAAAACTTAAAAATCCTAAAAATCTAGCTTGCAAATATGTATAGTCATCATCATTTTTAAATATTTTTAATTTTAATTCTTTAGCTTGACTATATATAGTTTGATAATAATTATTTTTTGCTAATTTTTTCAAACTATTTACAAAATTCATAATTATAATTCCATATCCGGTTTAACTATTATAGTAGCATAAAAGGCGGCTTTATTTACTAATGCTTCTGGAGAATTCATAAATTCATCAAAACTTTTCCATGCTCTTACCCATTTATCAGCTTCTTTATTTCCTTCTCCTAAATCTTTACCTTTAACTAGTTTTTCAGTAACTAAATAAGTTAAATAAGAATATGTATGCATTAAACTCTGACTTTCTAATGAATACCCTAAAAGTTGTGTTTTTTTAAAAGATAATGTTTGTTGTGCATCATTTATTTTTTCTATTTCAGCCTTATAAACTTTTACTTCTTTAGTTTCCCCTACTTTATCGGCAAGTAGTTTGCCTAATTTAATTAAATAATCTTTTTTCTTTAATTCTAAATTCACAATTTTATTAGTCATATCATCAATATCAATTCCTCTTGCTTTATAAAGAGCCTTTAATTCATCTTCTGATTTATATTTAAAATCACCATTCTCATCTTTTTCTTGTAATAACGAAACATGTTTTTTTAATTGTTCCTGGTAAGCATCTTGTCTTTGCTTATAAGAAGGTTTAGCTATTCTATAATCAACATCTTCAAATTCAAATTCCATTTCATTATTTTTAACTAAATTTTCTATTATGTTTAAATCAATATTTTTTCCAATTTCTGCTTTTATTTTTTTAACTTTATCATCTACAGTAGTTTTTTCAGCTTCTTTATTAATTTGTTCTTCTACTTTAATTTCTTTTTTCTCTTCCATACTTCCTCCATAAAAAAAGGAAAGATATTATTCTTTCCCTCTAGGTTTAAAATTCCAAATTTTTTGTTCCAGACCTCTCCCACCTGCTATAAGTAAGTCTCTCAAATCCCTATAACACTCATATATTTTTTCTTTAGTAAGTTTTTTTAGAACTTCTTTATTATCAACTATTTCAAAAGTTTTCATAACTTCACTAACAGCTTTTTTAGATTGATAATCTAACAGTTCACATACGTAGTCTATATTTAAATTCAAATCCATACTTTCCTCCATTTCCATGCTCTCCTACATTCCATACTTCCCTACATTTCCTTTATATAATGGAGGGAGTTATTATGCTCCCCCCAAATCTATATAAATTATGTTGTCAATTGAGCTTCAGTATTAGTAACAAATCCTTCTTCACCTTCAAGAGTAACACCTCTTGTTACATATTCGTTCAAAGGTGCTCCAGCATCAACACCAACAGGAGCCAAATCACTAAATTTATATCCTAATCTAAAAGTTCCTTTCTTCTCATCAGAATATAATTTTATAATCAAATTAAAATCAGAAGTAAATTCTCTAACATCAAGTTTACCATAATCAGCAACTTCTCCCCTCATAACTTCTTCAATAGTATATTCATCTAAAATTCTTCCAAGAGTAACTCTAGTTGTTACATCTCTAACGCCTCGTGCAACTATTTCATCATTACCAATTTCTCTAACATCAAATCTATCAAAAGTAATATCTATTCCTACACTTTGTAGTTTATATACATAATTACTTGTTGATAAATAAATACTACACCATTCAGCTTTTAATCCAGCTGCATCTGTATCATTATCAGTCCAAACAGTAGTGCCGGTAATATAAGTAGCGGCACTATAATAAACTTTATAAATATCTCCGGTAACACTAGCAGCAATAGTAATTGTTTTGCTAGGCGGGTCATAAGTCCAATCACTAGCAGCTAATTCACTTACAGCTCCAGCTGAAGTTTGTTTAACTATTTTTAAAATATATCTAGTAGAACCTGATAAATCAGGATCAATAACAGGAGTTGGATAATTTGTCCAATCACCACTGCCTATAATAATAGTATGAGCTGCTCCACTGCAACTTGTATCTTGTATTTGAACTAAATATTTATTACCACCTTGAAAAGTAATTTCGTTTTCTCCAACTAGAGTAAAAGTTCTCTCAATTAAAGCATCTGGGTCTCCAATATTTAAACTGAATCCAGAAAGTCTAAAATTAGGATACCAAACAGTAGCTTTAAAAGCATCATTTTCATCTGTTTCATAAGCTGCAATATCTACTTGTGGAGTTTCAAAATCAGACCAGTTTATCTTAATATCACCTGGAGTTGTATTAGCTAACATTCTCCAAAAATCTAGAGTACCATATTCTAACTGTCTAATTGTCAAACTTACACCAGGAATTGATTTTCTCCAATCTATTAATCCACTTCTACCTAATTCTTCAATTTTTGTTCTGTTCAAAGTAACAGAAGCAGCCATATCTTGAACTCTATCTATTTGTTGATCCGGGGTAGTACCTTTATAAGGATACACCCTTGGCTGATAAACGCTTGTATGAATCATTCTATTCGCCCTCCTATGGCTTTCTCATGTTCCATAAAATTTTATCTTATTTTATGTTTTTTGCATACGATTTCCAATAACTCTTTAACCAATTAACTGTAATACTAATAAATCGCTTTGGTGCTATTGGATTTTTTGCTTGCATGCTAAATCCACCTTCCTGTCCATGCCATCTTTGAGCTCCATGGGCTGCTCCACCAGGTATATTAGTTCCTGCTAAACCATGTCTTGGTCTTGCACCTCTACCAAAAAATCCTGTAACTCTTTTTCCGTCTCCAGGAATATAAGGAGCACTACTACCTCTTTTATGACCATAATTAATAACATACCAATATGGTGCAATAGTATTCATATAATCTAATTCTCCAACGCCAACTAAATGTGAACCTGGAACCGTTAAAGTTTTCTTTTTTATAGAACCACTTAATTTTCCAGTAGAGCCTTGCCTAACAATCTTTTGTTTTATAACACTTCTCATATAATCTCTAGTATCAGAACCTAATTTATTTACAAAAGATTGATATTTTTTATATCTTCCTTCAACTTTCATTGTTAAAGGAGCCAAACTACAAGGATGCACTATTACTTTAAATTGTGGCATTATGTTCTATACTCTACTCTATAATTTAAAATATGTCTAAATCTATCATGAAATTCTACATCTCCTATAAACTCTATTTTTCTATTTTCAGTTATATCAAGAAAAGTACATCTTCCAACAGCAGTTCTTGATAATACTCCAGCTGTTTGACTGTGAGTATAATAAGGATAAGAGAGTCTAATTTTATTTAATATAAAATCTGCTAAATCTATTCTTTGTCCATCTGAACGAGCAAATATATCTATAGATATTCCATGAACATTATTCAAAGTAAGAGAGCCGATTTCTTTTCTAGCTGAAGTAGTGTCTTGTAACCCTATACATACTACTGGTACATTAACATCATAAGCTTGTTTAAAGCTTTTAACTACATTAATTGCACTCCAAGAAGCATCTATTTGAGTTTCTATATAATAGAGAGTTGA
>SDBT01012407.1_pt1 | contig 13682 bp, 15 predicted proteins | sample 2277101 | NCBI WGS metagenome assembly SDBT01 (sample SAMN10404973, study PRJNA504765) | marine sediment metagenome | isolation source: marine sediment core GS10_PC15, 103 cmbsf | place: Arctic Ocean: Southern Knipovich Ridge | collected 2010
CTGGCTGGGCCAACTGCTCCTGCTTGTGGGCTGTGCCTTATGCAGGTGAATTACCCGCACTCTTTTGAGGAAGGAATATGATGAAAACCTATAGTGTTAAGGCGTCTGATATTAATCGAGAATGGCATGTTTTTGATGCTTCAGACAAAATTTTAGGCAGATTAGCTACCCGGGTAGCTAGATTACTTATGGGTAAGCACAAACCAATATTCAGTCGTAATATGGATACGGGTGATTGCGTTGTTGTTATTAATGCTGATAAGGTTCGTGTTACAGGTAATAAGGCTAAACAAAAGCTCTATTACCGACATTCCGGGTATCCCGGGGGACTGAAAAGCATCAGTCTGGAGAGAATGATGCAGACTCATCCTACCCGGGTGATTGAGTATGCTGTCAAAGGTATGTTGCCACATAATCGTTTAGGTGCTAGTATGTTTAAAAAACTCAAGGTTTATGTTGGTGATTCTCACCCTCATCTAGCTCAGACTAAGACTACATCAGCCAGGGGTGAAATAGGGGAGTAGCCAAAAAACCTAGAAGGATAGGTTTAAGTGGAAAAATCAACTTACTTCTATGGAACGGGTAGGCGCAAAGAGGCTGTGGCTCAGGTAAGGCTGTTACCAGGTAACGGCGCTATTATCATAAATGGTGCCCCTTATGAGGAGCTATATCCCCGTCTTCAGCACCGCCAAGCAATAATGCGGCCTCTTCTAGTTACCGATGGTGTTGGTAAGTATAATGCTGTAGTTAAGGTAGCTGGGGGTGGTGTATCGGGGCAGAGTGGTGCCATTTCTCACGGTATTGCCCGGGCTCTGGTAAGGGCTGATGAAAGCCTTAAGCCCATACTACGCCAGAACGGATTGCTTACCCGAGATTCTCGGGCTAAGGAAAGAAAGAAGGTTGGTCTCAAGCGAGCCCGCAAAGCACCTCAATATACCAAGCGGTAAAGAATCCCTTAGCCTCACATTTCTTATTCTATTCAGGTGCTGAGAAGCTAAAATAATGCCAGGCAGCACTTAATATGGGATGCTGCTTCTACCCTCAGATAAAATATCATCCCCCCGTAGCGAGGGTAAGCAGCAGAACACGGTCATCGTCCTGAAGTTGAATCTCCTCGCCGCCAAGGTAAAAGCGCCCGTTGATATTGAATGCGCAATGCTCCATTAGTCGGTTTTCCCCGACATGAATAACAGGCCCTTCTAGTGTCGGGATTTCATGCCTGAGCGCTGCAATAACGTCTCTCAGGTTTGCGTCATCCTTTAGCTCAACTTCCACCTCCCGCAACTCAGTTATCTCGCGAGGCAGCCCGAACAATTGCACAATACACCTGCTCATAGCTTGATGGTCTCCACTTCTGCGCTACCTTATTGTTTTCTCAAAAGCCGGCATTAAATTGATCATCTCCATCGGGAGGAGCTGGAAATAGGTCAATCAACCCCAACCAATTAGGGATTTGTCTCAGGCCATAGGTCTTTAGCTACATCCTCCAACCCTAGTTCTTCTAGTTTTTTCTTACTTGGCTTGGTTGTTACCCTGTCCCAGTCCAGAGCTCCAAGGTTCCAGTAGTTTTGAGCTTCAATATCAGCCGTTACGCCAGCGAGTGGGCCTGTTTCATAGGGAGGCTTACCAATTATCCTGGGGTGTACCGCTAACTCCAAAGGGTTTATACCTTCGCGGAGGTTAATGACGTGTCTCATATTGGCAATTCTCTCGCCTGCCTTGAGCAGCTCATCCATGGAACGGTCCCAGCCGGTTACTGCGCTCATGAATCCCGCTATGTATTTGGTTGGGTCTGCTCTAAAGTAACCAAAGCTGCAAAGTCCAGTTGCGTTAACAACGTGACCCCGGAAGCCGCTGGGCCCGAAGCCCTGGGTATGACGGCCAGGGGTGGCATCCATCTGGTAGCGAGCAGCCGAGGGTGCATCTGGACGCATGGAGGAACGTAATTTAGGGTCGTGCATTCCCAGCTCTTGTCCTCCAATATGTACGGCATACTGCTCAGCCCCCTTGCCGATTCTCTCCGCTGCCACCTTAACACCATCGGCGAGTATATCACCAATGCCTTCTCTCTTGGCCATCTTCTCGGTCATGGCTACTATAGAGCGATGATTGCCCCAGGTAAGTTCAATGCCTTCTGTATCCTCTCTGGTGATGAGTCCGTTCTCGTAGCATTCAATAGCAAAGGCGATGGCGCAGCCGGCGGAGATAGTATCCAGACCATAGCGGTTACAGATGTCGTTTGCCATGGCTATTGACTCAGTGTTGTTATTGAGACACATCGTTCCGAAAGAGGCCTGTGTTTCATATTCGGGTCTGCGTGAGCCTGCCGCATACTTGTACTCTCCTGTTCCCTCTTTTAAGATTCCTTCACAGGCCAGGGGACAATGCCAGCAGGTTTCATCTCTTTTCTGGTTGGCTATTGCCGCATCGCCGCTGAGGCCAGAGGGGTCAGGTAAATCGGCAACACCAACGCCGCCCCAGTTCTTAACCGGGGAGTCGCCGCTGTGGGCTGATAGGTGAGTTCCTGCGGTGGTGCCATACTTGTGGAATCGCTCGAAGAACGACTCTCCCCCCATCTCCGCTGCTCTCAACTCGGCTAGATGCTCTCTCCTTAACCTATTGGCGGTCTCGCTATCGGCAATAGGGACCTTCTGGTTACCTCTTACCGCTACTGCCTTGAGTCTTTTGGAGCCCATTACTGCTCCTAAACCGGAACGCCCGGCGGCGGCTCCTCTCTTGGTGATAATGCAGGAGATGAGCGAAAGCTTCTCTGCAGACTGTCCAATGCAGGAGACACGAGTTTGCTTGCCATGTTCAGCTTGCAGCATATCTTCGGTTTCATAGGTGTCCTTTCCCCATAAATGACTGGCATCTCTCAGTTCAGCTTTTCCATTATCAATGAAGAGATAAACTGGTTTGTCGGCTATCCCATTAAAGAAAACAGCGTCGTAGCCAGCGAACTTCAGGTGAGGGCCAAAATCCCCTCCCGAGTTGGCGTCTCCCCACCCACCAGTAAGAGGTGTTTTCCCCACTGCTATGTATCTACAGCCCATAGTGGCAGGGGTACCCGTGAGAGGGCCGGTAACAAGTCCAAGAAAGTTCTCTGGTCCTAATGGGTCAACTCCAGCCTTTTGCCGACTATAGATAATTCTGGCTCCTAGACCATAACCTCCAATGAAATCACGGCAAAGCTTTTCATCAAGTGCCTCATCCTTTAGTTCACCTTTGGAAAGATCCACAAATAGAATCTTCCCCATATAACCTCCTGCCATATCTAGCCTCCTTGTTTTATTTATGACATTATATACCCCCAAAGGGGTTGCCTTGTCAACAGTGTGAGGAGGTACAGCTTCAAACTTCCTATTAAACCTGGTTATTTTCGCACCTAGGAGTTTGAATCCCAATCTTGTGGTAAGCCTATAGCTTATAATTTAGGATCTTTTAGTTGCTCCTTCAGGTAATCTATGGCTTCTATCGGTGATGGTTCAATCTTATATAAAATTGCCAGATAGTAGCTGACATAGTCGCCGAATAGCACCAGGCTTGTCATCTGACTCAATGGGCTGGTGCCTTCGCCATCCACAATTTGGTAGCTAACCTTGGCTTGTTCTAAGAGTTGGCAGGTTAGCTGGTAGCGAAGCTGGATACGCTTGGGTAGATAAGTTGACCGAAGCAGAACTATCATTGTTTCACTGGCTAACTCCGGAGGGAACTGGTAGCCGACCACAGCATTGTGATTGAGTTCAGGAAAAACTTCATAGAAAGCCCAGGCTTTACTATTCTCATTAAGCTGAGTTTTCCAACGGTGCGCCACCTCAGACACTATGTCGGCTCCATATATTATCGGTAAGTGACCGTATAACCTATTTGCCAGTTGCTTAGCCGGATTTTCGGACAGCGACGCGCCCTCATTTATTCTCTTAGATAGCTTTTTTAGCACCTCAATCGTTTCGGTTACATCTGCTGACTTATCACTGATAAAGCCAAGCCTTTGCAGAAAACCAAGGATAGGCAGGAGGCTGAAGGGTAGGGCAGCACGAGTTTGAGCCTTATAGTCAAAGCTAAAAACAGGGATGTTTCTTTCTTCAGCCATAATTTTTAGTTTACCACCGGTAGTAATCACCAGCTTTTTTGAATTTGTCTCCAGTGCTTGCCCGAATGAGGATAAGGTTTCTTCGGTCATCCCTGAGTAGCTGGAGGCAATAACCAGGGTTTTACTATCAATAAAGGCGGGTAAGTTATAGTCATGATGGATAATGATAGGTAGCTTAGCTTCTGACGCCACTAAGTTACTTACCAAATCACCGCTGATAGCTGAGCCGCCCATGCCCAGGATGACCATTTTACTAACCTCGGAGTAGTCTTGAGGCAGGTTAAAATCCATAGCCATTTGCCAGGCTTGCTCACAAAGCTTTGGCATGTCATGGAGGTGAGTTAGCATACCCTCAGCGTCATATTGCTTATAAACTTGGGGGTCATCTAAGTTAGGGTTATTTATCAACTTCACTCCCTTAGTTTAATTTTAACAACTTTGTCCCCTGTTTCCCTTGTCTCAAACTCCAGCTAATTCCTTACCCAGTTCAAGTAGCTTTTCTACTCGAGACATGGTATTGCTTTCGGTATAGATGCGAAGTACTGGCTCGGTTCCGGAAAATCTGATGAGCAGCCAGGCGGTATCAGCCAGGATAAAGCGGAAGCCATCCTTGGTGTCTGTCTCTACCACCTTAATCCCGTCAATAAACCTGGGGAAATTACTTTTAATGCGATTGATTATTGTCTGGCGCTCGCTTGCCGGGAATTTTACATCCACGCGCTTAAAGTGGTGAGGACCTACCTTACTGTAGAGATAGTCTAAGAGTTCTGAAGGGGTTTTACCTGTCTTGAGCATCAAGTCAAGGAAAAAGAGACCAGCCAGGATACCATCGCGCTCTGGCATATGACCTCGGAAGCCGTAACCCCCGCTTTCCTCACCGCCAATGAGGGCATTTTCAGCGAGCATTATCGGGGCAACATATTTAAAGCCTACCGCTGTCTCGTGAACCGGCACATTAAATATTTCGCCTAAACGGTAGAGCATACTGGTAGTAGTTATTGTCTTGACTATAAGCCCTCGCTCACCGCGTATCTCTAGTAGGTAAAGGCAGAGTAGAGCAAAGACCTGGAGCGGGGTTAGAAACATCCCCTTTTCATCTATAATGCCAATGCGGTCAGCGTCACCATCGGTAGCTAATCCTACATTAGCTCCCTGTTCCTTAACTGTAGATGAAAGCCTGGCTAAATTAGCGGCAATTGGCTCAGGTTGTATCTCTGGAAACAGGGGATTACGTTCACTATTTATTTCTATTAGCTCTATAACTCCGTCGCCTAGCAGCGTCTTAAAATAGCCGGCGCCGGCTCCATACATAGAGTCGACCACTATCTTCAGCTTGGCTTGGCGTAGCTCATTCAGGTCAATGAGCTTGGCCACTTGCTGTGAGTAAATTGGAGCTAGGTCAAGGTATTCCACTAATCCCTGCTCTAGGGCTTGAGCCAGCGGCATCTTGTTTATGGTCCCGGTAGTAAGGGTATGAGAAATGTGCTTTTCTATTTCAGTAATAGCATCGGTTGGGGCGCTGGAGCCATACTCTGATTTAACCTTGAAGCCGTTCCACTTAGCCGGATTATGGCTGGCAGTTATAATGATAGCGCCGCCAGCCTGTTTGGCTAGAATACCAAAGCTTATCACTGGTGTTGGGGTTGCCTTGGGACAGAGGTAGACCTTTATTCCATTACCAGCAACTACCTCGGCAGCGGCTGAGGCAAAATCTTCGGAGGCAAAGCGGGTATCATAGCCTACGATTAACCCGCGACTGGCCAGGCCTGTTTGTTTAAGATAGCTGGCTACACTCTGAGCGCAAATACGCACATTATCAAAGGTGAAATCCTCGGCGATAATCCCTCGCCAGCCATCAGTACCAAATTTAATCGGATTATTTTTCAACCCTATCCCCTTTATCCCCTTCACAGGCTATCCGATAATGATTTTCTGTCATTCTGAAGGAGCGTAGCGACTGAAGAATCTCCTCCCTATCGAGATTCTTCACTTCGTTCAGAATGACATTTCCGGACAGCCTTAGTAGTCTTGGAAGAGGGGCTTCGCCCCTTCACGCTTCCCTGTTTAGATAGAGACTATAATTCCTCCAGTCTTTTGTTAATCAGTTCCTGAACTTCCGCCACTTTAGGTCTAATCTTTTCTTCAGCAGCTCTAGCAGCCTTTCCAAATTCAGTTTGTGATAATCCTTCTTTGAATGTGACTGTTGTGCTATAGATGTCCAAATATTCGTTACGAATTTTTCTTACTCGGTTTATTATTTCTAAATCGAACTGGCTGTATAAAGCTTTTTCTAAGTAATCTCCCTCTACATAGTTTTTCCAATCCTTCACAGCCTTATCTAATGCTTCTTCTTCCTGTTCTGCTGTCTGGATAGGAACAAAGGCTTTTCCCCGCTTGGCTAATTTCTCTAGCTTGGTTGCCATAAGCGCTAACTCTGCACTTAATTTGCGGAGTGGTTCGCTTCTGACATTACGTCGCCACTGTCGAGAGTCTATTTCTCTTTGCTGCTCTAGTTGCTTTTTCATACCTAAATAGGTAAATAGACCACCAGCAAGAACCCCTAAGAGAGCAAACAGCCCATATAGCCAACCTTCCATAATATTACCTCTGCAAAGATACTAAAAGATATACATGCTAGTTATTTACTATTTACCCAGCGCCTCAGTTTTCAGAATTTCGGCTTTGTCGGTTTTTTCCCAGGGGAGGTCAAGGTCATCTCGCCCGAAGTGCCCATAGGCGGCCGTCTGCCTATAGATGGGGCGGCGGAGGTCGAAGGTTTTGATAATAGCTTCGGGTCTAAGGTCAAAGTGCTTATTTATCAGGCTGAGTATGACCTCCTGGTCAATCTTGGCTGTGCCAAAGGTTTCAATAGAGACAGAGAGCGGATGAGCGACACCAATGACATATGAAATCTGGAGTTCCAGGCGCTCAGCCAGTCCGGCAGCCACTATATTTTTGGTTATATAGCGAGCGGCGTAAGCCGCCGAACGGTCGACCTTGGTCGGGTCTTTACCTGAGAAAGCACCACCACCATGCCGGGCAATACCGCCATAGGTATCGACCAGAATTTTGCGACCGGTGAAACCAGTATCTGATACCGGACCGCCAATTACAAACCGGCCGGTAGCATTAACATAGAATTTAGTCCTATCATCTATTAGTTGGGTAGGGACAACCTCTCTAATTACCCGTTCAACAATATCCTTCTTAATCTTGTCGTAGTTGACATCGGGGTTATGCTGGGCTCCTATCACTACACTATCCACTCGTCTGGGAGTGCCATTATGATATTCCACCGTTACCTGTGATTTCCCATCGGGGCGAAGGTAGGGTAGAATATTATCCTTTCTGACCTGAGCTAGACGCCTACATAGCTTGTGTGCCAGAGAAATGGGTAGGGGCATAAACTCAGGCGTCTCGCTGCAGGCAAAGCCAACCATCATCCCCTGGTCGCCAGCACCAATCTTATCAAGGTTATTGTAACCGGTTGAACCCGATTTTACCTCCAGAGATTTATCTACTCCCAAAGCAATATCGCTGGATTGTTCATTGATGGAGACCATTATCCCGCAAGACTGATAATCAAAACCGTATTCGGGATAGGTATAACCTACATCACGAACTACTTCCCGCACTACCTGGGGAATTTCAACATAGGAAGCGGTAGTAATCTCACCTAAGACTATTATCAACCCATTGGTTACTGCTGTCTCACAGGCTACCCTGCCATATGGGTCTTTATCCAGGATGGCATCCAGAATAGCATCCGATATTTGGTCGCATAGCTTATCCGGGTGTCCCTCAGTAACCGACTCTGAGGTGAGCATGTATTTAGGTGAACTACTAAAGCTGTTAGTCATTTTTCCTCCATTTCTATGTTCCTTGTTCCCAACTGGTTAGGTATTCCTTTTGCTCCGGCGTTAAACTATCAATGTCAATGCCCATAGAGCTTAGCTTTAATTGTGCTATCTGTTTATCGATTTCTTCAGGCACCGGGTAAATCTTAGGCTCAAGCCTTTCCCTATTTTTCACCATATACTCCAGACACAGGGCTTGGTTGGCAAAGCTCATATCCATAACACTAGCTGGGTGCCCTTCAGCAGCCGCCAGATTGATAAGTCGCCCCTCCCCCAGTAGATATAAGTGGCGACCATTATTCAGGGTATATTCATCAACGAAGGGTCGTATGTGTCGCTGGCTGTGAGCTATACTTTCCAGGGCCGGAATATTTATCTCTACGTTAAAATGCCCACTGTTAGCCAGAATAGCTCCGTCCTTCATTATTTGGAGATGGGCTTTATCAATGACATTTTTATCTCCGGCAATGGTAATGAAAATATCACCCACCCTGGCGGCTTCCATCAGAGGCATGACCTGATAGCCATCCATCACCGCCTCCAGGGCATGGAGTGGCTCTACCTCGATTACAATTATTTGTGAGCCTAGCCCCTTGGCTCTGAGGGCTATGCCACGCCCGCACCAGCCATAACCACAAATTACTACCTTTTTACCTGCCCACAGGATATTGGTGGCACGAGTAATGCCGTCAATTGTGCTCTGCCCGGTGCCGTAGCGATTATCAAAGAGATACTTGGTCTGGGCATCATTCACTGCAATCAAGGGATACCTTAGTTTTCCTGCCTTTTCCAGGCTACGTAACCTGATGACACCGGTAGTGGTTTCCTCAGTACCACCTATGATATTTTTAATTAGCTCACTTCGTTTGGTATGAAGAATGGTAACCAGGTCAGCGCCATCATCTACAGTAAGCTGGGGTTTATGGTCTAAAGCAGTATTAATGTGCCTATAATATGTTTCTTCATTTTCTCTCTTGATAGCATTCACAGGAATGCCGTATTCAACCAGGGCAGCGGCAGCATCATCTTGAGTGCTGAGTGGATTAGACGCACAGAGGATAGTGTCGGCTCCACCATCCTTCAGGGCTAGAGCTAGATTTGCTGTTTCGGTAGTAATGTGGAGGCAAGCTGAGATTCGAATGCCATTTAAGGGCTTCTCCTTAGTAAACCTCTCTCTGATTAACTTTATTACCGGCATCTCCCGAGAAGCCCATTCTATCCGAAGCCTGCCTGCCTCAGCCAGGGAAGGGTCTTTAATGTCATAGTTTTTAGTCGAAGTCATAAATTACCCCTTAATTAATCTTGTATAAAATCTCTCTTTTATCACCTAAACTGCTCAGCCACCCAGTCAGGTATGTTCACTGTGCCCATCAGGAGCGGTTTTTGATGGCAATCGCTACCTCCGGTGATAACCAGACCGTACTTTTTGGCGAACTCAGTGTAGTGCGCAGTAGTCTTCGCATCATGCCTTGAATGCCAGCACTCAACACCATCTACATAGTTTAGCATATATTCCTTGATAATCCTCGTCTGTTCCTCTAAATCAGTTGTTATGCTTACCAGAGAAGTCCCATTTGGGTCATTGGGATGGGCATGTACCAGTATACCACTGGCATTCCTAATTAGCTCTGACGCTTCAGCAAGTGAAAGTGGGTACTTAGAGACATTGCACTTGACCAGATATTTATCAAATGCCTCTTGCTTATCCCTGACAATCCCTTTTGCTATCAAGTAGTTGGCTATATGGGGTCGACCAAAGGCGCCATCAACACTATCCTGTATCTTCTTGAGGTCTTCCTTGGTGAATCTTTTGATATTCTCTTTATCAAACTCAACATTCAGTCTCTCTAAAATTTGACTTGCCCTTGTTACCCTGTGTTCTCTCATCAATTGAAGTTTGTTCTTTAACGCTTGGTTGCCGATATCATACTGGTATCCCAGAAAATCCAGGGAAACGGACTTATCGAGATACTGGAATGTCACATTCAATTCTACCCCGGGAATGTAAGTTATGCCATATTCTCTAGCCAGAGCGATTGCCCTTTCCTGGCAATCTATAGAATCATGGTCAGTTATCGACATTAAGTCGATATTTCTCCTTTTTGCCTCTTGGAAAACCTCTTCAATAGACAGATTGCCATCGGAACCGGTCTTGGTATGGATGTGTAAATCTATTGTCATTTCTATTTCTTTTCTACACCAATGATGTACCAATCTTCAGGCGAGTCGTGCCGGGTATCAACTATTAAGTGGATAATACTAAGGTTTGGGTTCAGGCGCTTCAAGTTATTCGGGTCCACTTCTTCAAACCTCTTTTTGTTATTGAGGTAGGCTTGTTCGGTCAGTGCGTTCGATACATAATTCTCTTTTGTCCGATTTAGTATCCGTTTGATGGATACCTCCTGCGGACAGTCTGTTTGCAGGATGACAAATGTTAGATTGTGTTCAGCTGCTATGGCCGCAGCACGCCTCCTTAATGACTGGGTGACAAAGGTGGCATCTAGTATCACACCATCATCTTTTTTCAGGGTCTCATCTGCTCGTCTGAACATCTCGTCATAGACCATTGTTCGTTTATCCATATTTGCGGCCACCTTTTCGTCGAAGATATCCTCATTTTTCAGCACCTCCAGTCTAATCAGGTCGCTCCGAAGGATGGGATAGTCCTTAATCTTGGCTACTTCCTCAGTCGTCTCAGTCTTATAGGTGCCGGGAAGACCACAGGCGATAAGCAAAAAACCTGAGCCCAACTCGGCTTCTATAAATTTCACAAACGGTTCTCTCAATTTATTGTCTCTTTTATCGCTTGGTATTGCCTTATTATATCGCAACTGGCCAAACTCCTCCTGTTATTATGAGTAACCTGTCATTGCGAGCGAAGCGAAGCAATCCCTTATAATTCTTCATACAAATCCCGCCATTCCTTGTTTATACTATCGACTAACTTAATCTTCTTTTGCCTTGAGCCACCTTTGATCTGTTTCTCTCTCAAAATAGCATTCTCTATATCGTCAAGTATTTCATAATACACAAGTTTAGTAGCGTTATATTTCTTGGTAAATCCTTCAGCCATTTTGTACTTATGCTCGTAAGCCCTTCTTTTTAGGTCGTTGGTAATGCCTGTGTAAATTACAGTATTTCTTTTGTTGGTCATAATATAAATGTAGTACTGTCTATCCATGGGATTGCTTCGTCGCTAATGCTCCTCACAATGACATAAGAATGCACTCAGTTTCTACGAATTTCACAAACGGCTCTCTCAATTTATTGTCTCCTTCTTTATCATTATCATTAAGTCAATTTATGTTGTCTTTGATAAATTCTCCCCATTTCCGAATGCACTCTGAAGCTAGTTCAAAAGCGTCAATCGTTCCAGTTTTGGTCTCGATAGAAAACTTAACTTTAATAATTGGTTCGGATCCCCCTCCTAAACTCAGAGAGAATTCCCGACCTCCAAATGTTGGATTCTTTTTACTATAGTCACTTCTCTCCCGCTTCAGGTGCTTTATGCTATTGCAGATGTCCGCACAGATGCACATACACTCATTTTGCTCTATAAAATCTTTGACCTTCCTTTTTGTTAACGGTTCAACAGTGTCATCGTACTTTATCCAATCTTTAAGGTGATAGCAGTTTACAAAAAATGCATAAACTTCATCACAGAGGTAATCTGAGGGAAGGTTGTGTGGCATTCCTTGGTCTATCTTCTTAATACGCTCATACCATCGCTTTATTCTTTCAAACTGTTCTTGATGTTTCCGTAATTCGGTCACTTATACCCACCCCCTTTCGAGATGTCAATACAACAACCATATATATGAACTCAGGCTTCACCTAACCTAATTTATTTTGATCTATTCTATAGTAATATACGACTCTGCAACCTACAGTGAATACTCAAGGGTATCTAGGAACCAGTGGTCATCTCTCGTAATCGGCTGGCTCTTGGTTATTTTTATTCTCTTCTGGAACATGGGGCCATCGGTCACAAAGGTGTGGTATTCACCATTTTCCCCACAAAAGTCAATATTGTTGTCTTTTAGATGACTCAAAAACTCTCTATCCACTTTCCGACCTATCCATTTATCATCAAATAGCTCGGATTTAGCACTAACTATCGTTGCCTCAAAACCAGCATCTATAAACTCGAGGAGACCCTTTTCTGGCTCTTGCCCCCAGAGTGGCTCGATTGCTTCAATGCCTAATTCTCGGCAAACCCTTTCTACCCAATCTTTGTGCTCTTGTAGATATATATCGCCGAATACCATGCCCTTTACACCATTAGGAATCAAACTTTTCACTGCGTCTTTGAATTCTTGTTCATATCCGTTCCAGGTAGTTTCTTTTTGCAATAGGGGGATGCCGATTGCCTCAGCTTGTAATTGAATTAGTTTAGCTTCTGTTCCATGAAAACTTACCCTTTTGTACTCTTTAGAAATAAAATTCAATAGATGGGATACATTGTATCCTTCACGGATTGCCTTGTAACAGGCGAGACAACTATCTTTACCACCGCTCCACGATGAAATATAGCTCATAAGTTCACCTTTTTATTTTGACCCATTCTATATATCAATATACGATTCGGCAAGGTCAAAATAACTTCTGGCAATAGCCAAAACCTTTGCTTTTTCCTCTTCCGAGATATAGGGGTCGTTAAGTTTGAAGCTTTCTACCTTGCCTCTGACATAAGCCAAGTAGCACTTGTAGAAATTAAGTAGCTGGAGTAGCTCCTCATCCCGGCTCTGAGCTACATAGGCATTAACGAAGCTCTGAGATAGGTCAGCTCGCTCGTAGTGGTCTAAATCCATAGCCAGGAAGGCGACCTCTGAGGCGACATCGCAATATCTAAACCTGTCATTGAATTCTATACAATCGTAGATGCAGATGCCGTTAGCAAAGCAAATATGAGCAGCGTGAAGGTCTCCATGGCAGTCCCTTATTCTACCATCGGCTATCCTTTTCTGAAATAAAGAAGCATTTTTGCCAGTAAAGCTATCTGTATAATTCTTGATGTGCCGGTATTTGGCTTGAGAAATAGTTCTGCCGATGTATTCTACTGTCTGGCTGAAATTCTCCTTAGTATTCTTGGCAATAGCATCAAGGTCGCCAAAGGCACTGATATTAGCATTGGTCTCTGCCTGCTGATGAAACTCCACCAGCTTTTGCGCCACACTAGTTGCCATTTGCGATGATACCTGGTTATTGGCTAGCAGCCCATCCATCATTGCCTCTTGAGGGAGACGGCGCATCTTTACGGCATACTCGATAACCTCACCCCGCCCTTCTATAGAAATATTACCCTTGTCTCGGCTTATTGGCACTACTCCTAGATAAATCTCAGGGCAAAGCCGCCGGTTAAGCTCAACCTCTCGCTGGCAATAGAAGTGGCGTTTATCCAGGGTGGTATAGTCTAAATAGCCCAGATTTACCGATTTTTTCACCTTATACACATAGTCATCAGTCAGGAAGACAAAAGACATCTGGGTTTGCACCAGCTCTATTCCTTGTGGTGAGGTTTCAGGGTAGGCTTTCGGGTTTAGCAGTGCTTGAACCAGTTCCGGTAGCTGTGGCACCAGTCCTTGCCTCCCCCAGCCCTTGTTGACATTTTGCATAAAAATTAGCTTTTTTCTATCGGTATTAAACTGTTAGAAAAGTGCCTTCTAAAACCTGAGCTTTAAGGTTACTATCTCAAAGGGGTTCACTTGCAATATAAATCCACGCCTGGTAAA
>SDBT01012408.1_pt1 | contig 13682 bp, 17 predicted proteins | sample 2277101 | NCBI WGS metagenome assembly SDBT01 (sample SAMN10404973, study PRJNA504765) | marine sediment metagenome | isolation source: marine sediment core GS10_PC15, 103 cmbsf | place: Arctic Ocean: Southern Knipovich Ridge | collected 2010
GTATTTTTGACACCGTTATTTTTTGTGTGGCGCCACGATTAAATTGCAGGTAATATCTGGGATTCTTGCCAAAATTTAATCGTGGCGCCACGCGGAAAATAACACGGCAAAAAGCCGAAAACCACTATGCTACGAGTATATACCCATCATACCTCAAGATGCGAGTTTCTGGAAAAGTATGCAATGAAGCGGTTTAACCGAGAAAATACCTACCAACTGTTGGCAATGATCCTGTGATACATTATCATGGTGGTCGAAATCGCGTTCACAAGGAGATGTCATGCTACGCAAAATCTTAAGTCGAATCCTAATTGCCCTCAGCTTATGTGCCATTAGCAACGTTGCGCTCGCTGCCGCGATGCCGCTCGAAGAAGAAGCACCGCCACCCACGTTAGATGGTTGGTATATTGCAGGCTATGGCGGTTGGGGATCCACTCCAGATTTCAAATTCACTGATAGCAGTGGCCAGCGCAACACTGAAAGATTTAAAACTGGCTATGATGCTGGCGCACGCTTTGGTTTCAAAAGCGGGCCGATCCGCTATGAAGGCGAATTTATTTATATGCAATCAAGCGTCGACACGTTCACCACCTCTGACACCCTAGATGTTACCGTGCCCGCTAGCGGTAAAATGAAACTCTACGGCGGACTGATCAACGTCATATATGATTTTGAAGGTGGGCCCATAGAATGTTTAACACCTTATATCGGTAGTGGTTTTGGTTACGCCTACGTGGATAATATCGTGAATACGCCTAGCTTTAATCAGCATTTAAAAAGTAAACGTGATTTATGGGTTGGCCAAGGCATGGTTGGCTTTACCTTTCGTTTCGTACAACACTTTGGTGTATTTGCTGAATACCGTTACTTCTTCACCAAACGGCCTCGCGCAACTGTAAAATTAATCGGTGGCGACCCGGCAACGGGTAAAGATCTATTACAAAACCATACCGTCAACTTGGGTGCAACGATTTATTTGGGTTAAACCTTAAATGAAACGGTAGCCGGCTAACACAATCGGCTACCGTATTATCGTAATAAGTTGCAATACACAGCACGCATAAATACCCGCTACGACGTCATCTAACATGATGCCGACGCCGTTCTTCAAACGTTGATCTAAGTAGCCAATCGGCCACGGTTTGACGATATCAAAAAAACGAAATAGCACAAAACCCATTACGATCCACAACCAGCCCGGAGGTGCTAAGAACATAGTGATCCAGTAGCCGACGATTTCGTCCCATACAATCGCGCCAGGATCGGGCGTTTTGAATGCGCGCGCGCTGACATCACAGATCCAACAACCGGCTGTAAAGCTAATCAATATAATCAGCGAATAGATCATTAAGGAGGCGTGTTGGAATAAATAATACAGCGGGATGGCAACTAGCGTGCCCCAGGTGCCGGGAAACCAAGGTAATAAACCGCTACCAAAACCGGTAGCAATAAAATGTATGGGGTGGGTAAAAACCGTTTTAGCGCTCAGTTGATGGCTCATCAAAATAAACTAACGTATTTCATCAGCGCGACACTGCTTGGCGACTTTATCGAGGATCCCGTTAACATATTTGTAACCGTCTTCGGTACCAAAGCGTTTAGCTAAACCCAAAGCTTCATCAATGACCACTCGATAAGGGACATCTGGGCGCTTTAATAGTTCATACGTACCAATGCGTATGATGGCAAGTTCAACGGGATTGAGTTCATTGATGTCACGATCTAAAAACCCAGTAAACTGTTGATCGATAACATCAAGCTGGCGGGGAATTTGATGCAATAATTCATGAAAATAATCAACATCAACTTTACCCATATTGTGATGCGTATGAAACTGGGTTTGGATCACGTGCAGATCATCACCGCCCACTTGCCATTGATACAAAGCCTGCACCCCATATTCACGTGCTTTACGACGGGCGGAAACTTTAAATTCTGGCATGCTTAAGCTTCGGTTGCGGCATCAGACGTTTCCTGCAAACGATTGATTTCTTGAGTGAATGCTTCAACATCTTGAAAACGGCGGTAGACTGAAGCAAAGCGGACATAAGCCACCTCATCCAATGCACTCAGCTCTTGCATGACCCATTCACCTAATATCTCTGCAGATAATTCACGTTCACCGCTGGCACGTAAACGATGTTTCAAGCGGCCAATTGCGGCTTCAATCTGTTCCATACTGATTGGACGCTTTTCAAAGGCGCGCATGATCCCAGAGCGAAGCTTTTCTTCATCAAACGGTTGCCGGGTCGCATCGCGCTTGATAATTTTTGGCATCACTAACTCAGCCGTTTCGTAGCTGGTAAAACGCTCGGCGCAGTCTAGGCATTCGCGACGGCGGCGCACTTGGCGACCATCACTCACTAATCGGGAATCAATCACTTTCGTTTCTACAGCTTCGCAGTATGGGCAATGCATTATGGAGTCCTTTTTTCAGCGGGATAAACTGGGTAGCGTTGGCAAATTGCCAAGGCTTTTTGTTTGATTTTTTCGATGTTACCGGTGTTTTCAATGTCATCTAACACATCACAGATCCAACCCGCTAATTCGGCTGCGTCTTCTACCGTAAAACCACGGGTGGTAATGGCGGGAGTACCGATCCGTAAACCGCTGGTCACAAACGGTGATTGCGGATCGTTGGGCACGGTATTCTTATTACAGGTAATGTTAGCTTGATGAAGCGCAGCCTCCGCCGCTTTACCGGTTATGTCTGCTTTAATTAAATCGACTAGGAATAAATGATTGTCAGTACCGCCGGAGACAACTTTGTAGCCACGTTCTAACAAGGTTGCAACCATGGCGCGGGCATTATCAATAACACGCTGTTGGTATTGCTTGAACTCGGGCTGTAGCGCTTCTAAAAATGCAACCGCTTTAGCCGCAATGACATGCATCAAGGGGCCACCTTGCATGCCAGGAAATACGGCGGAGTTAAGTTTTTTGTTGAGTTCAGGATCCTCTTTTGCCAAAATAAATCCACCGCGCGGGCCACGCAACGTTTTATGCGTGGTGGACGTGATAACATCTGCATGCGGCACGGGCGAGGGATATAAACCTGCAGCAACCAAACCCGCGACATGTGCCATATCAACGAGTAAATACGCGCCGACCTCATCTGCGATGCGACGAAACTGTTGCCAATCAATCGCTTTCGAATACGCTGAAAAGCCACCGATGATCATTTTAGGTTTATGGTCTCGCGCTAATTGTGCAACCGTATCAAAATCAATTTCGCCTGTTTTGGCGTCTACGCCATATTGCACGGCATTGTATAGCTTGCCGGAAAAATTGACTTTGGCGCCATGCGTTAAATGACCGCCATGCGGCAATGCCATCCCCAGCACCGTCTCACCCGGATTGAGTAATGCCATGTAAACCGCAGCATTTGCCTGTGAACCTGAGTGCGGCTGTACGTTAGCATAGGGCACATCAAACAATTTTTTGAGGCGTTCGACTGCAAGCAACTCTGCAACATCAACATTTTCACAACCACCATAATAGCGTTTACCGGGATAACCTTCGGCATATTTATTGGTTAACACCGAACCCTGCGCTTGTAAGACACAGGGACTAGCGTAGTTTTCAGAGGCGATTAATTCAATTTGGTCTTCTTGACGGCGTTGCTCGGCTGTCATGGCAGCCCACAACTCTGGGTCAAAATCCGCAATACGCTGTTGATCACTGAACATAGTCTTCTCCAAGTGAATGACGATACAAGTAAAACCAGTGAAGATTATACTGGATCACAGCTTGTCGGTCACTTCGTTATTACGTAGAATAATGCCTTTACGCTCCAAGGGAGTTACACATGACACGGTTCTCAAAATACTCACTTCTGTTGCTCAGCGCATTGTGCCTCACTCACTGCGCCCGGCCCATCGCCAATCCACCCGGCTATACCTTATCTGTTGCACCGCCACCGGCTTATGTGACTAAAGCACCATCAGTGGGCGCCAAGACTAAGCGTGTATTTGCCGCGTTAAAACAAGGCGGGGTACAAATTCGTAAGCAGGATAAAGCTATCGACCTACTCATGCCCGCCGGCGCGAACTTTAAACCTGCCAGTTCGGTGACAAATCCAACCTTAATGGCGCTTTTGGATGACGTTGCAGAATATATGATTGGACATGCTTATACTTTCGCGACTGTGCATGGACATACCGATAACACGGGTGGCGTGCAAGTGAATCAAGCGTTATCAGAACGTCGAGCACATGCGGTGATTGCTTATTTGGAGTCGCAAGGGATCCCGGGTAATCGCTTGCGCATTGTTGGGCATGGTCACACTATGCCGATTGCCAGTAACGCAGTGCAGCAGGGTAAACATGCGAATCGACGGGTTGAGATTGCGTTAACAAAAAATTGATAAGGCTTCACTCAATTGCGACACTGCATGGATTTGCATATCGCCAATCGCGTGCCGAGGCGCATTCGCCTTGGGAACGATGGCACATTTGAAACCGTGTTTATACGCTTCATGTAAACGTTCTTGACCGGATTGCACGGGGCGAATTTCACCCGATAAACCCACTTCACCAAATACCACTAAATCTTGCGGCAAGGGACGATCCCGCAGGCTAGAGACGACAGCAAGCGTTAAGGCTAAATCTGCTGCGGTTTCTAACACACGCACACCCCCCACCACATTTAAAAACACGTCTTGATCAAAAGTGACAATTCCACCGTGACGATGTAACACCGCCAATAACATCGCGATACGCATATGTTCCAAACCAACGGAAACGCGACGCGGGTTAGCAAGGTGACTGCTATCAACTAAGGCTTGCACTTCAACTAATAACGGCCGCGAGCCTTCCCAACTCACTAACACCACACTGCCGGGCACAGGTGTTGGGGCGCGCGTTAAAAAGATCGCGGACGGATTACTCACTTCCCGCAACCCTTTTTCCGTCATCGCAAACAAGCCCAATTCATTGACTGCGCCAAAACGATTTTTTACAGCTCGCAACATTCGGTAACGACCGCCGCGCTCACCTTCAAAATACAATACCGCATCAACCATATGCTCTAAAATACGCGGACCCGCTAAGGCGCCATCTTTAGTCACATGGCCCACTAAAAAAATGGCAATTTGATGACGCTTGGCAAACTGTACCAACTGCGCAGCCGTTTCGCGTACTTGTCCTACGCTACCCGGCGCTGATGGCAAGTTAGCCGTAAACACCGTTTGGATGGAATCGATCACCATGATCTGCGGCTGAGTTTTTGCCGCCGATGCGAGAATTTTTTCAACTTGTGTTTCAGCCAATAAATTAACTGAGTCCGCCTTCAACGCTAAGCGCTGCGCGCGTAGACTCACTTGCTGCAGAGATTCTTCACCGGTGACATATAACACCGAATTGGTTTGACTCAATTGACTTAAGGTTTGCAATAATAAAGTGGATTTACCAATACCCGGATCGCCACCGATCAACACCACGGAACCTATGATCAGGCCTCCCCCCAACACTAAATCGAATTCTTTCAAGCCGGAGGATAAACGGGTTTCTTGCGTTAATTGCACATCTTTCAATGCCGTGACGACAGCTGATGTTTCACCCGCATAACCTTGCAAACGCGGGTGAGTAAGCTTAGAGACAACAATCGCTTCTTCGGCTAACACATTCCACGCGCCGCATTGTCCACACTGCCCAGACCACTTAGGAAACTGGGCACCGCATTGCTGACACGCGTAAAGACTTTTGGCTTTGCTCACGCAACCTTCCAGAAACACCCTCGACCCGGTTCACACACTCGACACGCAGTGCCCTCAATTTTTTGAGCCTGGCCACCGATAATAGCGGTTTGCACATAATGACGACATGGGCGCGCATAACCTTCATCCGTATCGCGTTGCATTGTGCGCTCGGGGATCACGGTAAAACTATTACCGTTGTCTGGATTACGCCATCTGTATGGTTTACCACTGGGGGTATTTTCTAAGGCTCGGCTCATCATCATGCGATCACGCTCATCCATCGCTGTGCCAATTTGATTACCGATAACGGCACCAATTAAAGTTCCTGCTAAGGTAGCCCCAGCACGACCCATGCCGCTACCAAATTGACTACCAATCACACCGCCTAAAGCGCCGCCGGTAATAGTGCCTACATCAGCTTTTGACATGTCGTCACAGGCAGATAAACCGCAGATCAGAACGAAGATGGCTAGCAGTTGAGAGTATCGTTTCATTGTGTTCCCCTTATAATTCAGAAAGGGGATAGTTTAGCTAACTAAATGACATTGGTACAGCCCAAACCGAACCTGATACCCTAAATATCGATGTCAACACTGCGTACGGTTAGCTGCTTACCTCGGTATTGTGCGGCGATTAACGAATATTCTGGAACGGGGATCCAAGTTGTTGTATCTAATGTGAGTGGCTCAGATGCGATGATCATCGATGTGGTTTTATCACCACAGCGCATGCAATACTGGCCTTTTTGATCGACATATTCATGGCCTACCGTGTACCACAAAGAATGATACCGGTTGTGGGAAATATCTTTCGAATGTTGAAATATTCCATAATCAAACACAAAACGCGTGGCCAGGATGTACTGGCCATTGCTAATGAATAAATTAATCGGCGAATTGATCGCAACACCGCATTTTTTTCTCAGCCTAGCCAAAATAGCTAATGTCTTCTGTACCGCTTCGATGGCATCAGTCATAGTCGTATTAGCCGGGTCATTCAATTGCGATAAAAACAAAGCATACATCCATTCGCTATCGGTGGTACCTGTGATTTGCTGAGAAAATTGCGGTTTGATTTGTCGAAATAATTCAGGTTTCAAGGTGTTCAACCTGGCCAAAGTACCATTATGCGCAAACGCCACGTCAGTATTTTGATAATAAAACGGATGAGCATTTTCGCGCATCACGATATGATCGGCAGTATAAGCCACCCCACGGACATGCCCGAGCATACAATTGACGACAAAGTTATTGGAAAACGAACGCAGGTTCTGATCATACACGGACAACTCTTGGGTTTTGTATACAAATGGTTTTGCGGATTGATGAAATTGCTTATGCCACGCCGCCAAACCGAATCCGCCCAAATTGAGAAGACCCGCCATCATGCGAGGGTGATAACTTTGTTTAACCAAAGCATTGTCGGGGCCGTAGAGCAAATGCCGTGAACCCAACGATTGCCCTAAATATAACAGTGCTCGACACATATCATTTCCTCAGTTGCTGCTGCGCTGCGATGCGCGTCATTAAATGTGTGCTTGACTCCATGAGTCTTGCCACTTGTTGATAAACAAGATCATAAAATTTCTTGCAAAAAGCGGCCTGCGTCTCGCTTAGTTTTCTCATCATTAGAAAGTCTATCTGCAAACAGGTGATTCTTTCTCTGGCTATGCTGGTAAAAAGGCGTGCCTTTTCATCTAAAAATTCTAATTCTCCAAATAAGCTTCCAGGACCGAAAACATTCACCTTGAGCGCATTGCGATGTTCACCTTTAACCGTTAATACCGCGCCATGAACGATGAAATAACAGCAGCCATTAAACGTGTCTTGCTCTCGATAAATAATTTGGCCTTTACTATATTGCACCAACTTTACGTGCTGTAATAACGTCACTAATTCGTCGGTCGTAAACGCGGCACACATCCCCAATTGCTTAAAGATCCCAAGATATTCAGGTAACTTTTTGTCTGGGATTTTTTTGGGTTTTGGTTTGGCGACCGTTAGTCGTTTTGGCAGCTTGATACTTTGCATATCTTGTAATCGTTTATATGCCGCGCGTGCCACAGTTTCGTGAATACGCCGACACATTTCGCGCACTAAATATTGATTGAGAACAGTTGCAATATCAGGAAACGCTGCTTGGATCACATGAAAATGATCATGCGACAAGGCAAAACATGCTGTTGCCTGACACGCTTGAACCGTTGCAGAGGATGGCCCTGGTAAAAATAATGAAATTTCACCGAATACCGCATTCTCACCAAGCTCTGCGATCATTACCGTCCTATCGCTGAATAACTGTGTGCCAATCGATACTCGCCCTTTAGCAATCACAAACAAAGCGTTATGATGCTGCCCTTGCTGTGCGATCACCTGCCCTTTGCGATAACGCTGAAACTGAAAAAACGGTACGATCAATGCCAACTGCGCTTCGCTCAACCGAGCAAACATCGGCACCGCTTGCAGCTTTTTTACCGCCATTTCTTGCATAAAACATCCACCTAGACTTATCCAAGTTGTATTGTCTATCGGCGAGGTGCTTTAATTCTTGAAGAGAGATTTTAACCCTATGCCAACTAAGCTGGAATTTTGTTAAATCAATGACTATACTCAAAGCATCAATGCAAATTAGGAGTGCGTCATGTCAACATTTCACTTAGCCATCCCCATTGCTGATGTGGAGTCCACCGAAAAATTCTATACACAGGTGCTGGGTGCAACCACAGGCAGGCGGTATCGCGACCGTGTTATTTTCCGCTTTTTCGACCATCAATTGGTATGTCATGTGTCACCAGATGATCTGCCGCACGAACCCAGCATGTACCCGCGCCATTTTGGTTTGATCTTTCATGAAAAAGCTGACTTTGATGACTTATACGATCGTTGTCAAAAAGCCGAATGTGATTTTTTTCGTGATCGCTTCGTGCGCTGGCCTGATTTACCAGAGCAACACGAAACTTTTTTTGTTGTCGATCCATCAAAGAATTTATTGGAATTTAAGTTTTATTATAATAAAGATTCGATATTTTAGGCGAAGCGTTGTCGTCGAGTAATATTGCAAACCAATTCATAGGGAATGGTGCCAGCATGAGCGGCGACATGTTCAATAGGATGTTCTGGGCCCCATAGAATGACCGGATCGCCAACTTTCGCATTCGCTTTGCTGCGTAAATCAACGCTGATCATGTCCATAGAGACTCGACCAATCAATGGAACGGTAACTCCGTTCACCATCACCGGCGTACCCGTTTTAGCATGGCGCGGATAACCATCGCCATAACCGATCGGAATGATGCCGATGGGCATGGTTTCAGGGCAAACGTAAGTGCTACCGTAGCCCACTGCTTCTCCGGCTTGGCAGCGTTTAACAGCCATTAGAGCAGATGCCACTGTCATCACTGGCTGTAATTCGTGATCCTTGCCAATGCTATCCGCGAATGGAGAGATCCCATATAACATGATGCCAGGGCGCACCCAATCAGCATGTGTTTCAGGCCAAAATAATATTGCAGCGGAGTTTGCTAAGCTACGCTCCGTTTTGAACTCTGCCGTTAACTGATCAAAATATTCAAATTGCTTGCTGGTTTTGGTGCTAGTCTTCTCATCAGCGTCAGAGAAATGCGTCATCAATTTTGGAGTCGCTTGTACTACACTCAGTTCAGACAATTGTTTCCAAGTGGCAGGCAATGTACTGGGCTCGATGCCAAGCCGGTGCATTCCAGTATCGACCTTAAGCCACACAGTAATAGCGTGTTCATGTTGACTCTGCTTGAGCAAGTCAAGCTGCGAAGCTTGGTGAATGACGATTTGTAATTGATGCTCAGCAACCGTTTTTAATTCGCTTGCGTCGAATACACCTTCCATTAAAACAATGGGCGTTTTGATGTTTTGTTCACGGATCAAAACGGCTTCTTCAATGCAAGCAACACCCAAGGCATCCGCATCTTGCAATACTTGGCTGACACGTGATAAACCATGCCCATACGCATCGGCTTTAACCATTGCCATGACTTTGGAGTTTGGTGCGAGTTCCCGCACCCGGTGCAAGTTATGTTGCAAGGCATCAAGATTAATATGAACTGAAGTCGGGCGACTCATCACTTAAGCCGGAACAGTAGGTTCAACGACAGCGTTATAGCTGGAATAGACCAAGTCTTCAAATCGAGTGAATTGGCCGAGGAACGATAAACGGATTTTGCCGATCGGACCGTTACGGTGTTTGCCGATGATGATTTCTGCCACGCCTTTGTCGGGGGAGTCTTCATTATAAACTTCATCGCGATAAATAAAAGCGATTAAATCGGCATCTTGCTCAAGCGCGCCCGATTCACGCAAGTCAGACATCATGGGGCGACGATCTGAACGCGATTCTAAGCTTCGGTTTAGCTGTGAACATGCCACGATGGGCACCGATAATTCTTTGGCTAATGATTTTATCGAGCGGGAAATTTCGGAAATTTCTGCGGTACGGTTTTCAACTCGATAACCTGGCACACGCATCAATTGTAAATAATCGACAATGATCAAACCTAACTGACCTTGCTCTTTGGCCAAGCGGCGCGCGCGAGCACGCATTTCCGCCGGCGATAAACCTGGCGTATCGTCTACAAACAAGGGGGCTTCGGATAACATGTTGACGGCTGAGGTGACTCGCGGCCAATCTTCATCATGCAATTTACCGGTGCGCAAACGGTGTTGATCAATGCGACCTAAGGATGAAATCATCCGCATGGCGATAGCGTCACCCGGCATTTCTAAGCTGAAGACTAAGGTAGGCACACGATGTTTAATGGCGGCGGTTTCAGCTATGTTCATCGCTAAAACGGTTTTACCCATTGAAGGACGACCGGCAATGATGATCATATCGGAAGTTTGTAAACCGGATGTTAAGTCATCAAAATCTTTGAAGTCAGTGGCAAGGCCGGTGACAGATTCGTCTGAGTGGTACAAGGTATCGATACGGTTAACCGCTTTGGTTAACCAGCTTGACATTTTTTGTGGGCCGCCCTCGCCGGTATTTTGTTCGGCGATAGCGAATACCTTGCTTTCCGCCTCGTCTAATAGTTCCTGGACGGAACGACCTTCAGGTTGGTAAGCAGTTGAAGTGATTTCCGTCGACACACCGATCAGTTGGCGCAGCACCGAGCGTTCACGCACGATATCTGCGTAAGCGCCAATGTTGGCAGCGCTTGGGGTGTTGTTCGCTAATTCAAATAAATATAATTCACCGCCGGCGTTATCAAGTTCATTAATCGATTGTAAGGCATCGTTAACGGTGACCACATCGAAGGGTTTATCTTGTTTAGCCAGATTGGTTAGCACGCGGAAAATTAATTGGTGTTCACGGCGATAAAAATCAGGCTCTTGTAAGGTTGCGCTGACGCGATCCCAGGCGTTATTGTCGAGCATCAAACCGCCGAGCACAGATTGCTCCGCTTCTTGAGAATGCGGCGGAGTTTTTGCCAACGGTGAGGTGGGTGTGGCGGTTTGTGTATTGGCGTTAGTTATTGTTGTCAAGGAATTAACCTTTACTCGGGATTATGTTTACTTTTACGGTGGCTACGATGTCGGTGTGGACTTGGATGTTGACATCGTATTCGCCGATTTCGTGGATGCTGCCGTTGGGTAGTGTAATTTCCTTTTTGGTGGCGGTTTCGCCGGCGGCTTCGATGGCCTCGGTGATTTCGCGGGTGCCAACGGAGCCGTACAGTTTGCCTTCGTCGCTGGCCATCGCTTCGATGGTTAAGCTCAAAGCGTTGAGTTTGGCGGCGTGAGCTTCAGCTTCTTTAAAGGTTGCGGCGGCTTTTTGTTCTAGCTCAGCGCGCATGCTTTCAAATTGTTTTAGGTTCGCACCCGTAGCCGACACGGCTTTGCCTTGCGGGATCAGGTAGTTACGGCCGTAGCCGGGTTTTACCGTTACTTTATCGCCTAGGTTTCCTAGGTTACGAGTTTTTTCTAGTAGAATGACGTCCATCGCTATATCCTCTTAAATCAAATAGTCTATCAATTAGCGCTAATACGATGAGCAAGCCCAGGGCGTAATGCGCAAATGCCATAAGTAATAAATAAAAACCGCATAATGCGACTAAAGCAAAACGCAGTTTGTTCGCAAAAAAGTGTACCAGTGAAATACCCACCAAAATAAACGGCAAGGCCACAACGGCCACCAGATCAAACACGCCTGCAAAGTGTAAATATAAGCTGCCAATCACTGAAGCCAATACGATGATCATGATCCAGTCGATGCGTAAATTGATTAAGTTCTCGCGCAACGTGATGCTAGTATCAGATAATGACTGTATCCAGCGAGCAATAAATAAATTTACCAAACCGGTGATCAGTGAAAACACGGCGATCATTCCAGTGAGTACTTTTGACAACACCACAAACAACGCGTTCGCCTGTTCCGCTGTGATTTTCATCGGGGTTATGGCTTTCATTTCATCGAAATGTTGCGATAACAAATGCTGCCAAGTTTGCTGCAAATTCGGCACTGCAAGATGCGCGATGATAACGCCCAGCACACACACCAACGAGGTTACTTCTACGGTGATGATCCACGACTGGCTACGCGCCAACGCCACGGCGCTAATGAATGCCAAAACCAACCCTAACGGCATCATCGCCGCATGGCCTAATGCGAAAAACAGCAGATTAACCAGCACAGCAACACCCACTAAAATGCCTGCGCCTTCTAACTCACCTTTTCGCAGCGTCACCATGCACACAATCACGGCGGCTAACCAGCTAAAAAACGGCACCACGGTAAACAGCACAGCGAAACCCAAGGCATGCCAGCGGGTTTGCAAGATAAACTCTGTGGAGCGTTTTAGCCAATTCATGGTTTATTCGTGTTGGTCACAATACGGGATCAAAGCCAAAAAGCGCGCGCGTTTAATCGCCTTCGCCAACATGCGTTGATAACGTGAACGGGTTCCGGTGATACGACTCGGAACAATTTTACCGGTTTCGCCCACAAAGTTTTTTAGCAAGGCTAAATCTTTGTAGTCGATGGTTTTGACATTGTCTGAACTAAAACGGCAGACCTTACGTCGTCTAAAATTACCAGCCATGTGTAGTCTCCTATGCTGCTTCGGTGCGTTCAGTTTTTTCTTTCTTCATCAACGGAGATACATCCGTGATGGCCTCATCGCGCAATAAAATCAAATTGCGTAGCACCGCATCGTTAAAACGAAATGCTTGTTTGATGTTATCTAAAGCGGTTTGATTACATTCCACATTCATCAACACATAATGTGCTTTGTGGATTTTGTTAATCGAGTACGCCAATTGCCGACGGCCCCAATCTTCCAAGCGGTGAATTTTGCCTTGCTCCTTGGTGATCATATCGCGATAGCGCTCAATCATGGCAGGCACTTGTTCGCTTTGATCAGGATGCACAAGAAATACGATCTCATAGTGTCGCATGCTAGTCTCCTTATGGTTTAAACAGTCCCCCGGATACTTCCAGTGGGACAAGGGTTATTGCGTATTGCCGAGCGATTGTAACGAAATTTTACTGCGGATGCAAGCCCAAAGCCGAGCGATATGATAGACTTCGGGCTCACAGAATTTGGAGGTGCAGATGGTAGATCTTTCAAAAATGGGCTTGGATTTTGGTGAAACAAGACTAAAGCGTGCCGATCTAGCAGATGACCCATACCAGCAATTTACCCACTGGTTTAACAGCGCCACGCAAACTTACCCGAAAGCCGCCAATGTCATGACATTGGCCACAGCCGATGCCGAGGGCAAACCGACTGCTCGCGTGCTGCTGCTAAAAGCATTCGACCCGCACGGCTATGTGTTTTATACCAATTACGATAGCCGCAAAGGCCAAGAAATTGCCGCCAACCCGCACGGTGCATTGCTATTCTTTTGGCCGCAGTGCCAACACCAAGTCCGAATTGAAGGCCAGTTAAGCAAAATTACGGCAGCCGAATCGGATGCGTATTTTGCCTCGCGCCCCAAAACCTCTCAACTCG